>Ga0182030_10002127_pt1 | contig 41872 bp, 35 predicted proteins | sample 812S3MmetaG_FD_121299 | JGI IMG/M metagenome (GOLD analysis project Ga0182030, IMG submission 121299) | Permafrost microbial communities from Stordalen Mire, Sweden - 812S3M metaG (Illumina Assembly) | ecosystem: Environmental > Terrestrial > Soil > Wetlands > Permafrost | place: Sweden...
GCCACGAGTGCCCACCGTCGTGCGCGTGAAGCGTCTATGCCGGCACCGTCTGAGCGCGCAGCCGGATGCTGCTGAGGATCGCCGCGAGGGCGATGCAGCCGCACGCAACCAGCAACGCGACTTCGATCACGCTGCGCACCGGAACGTAGCGTGCGGCGGCCGCCGATCCCGCGAGTTCGAAGATGATCGCCACGAGCGTTGCACCGAGCGTCTGGCCGCTCAAGCGCGCCGTGCTCATGACGCCGGCAGCCCGGCCGGTTTTTTCAGGCGGCGCGGTGGCGATGATGGCGCGGTTGTTCGGCGTCTGGAACGTTGCGAAACCGGCGCCGCCGAGTGCCGCGCAGCCCACGATCGCGAGCGTCGCCGGAACCATCGGCAACAGCGCAAAGCAGACGAGGCCGGTGCCCATGATCACGATCCCGATCGTGCATAGCAGTGATGCCGAGTAGCGATCCGAGAGCGGCCCCATGCGCAGTGCGACGATGAGGGCGGTGATGGGCCACGCCGAGAGTAAGAGGCCCGACTGCAGCGGCGTTTTCCCGAGTACATCTTGAAAGAAGAACGGCAACGTCACGTAGGCTAACCCTTGAGCGGTATACGTTGCCGTGGATGCGAGCACGGAAACGCTGAAGATCGGAACCCGGAACAGGTCGACTGCGAGCATTGGGTGCTCGAGCCGCAACTGGCGCCGGATGAAGAAGCCCATCGCCAGTAGTCCGGTCGCGGCGATCAGCGCGGTTTCGGGCGCCGGCATGCGCCGCGCGATTCCGTCGAGTGCGTAGATGATCGAACCGAAGGCGGCGGCTGCCAGCGCCGCCGAGAGATAGTCGAGCTTCGCTCCGGTCGCTTTGATCTCGGGCAGATAGCGCAAGCCGAGCACGAGCGCGAGCGCGCCGAGCGGGACGTTGAGCGCGAAGATCCATGGCCACGGGGCGAACGAGAGAATGATGCCGCCGATCGTCGGACCGCCGGCGGTCCCGACGGCGACGAAGATCGAGTTGATCGCGATGGACCGCCCCAACTGTGCGTGTGGAAACAGCGCCCGACTGAGCGAGTTGGTCGTCACCAGAAGTGCTGCGCCGCCGAGGCCTTGCAGGACGCGCATGAGCACGAGCACCCCGAACGTCGGCGCGAGCGCGCAGCCGAGCGTGGCTAATGTGAAGAGGAGCAGCCCGCTCAAGTACACCCGCTTCGCTCCGCGCGCATCGCCGACCGAGGCAAAGAACAGCAGCGTTGACGTCGTCGTGAGCTGCAGTCCGTTCACCACCCAAATCGACTCTGCCGACGTGACGTGAAAGCTGTTCGCGATCGTCGGTAACGCGGTGTTCGCGATCGAATTCGAGAGCACGGTGATGGTCGTACCGATGGATACCGACACGAGCGCCCAGAGGCGCGCGGGCGACGGCTCCGCCGGCGTGCTAGGCGAAGGCTTGTTCGGCGTGATACGAGCTGCGCGAAAGCGGGCTCGAAACGACCTGACGGAAGCCCTTGGAGAGACCGAGGTCGCGCAGGCGCGCGAACTTCTCGGGAGTGACGAACTCGACGACGGTCAGATGACGCTTCGTCGGTTGGAGATACTGCCCCATGGTGAAGATGTCGACGCCCGCGGCGCGCGCATCGTCCATTGCCTGCTCGATTTCGATGTCGGTTTCACCGAGGCCGAGCATCAGCGACGTTTTGGTGTAGCGAACTTTGCCGCTTTGCTTGGCGTGCGCGAGGATCGAGAGCGATTGCTTGTAGGTTGCGCGCCGATCGCGCACGCTCGGTTGTAGGCGTTCGACCGTCTCGAGGTTATGCGCGAGCACTTCGGGCCGTGCATCCAGCACGATGTCGAGCGCCGCGAGGTCGCCGGCGAAGTCGCCCGTCAGGCACTCCACCTTGGATGCGGGTGACTTCTTGTGAATCTGGCGCACGGTGTTGGCAAAGATCGTCGCGCCGCCGTCGGCGAGATCGTCGCGATCGACGGCGGTCAGCACGAGATAGTTCCAGCCGAGTTCGGCCACCGCTTCGGCGACGCGCTTGGGCTCGAGCCAATCGACCTCACCCTTCGGCGATCCGGTCTTGACGTTGCAGAAGTGGCAACCGCGCGTGCATGTATCGCCGAGAATCATGATCGTGGCGGTTCCGGCACCCCAGCACTCGCCGAGGTTCGGGCACATCGCCTCTTGGCAAACGGTGTTCAGATCGAGCCGCTTCACGTTGGCCTTGACGTTTTCGTAGGCTTCGCCGCGCGGTAGCTGCACTTTGAGCCACTCGGGCTTGCGCGGCGGCTGCGGGTTGATCAGGTCGATCGTTTCCATGGCTCGGTTATCTCGACGCCGCGAGAAGCGGCACGGTTGCGGGAACGCGCTCGAATTGGAGAGCGAACTCCGCTGCGAGCGCCGGCAGCAGTACGTCGCGCGCCTCGGCCCAACTCACATCGCGGCCAAGCTCGCTTGAGATCGAGGTGATCCCGAACTCCGGCGTACCGCAGGGCGTGATCAGACGATCGTAATCGAGCATGGTATTGGCGTTGAGCGCAAGTCCGTGGAGCGAGGTCATCTTTTGCACCGCAAGTCCGACGGCGCAGATCGCGTTGTTGCCGACGTACACGCCGCGATGCTCTTTGCGACCGGCGGCAGTGATGCCGAACGTCGCAAGCGCCGCGATCACGGTGCGCTCGAGAGCGGAAACAAACGGCACGACTTCGCGAAAACGCGCTAACTTGCGAATCGGGTAGACGACGACTTGGCCGGGACCGTGATAGGTCACGTCTCCGCCGCGCTCGATTTCGACGACGTCGATTCCTCGTGCGTTAAGCACATTGTCCGCCTTCGCGTTACGACCGAGGGTGATCACCGGATCGTGCTCGACGACGAGCCACGTATCCGGCTCGCGCCCTTCGGCTACGGCCGCATGCAGTTCGCGCTGGAGCGCCCACACTTCGCGATACGGACGCCGCCCAAGATCAAGAAGACGGGCTGTGGTCATGCGGTTCGAGCGCGGCAACGCGCCCTTCAAGCCGGTCGAAATGGTCGTCAACGCGGTCGAAACGGCGATTCATGTCGTAACGCAGCCGTTCCACCGAGTTCTCGACGCCGTCGACCCTTGCGCTCAGGCCGTCGATCCTTGCGCCAAGACTATCGTTAACGCCGTCGATCTTGGCGGTCAGCCGCGTTTCGAGATTGGTCAGATTGAACGCGGTGGCGTCGCGCACGTCGAGAATGGCCGCCATCAGATCGGCGGACGAGTAGTCGTTCATGCGACCATTCTCCATGCTGGATGTTATCCCGATGTTGCCGTTAGACCGCGGCGGGTTGCTTGGCGGGCTTGGGGTTGGGGATGTGGATCGCTTTGCCGTGCATCGCTTCGGCCGCGTCCATGATCGATTCGGTGAGCGTCGGATGCGGATGGATCGAGAGGCCGATGTCTTCCACCGTGGCGCCCATCTCGAGGGCGATGAGGCCTTCGCCGATCAGCGATTCGGCTTGCGGGGCGACGATGTGCATGCCGAGCAGCAAATCCGTCTTCGCATCGCCGATCAGTTTGATCAGGCCGTCGGTTTCGTTCATCGTGCGCGCGCGGCCCGATGCCATCAGCGGGAACTTACCGATCTTGATCGTGTAACCGGCGGCTTTTGCTTCTTCTTCGGAGAGACCGACGGTGGCGACTTCGGGATCGGTGTAGACGCAGTTCGGGATCGCGACCGGATCGAACGCCGAAGCGCGGTCGCCGGCGATCACTTCCGCGGCCACGACGCCTTCTTTCATCGCCTTGTGCGCGAGCAACGGGCCGCCGGTGATATCGCCGATGGCGTAGATGCCGTCGACCGGCGTCTTGCGCTGGGCGTCGACGTCGATGAAGCCTTTGTCGTTAACCTTAAGGCCGGCTTTTTCGAGATCGAGCGAATCGGTCACCGGACGGCGGCCGACCGCGACCAGCACCATGTCGAACTCGCGCGTTTCGGGCTTGTTGCTCGTGTACTCGCCGTTGAACGTCGCCTTCACTTTTTGATCGGCGACCTTTTCGATCGTCTCGACTTTGGTGGAGAGCGCGATCTCGATGCCTTGCTTCTTGAGAATGCGGCCGAGCGTTTTGGAGATTTCCAAGTCGGTGCCGGTCAGGATGTTCGCCATCGCTTCGACGACGAGCACCTTCGCGCCGAGACGCGTGTACACGGTTGCGAATTCGAGGCCGATCACGCCACCGCCCACGATGAGCAAGTTCTTCGGAATGCGTTTGAGCTGGACGGCATCATCGGAGTTGATGATTGTTTCGCCGTCATGCGGCCAAGCCTTGACGTTGATCGGCGCGCCGCCGGTCGCGATGACGATCGCTTGCGCCGTGTACTCGTCGGTCGTGCCGTCTTTTTTCTTGAGCGAGACGGTGTTCTTACCGGTGAACGACGCGTTGCCGTATGCGAACGTCACGTTGTTGGCTTTGAAGAGCGCGCCGACGCCGCCGACGTTCGCCTTCACGACCTTGTCTTTGAACGCCGCGACGCCTTCGCGATCGACTTCGGCCTTTGGAACCTTGAGGCCGATTTCGGCTGCGTGATCGATCTGGCGCGTGATCTCGCCGACGTGCAGCAGGGCCTTGGTCGGAATGCAGCCCCAATTGAGGCAGACGCCCCCGACTTCGTCGCGGTCGAAACACACAACGTTCTTGCCCAGCTGACCGAGACGGATCGCTGCGTGGTACCCGCCCGGGCCCGCGCCGATCACGACTGCGTCGACGTTAATTGATGCCATAACTCTCCTAGAACCTATTAAAAAATGACTTTGGTTGCTTTGTTGGATCGCACCCTATTGTCATCCCGAGCGTCGTCGAGGGACCGCCACGATCGACGTCGCTGAGTAGCTGTCCCTCGACAAGCTCGGGATGACATCAGAGCAGTGAACGGCGCATGTCGGCGAGCACGCCGGCGAGGTAGGTTACGAAGCGGGCTGCCGACGCGCCGTCGATCACCCGGTGGTCGTACGAGAACGAGAGCGGCAGAATCGTGCGCGGTTTGAACTCCGTGCCGTCCCAGACCGGCTTGACCGCCGTGCGGCACGCTCCGAGGATCGCCACCTCGGGCGCATTGATGATCGGCGTGAAGTACGTTCCGCCGATCCCGCCGAGGCTCGAAATCGTGAACGTTGCGCCCGTCATGTCCGCGATGCCGAGCTTGCCGTCACGCGCCTTCTTCGAGAGGTCGCCGAGATCGCGCGCGATGTCGAGGACGCCCTTCTTGTCGGCGTCGTGCACGACCGGGACGACGAGTCCGTTCGGGGTGTCGGCGGCAAAGCCGATGTTGTAGTACTGTTTGAGGACGAGTTCTTCGCCGTCGAGCGAGCTATTGACGCTGGGGAACTTCTTGAGCGCGGCGACCGATGCTTTGATCATCAGCGCGAGCATCGTGACCTTCACGTCCTTTTGCTCGCCGTTGAGCGCAACACGGAACGCTTCGAGGTCGGTCACGTCGGCATCTTCGCACTGCGTGACGTGCGGGATCATCACCCAATTGCGCGCGAGGTTGGGCCCCGAGAGCTTTTGGATGCGGGTGAGTGGAACGCGTTCGATCGGGCCGAATTTTTCGAAATCGACTTTCGGCCACGGCAGCAGTTGCAGGCCCGTGCCGCCGGTAGCACCGTTTGCTACGGGAGCGCCGCTCGCCAGCGTTTGCTTGACGAAGCCTTGCACGTCGTCGCGCGTGATGCGGCCGTTGGGTCCGCTGCCGCGCACCGAGCCGAGCGTGACGCCGAGTTCGCGCGCAAAACGGCGGATCGCCGGGCTTGCGTGAACGATGAGACCGTTGCCGGGCGCGTGTCCGTTCGTTGCTGCGACCGGTGTCGGTGCCGGCGGTGCAGCTACGGCGGCAGTAGCCGGCGCAGGTGGTGCTGCGGGTGCTGCAGCGGCGGGAGCAGGCGCGGGTGCACTAGCCGGTGCGGCAGCCGCAGCGGCCATCTCGACGATGGCAAGTACGTCGCCTTGCGAGACTTTGTCGCCGACGCGTACTTTGACGTCGCGAATTTTCCCGGCACTTGTCGCCGGAACTTCCATCGTCGCTTTTTCAGATTCGAGTTCGACCAGCGGCGCGTCTTTGTCGACGACATCGCCCGTGCTGATGAACACGCTGATCACCGGAACGTTCGTGAACCCGCCGATATCCGGCACGAGCAACTCGGTGACCGTCGCCGGTGCGTTCGCGGCGGGCGCGGGGGCCGCTGGTGCCGCTGCTGCGGCAGCAACCGGTGCGGGAGCCGCGGGAGCTGGAGTAGCGGCGGCGGGTGCGGCTGCAGCGGGCGCTGGTGCCGGAGCAGGCGCGGCATCGGCGGTCTCAACGCTGATCAGCACCGTGCCTTCGCTGACCTTATCGCCGACTTTCACCTTGATGTCTTTCACCACGCCGGCAAGCGTCGAGGGAACTTCCATCGTGGCTTTGTCCGACTCGAGCGAAACGAGCGGTGAGTCCTTTTCGATCGTGTCGCCGGCCGCAACGAGCACTTCGATAACCGGCACGTCGTTGAAGCCGCCGATATCGGGAACCTTGACTTCTGCGAGCATTTTAAAGGCGCTCCGGCCCAGCCTGCGCGCCCCCCACTGCGTGGGGCCCCCAGTCCGAGCTCGCATTTTTCATCTTGCTGATTTCACCATTCTGCTGGGCTCGCTCCATAACCATCATCTCAGACCGTCATCGGGTTGGGCTTGTCGGCATCGAGTCGCAGCGCGGCGATCGCTTTGCCGACGACCGCTTTTTCGATCGTGCCGGCATCGGCGAGCGCTTTGAGGGCGGCTATGGTGACCCAGCGGCGATCGACTTCGAAGAACGCGCGCAATTGCTCGCGCGTGTCGCTACGGCCATACCCGTCGGTGCCGAGCGCGACGAATGGCGCATCGACGAACTGACGGATTTGATCGCTATAGGTCTTCATATAGTCGGTCGAGCAGATGACCGGGTCTTTCGAACCGTTCAGCTGCTGCGCGACCCACGACGTGCGCGGCGTTTCGGCCGGGTGCAAGAGATTCCAGCGCTCGGCAGCGAGGCCGTCGCGGCGCAGTTCGTTCATGCTCGTCGCGCTCCAGACATCGGCGACGACGCCGTACTCTTTGAGCAAGCCCACCGCCGCTTCCACTTCGCGCAGAATCGTTCCGGACCCGAGCAAACGAACGCGCGGCGCGCCCTTCTTGCCTTCGCCTTTCGAGAACTGATAGAGGCCCTTGATGATGCCCTCTTCCGCGCCCGCCGGCATCGCCGGATGGTGGTAGTTTTCGTTCATCACCGTGAGGTAGTAAAACACGTCTTCTTGATCGCCGATCATGCGGCGAAGGCCGTCTTGCATGATCACGGCGAGTTCGTAGGCATACGTCGGGTCGTACGACACGCAGTTCGGAATGAACGACGCCATGATGTGGCTCTGGCCGTCTTCGTGCTGCAGACCTTCACCGTTAAGCGTCGTGCGGCCGGCGGTGCCCCCCATGAGGAAGCCGCGCGAACGCAGGTCGCCGGCAGCCCAAATGAAGTCGCCGATGCGCTGGAACCCAAACATCGAGTAGAAGATGAAGAACGGGATCATCTGTTTGCCGTGCGTCGAGTACGACGTCGCGGCGGCCATCCACGACGAGATCGCGCCCGCCTCGTTGATGCCTTCTTGCAGAATCTGGCCGGTCTTATCTTCGCGGTACCACATCAGCTGGTCGGCGTCTTGCGGACGGTAGAGCTGGCCGAGTGGCTGATACATGCCGACTTGGCGAAACATGCCTTCCATGCCGAATGTACGCGTTTCGTCCGAAACGATCGGCACCAAGCGTGGGCCGACGACCTTGTCGCGAATCAGCGCGCCGATCGCGCGTGAGTACGCCATCGTGGTTGAGAACTCGCGCTCGCCGCTATCTTCAAGCAGCGCTTTGAACGCTTCGAGTTTCGGCACGGGCAGCGGCTCTTCGACGTTGCGGCGGCGCACCGGAAACTGACCGCCGAGCGCGGCCTCACGCTCGCGCAGATACTTCATTTCCGGGCTGCTATCGTCGGGGCGGATGTAGGGGATCTTTTCGATATCTTTGTCGGAGATCGGGATTGAGAAGCGGTCGCGGAACGAGCGCAGCTGATCTTCGGCAAGCTTCTTCGTGTTGTGCGCGACGTTCATGCCCTCGCCCGCCGTGCCGAGGCCATAGCCCTTAACGGTTTTTGCGAGAATGACGGTCGGGCCGGCAGTGTGATCGACGGCCGCTTTATACGCGGAGTAAACTTTATAGGGATCGTGTCCGCCACGGTTGAGACGCCACACGTCGTCGTCCGACCAGTCGGCGATCAGCGCGCGCGTTTCCGGATACTTGCCGAAGAAGTTCTCGCGCACGTACGCCCCGTCGCGCGACTTGAACGTTTGATAGTCGCCGTCGACCGTCTCGCCCATCAAGCGCACCAGCGCGCCGGTTTGGTCGTTCGCGAGCAACGGATCCCAACGGCGGCCCCAAATCACTTTGAGGACGTTCCAGCCGGAGCCGCGGAAGTGCGCTTCGAGTTCTTGAATGATCTTGCCGTTGCCGCGCACCGGACCGTCGAGACGCTGCAGGTTGCAGTTGACGACGAAGATCAGGTTGTTAAGATTCTCGCGCGCGGCGATACCGAGACCCGCAAGCGTTTCGGGTTCGTCGACTTCACCGTCGCCGATGAAGCACCACACTTTGCGTCCGCTCGTATCTTCGATGCCGCGATCGTGCAGATACTTCATGAAGCGCGCCTGATAGACGGCTTGCAGCGGTCCGAGGCCCATCGATACCGTCGGGAACTGCCAGAAATCCGGCAGCAGCCACGGATGCGGGTACGAACTCAAGCCGTTCCCATCGACTTCGCGCCGGAACGAATCGAGCTTCTCTTCCGTAAGCCGTCCGTCGACGAACGCGCGCGCATACACACCTGGTGATGCATGGCCTTGGAAGTAGACGAGGTCGCCGCCGTGCGTGGCCGACGGCGGATGCCAGAAGTGATTGAAGCCGACGTCCATCAACGTCGCCGACGATTGGAACGTCGCGACGTGGCCGCCGAGGCCGTCGAAATGCTTGTTCGCGCGAACGACCATCGCCATCGCGTTCCAGCGCGAGTAGTGGCGGAGTTTTTCCTCGATGCCGTGATCGCCGGGATACGCCGGCTGCGCGTGGACCGGAATCGTGTTGACGTATGGGGTCGTCAGCGTGATCGGAATGTCGGCACCGCGCGTGCGTGCGCGCACGGTCAACGCTTCGATGATCTCGCGCGCGCGCTGCGGCCCTTCGGCGGAGATGACGCCGTCTAGCGCCTCAATCCACTCGTCGGTCTCGCGCGGATCGGGCTCGGCGGCGGTTTTTCCGTTCGTAGCGAGCGCCGGATTCGAAACATCAAGCATCTGGTTTAATCCTCGGCTGCCTCTTCGGCGAGGCCACGGGCAATTCTCCATAATGTAACAACCGGAAAGAGAGGCCGCGCCCTCCAAGCAGGCGTGGATACCATCCAATTCGAGGAGGCGTACCCTGCGTAAGGCGGGATTGGCCTATAAAAAGCTGAAATTGGATGGGTCATGACCGCGAATGGCTGGGCCCCCGAGGCGCTCGTTCTCGATCGCGAGAGCGTCGTGCCGATTTACCGGCAGCTCTACGAACGTCTGCGCGAGCAAATCCTCACCGGCGCCCTGCCCGAGGGCACGCGACTGCCGCCCGAACGAGTGCTGGCCGACCGGCTGGGTGTCAATCGAAGCACGATCGTCCACGGCTACCGGGAACTCGTCGCCGACGGGCTGATCGAGCAGCGGGTCGGATCGGGCTCGCGGGTGGCCCCCCTGCGTGATGGTGCGCCGGAGCGATCGGCGGCGGGCGTGCCCTGGTGGGTCACGTTGCCGCCGTGGCGCGTCGGAGCGTATCCGGCGGTCCTCGGCGAGTTAGCAGCATCGGAGCACGGCGAACAGATCGCCTTCGTTCAGGGCGTGCCGCCGGCCGAGCCGTCGCCGCTGGCCGCGTTGTCGGCGTCGTTCGCGCGCGTCGGCGGCAACGTCAACTTCGTGCTGACATACGGTGACAGCGAGGGCTACTTGCCGCTCCGCGTCGCGGTCGCGGAGCGCATGCGCCGGCGCGGCTGCGAGGTCGATGCGCGCGACGTGTTGATGCTCACCGGCTCGACTCAGGGTATCACGCTCGTCGCGCAGTCGTTAGCCGAGCCCGGTGATGAGATCGTCGTCGAAGCGCCGACCTACCCCGGCGCGCTGCAGATCTTCCAAATCCACGGTTTACGCGCGATTCCGGTGCCGGTTGACGAGCACGGCGTTCGCGTCGACCACATCGAGGCGATCCTGCGCACGCGCCGTCCGCGCTTTATTTACACGATGCCGTCGCTGCACAATCCCACCGGCGTCACGCTAAGTGAGGAACGGCGGGAGCGGCTGGTCGTGCTCGCGCGCCGCTGGGGCGTTCCGCTGGTTGAAGACGATCCCTACGGCGAACTCGCGCGGTCTTCGCTGGCCCCGCTACTCGCGCGCAGCAGCGATGATGTCATCTATCTTTCGAGCTTCAGCAAAACGATCGCGCCGTCGCTGCGGTTGGGCTGGATGGTCGCGCCGCGCACGATTTTCGACCGGTTGCTCTTGCGCAAACAGTCCTACGACATGGCGACGAGCATGTACATCCAAGCCGGAGTCGACGATTTCATGCGCACCGCATATGACGGACACTTGCGCGCGCTGCGCATCGAGCTCGCCGAGCGGCGCGCGATCGTGAACGCGGCGATCGCCCGCTACTGGCCGTCATCGTTACGTTCCGATCCGAACTCCGACGGCTACTACGTGTGGGCGAGCACGCCGCGTGAATTCGGCGCGCGCGCCCTGCTGGCGGCGGCCGAACGGCGCGGCGTCTCGTTCTTGTTCGGCGAACCGTTCTTTGCGCAAGGGGGCGGCGATCACCACATCCGGCTCGCGCTGACGCCGATCCCGCGCGAAGCGATCGAAGAGGGCATCGCGCGCATCGGTGGGGTCGTAAAGGGATGACGCCCGGCTCGCTGCTCGACTGGTATCGCGTGCACGGCCGCGCGCATCTGCCGTGGCGGCAAACGCGCGATCCGTATCGTATCGTCGTGAGCGAATTCATGCTGCAGCAGACGCAAGTCGACCGCGTGATCCCGCTCTACGAAGCGTTCATCGCCGCCTTTCCCGATTTTGCGTCGCTCGCTGCTGCCGAAGCGGGCGACGCAGTGCGCTTATGGCGCGGCCTCGGATACAACTCGCGCGCGATGCGCTTGCACGCTCTGGCGCGCGCCGTCCTCGAGCAGCACGGCGGCAAGTTGCCGAGCGATCGCGAGGCATTGCTGGCGCTCCCGGGGATCGGTCCCTACACCGCATCGGCCGTGCGCGCCTTCGCCTTCGAGCTAGATGACGTCGCGCTCGATACGAACATCCGTCGCATCGCGCACCGCACGGGCTTCGGCCTCGAATATCCATCGCTGGCGACCGACGCGGAACTCGATGCGCGCGCGCGAGCGGCGCTCGAGCCGGGTACCGCGCACGATTGGAACTCCGCCATGATGGACGTCGGCGCGACGATCTGCACCGCGCGCGCGCCGAAGTGTTTGCTCTGCCCGTTGCGCCCCGGCTGCATCGCCGCACCCGTGGATGCGGCGCAACTGGCTTTGCGCGCGCGCGCCGCTACCCGCCGTTCACCGCAAGAATCGATCCCGTTCGAACGCACGACGCGATTCTTGCGCGGCCGCATCATCGATCGTTTGCGCGACGTCCCGCGCGGCGCGACGCTCTCGATCCGCGACCTGATGGCCTCGCTGGCCGACGTCGTGCCGGCCGACCGGCTCGAGGAAATTCCGGTCGTTGCCGATGCGCTGGAGCGTGACGGTATTATCGAGCGTTCCGGCGGATCGTTACGCCTGCGCTAGCATTCCACGACGGCAATTTGCTGTAGCGTTCTTGCTTCCAGGGATCGGCATCGTTGTGGTAGCCGTTGCGCTCCCAGAATCCCAGCACGTCGTGCTCGGTGAAATCGACGCGGTTGAGCCACTTCGAGCTCTTCCAAAAATAGCGTTTCGGCACGAACATGCGGACCGGTCCGCCGTGAACCGGTTCGATCGGCTGCCCGTCGTACTCCCACGCGACGAGCACGTCATCGTCGAGCATCGCGGCGAGCGGCAAGTTCGTCGTGTAGTCGTTGTCCGCGTATTGGATCACGTACGTTGCGGCCGGCAACGGGCATGCCCGCTCGACGAGCGTGCGAAAGAGCGTTCCGCGCCAGTACGTCGCTTTTTTCGACCACCGGGTGACGCAGTGGATGTCGCCGCGAAATTCTACCGATGGCATGGCGCGCAATTCGTCGTAGGTAATCTCAAACGGGTTTTCGATCGCGCCCGTGAAGGCGAGCCGGTACGTCTTCGGATCGATGTTGGGCACGTCGCCGATATGCAGCACCGGGAACTTCAGCGTCTGGACCTGACCCGGCGGCAGCGTTGGATCCTTTTGCTTCATGAACGGCATATCGCTAGGACGCGCACTCCCGCGCAGAAAGTTGCCGCGCGAGAGCGAAAGGGGGTTGCGTGACGATTCCATTCCCCAAACGCAAGGTGACTCGCGCCGTTGCCGAGGCCGAGCTAGCCGTCCTCGAAGCCACCTATCCGCACGCCGAGACCGAGCTCGAATTCGGCAATGCCTTCGAGCTGCTGATCGCGGTGATTCTCTCGGCTCAGTGCACCGATAAACGCGTCAACCTGACGACGCCGTTTCTGTTCGCTCGCTATCCTGACGCGGCGGCGCTAGCGGCTGCCGAACAAAGCGATGTCGAGGGGATTATCAAATCGTGCGGCTTCTTCCGCACGAAGGCAAAGAACATTATCGCGGCCGCACGCGGGCTGGTTGAGAATCACGCCGGCGAGGTGCCGCGCGAGCGCGCCGAACTGGAAGCGCTCCCCGGCGTCGGTCGCAAAACGGCCAACGTCGTGATGTCGGTTGTGTTTGAAGCCGCCGCGTTTGCCGTCGATACGCACGTGTTCCGCGTTTCACACCGGCTCGGGTTGACGCTCGGCACGACGCCGCGCGCGGTGGAAACCGATGTGACTAAACTCGTTCCGCCGGAGAAGTGGCGCCACGCGCACCACTGGCTGATCTTGCACGGGCGCGCGATCTGCAAGGCGCCGACGCCGCTGTGCCCACAGTGTCCGGTGTCGATGTGTCCGTCGCGGCCGCTGGTCGCGAAAGTCTTTGCGGCGAAGCTTAAAAGCGCATCGGACCGGGCACGTCTAAGTGTGCCGGCCGCGGGAGCTCGGCGTCGGCGGAAATCGTCTTCAACAACGCGGACCCGGTGAGTGCGTCGCCGTATCCCTCTTCGGTGGAGAGCTTCGAGAGGTTGATCAACGCCGGCACGGCAGCCGAGGTCTCGAATTGATACTCGCCGTCGAGTCCGAGACCGGCGACGATCACGAGTTGCCGCTCGCGGTCGAGGTCGAGGCTGATGCGTTTCGCGCCGAACCGCAGGCGCAAGCGCAGCGGCTTCTCGAGCCGCACGAACGTGACGCCGTTTTTGCCGAGGATCGAGTTCAGCCGCTTCGTTCCGATCGCCAGCACGTCGGCGAGCCCGGCGAAGCGCGATTCATCGTCCTCCGCCGCCAGGACCGGACTATCGGCCGTCGCCGAATCGATCGCAGCACCGAGATCGCGCCGCGCGCGGATGCGCGTCGCCATCGCAACAATCGGGTTTTGGAGGGGTTCGTCATGCTCGTCCATCGTGGTTCATATGCCCCCTTCCACGCAGCGCACCGCTGCTGCTGCACCGCATGGAACTGATCGGCAGCGCGGAGGCGCACGCCGCCGCAAATCCCCAGGGCGTTTGGGAGCGTTTGGTCGATGGCCGCCGCTGGCATGAGTGGAGTCCGGCGAGCGACTGGATGGTTGTCGAGGGCCCGCTCGAGCCGGGCGCCTTCGTGACGATCAAGCGCAAGCGCGGCCGGCAAACGGCCTTCCGCGTCGAGACGGCCGACGCGCCGCACCGGTTCGCGCTGCTGCTTTCGTTCGGCCCGGCGGCAAAGTTGCGGATTGCCTGGACGCTCGAGCCGGAGGGGTCGGGGACGCTGATCCGTCAGACGATCGAGACCGGCGGCCGCCTGCGGCGCTGGCTGACCGACCCTCAGGCGCGGCGTGGGGCCGTGGCTTGGAGCGACGATCCGGCGCGCCTGGCGGAGGTTGCCGCAGCCGGCGTGGGTACATCCGTGGATTAATGGACGCGCACTCGGAGTCGCTCCCGAAGGTTCAGCTCAACCGCTGGCAGTCCGTGCGCCTGGTTGCGGTGGGCATCGTAGTGGCGTTCATGCTGCTGCGCGTCGTGCCGGATGCCTACCGTCTGATCCAACCGCTCGGCGCGTTCGACTACGCGACTAACGATGACGGCGTGGTCATAAAAGTTCCGGCGACGCAGCCCAAGGGCACCGACGCCCTGCATTTGGGCGATCGCGTGCGCGTCGACCGCATCCAGCCGTTCGACCGGAAGTCGGGGATCACGCGAATCGGGTTCACGCAGCAAAACTTCGATCGCCGGCTACCGATCGAGCGCGACGGCAAAGAGCGCGTAGTCTACCTCAAAGCGACGGCCGAAACGATGGCGAGTCGCGCCGTCATGTTTCTGCGCATCGTCCTCTACGTTGCAGCGGTCGGTTTCGGTGCGCTGCTGCTGATCGTCAACCCGACGCTGGCGACCTTCGCGTTCTTCGCGTTCTGCCTGGGTGGCTCCGAGCCGACATCCTTCACGGACATGTTGTTCGACGTGCCCTGGCGCGAGATTCCGCCGGCGATCGGCGATCTGATCTCGGGCCAGGCGTCGCTCGCGCTCTTGCTCTTCGCGCTGTGTCTAGCCGTCAACAATCCGCGCGCGCGCCTCATCATCGCGATCGTGCTCGGCATCGCGGCGTTTTCGATGGGTGTGGCCAGCGCGCTGGACTTCTGGCGCGTCACCTATGCCGCGCTGCCGGCGCAGTCGATCCGGCACGTCTACAACGTCGTCGAAACCGTCGCCAATATCCTCACCGGCATCGCCTTCGTCGTCGCGTTCGTGCGCACGCACGGCGCCGAACGGCACCGCACGGCCTGGATCGTCGCGGCGTTTATCGCCGCCGGACTCGGGCGCATCGCCTCCGAGCATTTCTTTCCGTCGTATCTGAATTTTTGGCAGAACGGCACGCTGCTCTCGCTCTCGATCGCGCCCGTCATCGTGGTCTGGGTCGCGGTCGTCAAGCATCACTTCTTCGACGTCGACTTCGTCGTCAGCCGCGCGTTAGTATACACCGCCATCGCGTCCACGGTGATCTTCATCGTCGGTTCGTCCGAAGAGCTGCTGACGTACATCTTCTATAACAACACCAATCTGGCGTATGGCATCATCATTGGGGTATCGCTCGTCATCGGTTCGACGTTCGGGAGGGTCAAGGATTTCCTCGAGCATTTCGTCGACCGGTTCATCTTCCGGGAACGGCACGCGCAACTCACCTCGCTCGAGCGCGTGGCGTCGAACCTGCTCGATGCCGAGGACACAGAGATCGTCTACAGCGTGCTGCTGCATGACGTGCCCAGCATCCTCGACCTCTCGTTCAGCGGCATCATGATGCGGACGGTTGAGGGCGGCTACACGCTCGCGCACGAGTGGAACTGGCCCCCGGAATGCGTCAACGCGTTGAGTCCCGACCATCCGCTGACCCGCGAAATCTACAAGTCACGCGGCGTCTTGCCCGAGGATGCCGTGCGCGGGACGATGATCAAGTCGCTCTTCCCGAACGAGCGCCTGACGTACGCCGCGCCGCTGTACTTCGACCGCAACGTCTCGGCGATCGTGCTCTACGGTCACAGCGTCACCGGCCTCGACATCGATCCGGAGGAACGAGTCACACTCGTGCGCCTGATGGCGAACGCCTCGATCGCACTCAACGCGATCGAGCTGGCAACCTACCGTAACGCGTACAACGAATCCGTCGCGGTCAGCCCTCAGTGACCGACGCCCTGGTAGCGCTGTAGACCGAAGCGCCAACAGGTATAAGCGACCAGGAGGAACGCTATGCCGATCAAAGGCGTAAGCACACCGATCACGATGGGCAGCCCGAGGCCGTTGTCGGCCTTATGCAAGAAGTACGATGCCGGGAAGTAGTTCATGAAGCCGAACGGGATCACAAACGCGAGTAACAACCGCACGCCACGGTTGTAGATGCTGAGCGGATAGCGCGTGAACTCTTGCTCTAACTGCAAGACGATCCAGCGCAGCGCGTCGACCTGCACGAACCAGAACGCCACGGTCGAGATGAGCAGGGCGATGCTCAAATCGATCATCGCGCCGCCCGCGACGACGAGGGCGATCAGCGCAACGAAGCCGGCCGTGACCACGAGGTGGTTCGCTCCGATCGCGACGACGAGGAACGCGAGCGCAAGCAGCAGTTCGTCCGGGAAGATCGCGCCGGGCGTGGAGATCACCTGGAAGAGCTCGTCCAGCGGCCGCACGAGGAGCCGGTCGAATTCGCCGTCGCGAATCCACTGCGGGATCTCACCGACGGTGGAAAAGAAGGTCGAGTTGAGCGCGTGCGCCGTCATCCACAGCGCGTAGAGGAAGATCATGTTGTTGAAATCCCAGCCGTTCATGGACGGGAAGTTGTTCAGCATCACCCACAACGCGGCGATTGCGGTGCCGTGGTAGACGATCGTGAAACCAAACCACAACAAGAAATTCGTGCGGTATTCGAGCGTGGTGAGTAGGTTGATCCGCCAGTACTGGCGGTACACCTCGCGCATTTCGCTCAGCCGCCCTGCACGACGACGCGCCGCGCGCCGGCGCGCCAGATCACCGTCGCGATGAGGCCCAGCGCAACGATCCAGAACACTTGCAGGGCCATGGCTTGGGTGTAGCCGGCGGGCGAAATTTGCCCCGTATAGATCATCAGCGGCGTCGAGAACATCGCGGCGAACGGTAGCGCGAAGATCGCGTTCTGCACGGCGGCCGGGAAGAACAGCAGCGGCACGATCTGACCGCCGAGCAAGTCGGTGACCCACGTCATGATCAACTGCACGGCGCTGATCTCGAGCGTCCAGAACGCGATGCAATTCTGGATCAGGTTCAAGAAGAAGCCGACGAAGTACGCGAGGAAGAAGCTCAGCGCGAACGCCCCAAGCACGGGTAGCGAGGGAACATCGATGTGCACGATCAGCAGCGCGAGCGCCAGCGACGGAATGATGAGCGCGGCGTGAAAGAGCACCTCACCGGTGCCGTCGGCGAAGAGGTAGAGCGGGACGCTGATCGGCTTCATGAAGTCGACCACGATGCTGCCGTCGTGAAGTTTGTCGTGCAAGAGGCTCGTTTGATCGATATCGAGGATCAGCCCCATGAGCAGTGCCACCGCCGAGTAGGTGATGATCGTATGCAGCGGAATGCCGTGGGGTGCGGCGTTGTGCGCGTACAGGGCTACCCAAACGACGCGCATGAGGTAGACACGAACGGCGAGCGAGCCGATGCTGGTGAAGACTTCGAAGCGGTAGGTCGCCTCGCGCGCCATCGCCTTGGTGGCGAATTGAAAATACGGATCGAGTACGGCGAGCATTACGTTTCCACGGCGCGCGCGGGCGGCTTCTGGTAACCCTCGAGATAGATGCGCCGGACGATGTCCTCGATCTCGGGTTCGACGATCGCAACGTCGGTGATGGCGTAGCGTTCGGTCACGCGGCGGATCAGCGCTTCGGCAGTGGTCGTGCGCCGGTCGAACTTCAGCATGACGGTCGGCGGTTCGCTGTGCTCGATCTCGACGCCGGGCAGCGCAAAGTCCGGTTGCGGATCCTTGAGGTGGACGATCAGCGTGCGATGCGTCCCGTACTCATCGCGCAACCGTTCGAGTTTGCCGTCGTAGATCACGGTGCCCGCGTCGATGAGGACGATGCGCCGGCAGAGCCGTTCGACGTCGGCCAGGTCGTGCGTCGTGAGGATGACGGTCGTTCCGAGCCGTTTGTTGATGTCGGCGATGAATGCCCGGATCGCCTCTTTGGCCACGACGTCGAGGCCGATCGTCGGCTCGTCGAGGTAGACGATCTTCGGGTCGTGGAGCAACGCCGCTGCGAAGTCGCCGCGCATCCGTTCGCCGAGCGAGAGCTGACGCACCGGCGTCGCCATGAACCGGTCCAGGTCGAGGATCTCGACGAAGTGGGCGAGGTTCGCGCGGTAGCGGTCGCGCGGCACGCGATAGATCGCGCGCAGCAGTTCGAACGATTCGCGCAGCGGCAGATCCCAATACAGTTGGCTGCGCTGACCGAAGACGACCCCGATGTTGCGCGCGTTCTGCCGGCGCTTCTCGTGGGGCACGATCCCGGCGACCTCGATCGTGCCCGAGGTCGGCACGAGGATCCCGGTCAGCATCTTGATCGTGGTCGACTTGCCGGCGCCGTTGGGACCGATGTAGCCGACGACCTCGCCCTCTTCGATCGAAATATTTACATTCTCGACCGCGACCTTCTCCTCGTACCTACGAGAGAAGAGCGCGCCGACGGCGCCCGCGAGTCCCTCGCCGCGGACGACCGAACGGAACGTTTTCCGCAGGGCCCGCGTTTGGATGATTGGCATCAGGGAGCGATTCCCCGGCGCGGCGAAGCCTCCCGGCGCGTCGGCTGTCCGTTTGGAGCCGGTCCCTTCTCTACGGAAGAGGTCCGGGTTGCGCGGCAGAGAAACGACGCCGAGAGAACTTTCGTTCACTGAGCGGAAGATTTCCCGATGTTTATTACCGGAAGGGGGTGAGGTTTCATGGCCGCAAAGAAAAAAGCAATGAAGAAGAAGACGATGAAGAAGACCCCGAAAAAGAAGTAAACCGTTCTCGTTTTTTAGCTCTTATTCGTAGATCCGAGCACGCGGCGTAAGTCGCGTGCTTCTTTATTTCCATTGCCATCCCGAGCTTGTCGAGGGACAGCCACAATCGCGCACCTTGGCGGCTGTCCCTCGACTACGCTCGGGATGACGACGGCCGAGGGCGGCCGACCATCGATCGCGCGATGACGATGCGCTGGATCTGCTGGGTGCCTTCGTAGATCTGCGTGATCTTGGCGTCGCGCATCATGCGCTCCACGGGGTATTCGGTTGAATAGCCAAACCCGCCGAGTAACTGCACGGCGTCGGTGGTGACGCTCATCGCCACATCGCCGCACTTGAGCTTTGCGATCGCCGACCACAGGGTGAGGTCGGCTGCGCCCTCGTCGCACTTGCGCGCGGCTTCGTAGAGCAAGAGGCGCGCTGCCTCAACTTCGGTCTTCATGTCGGCCAGCATGAACTGTAGCCCCTGTTGCTGCGAGAGCGGCTTCCCGAACGCGACGCGTCCCTTGAGATACTCGGTCGCGTATTCGAGCGCACCGGTGGCGATGCCGAGCGCTTGAGCGGCGATGCCGGGTCGCGATTTATCCAGCACCTTCATGGCAATCTTGAAGCCGTCGCCTTCGGGGCCGAGCATGTTGGCCGCCGGAACGCGACAATCGGTAAAGGCTAACTCGACCGTCGGCGAACCGCGAATGCCCATCTTTTTCTCGAGCTTACCGACGGCGAAGCCCGGCGTGCCCTTCTCGACGACGAACGCGCTGATGCCGTTCGGGCCCTTCTCGGGATCGGTGACCGCGAAAACGGTGACGATATCGGCGATACTGCCCTGGGTGATCCAAATCTTGGTGCCGTCGAGCACGTAGTCGTCGCCGTCGCGGCGCGCGCGCATGCGCATCGAACCTGCCGCATCGGATCCGGAGCCGGCTTCGGTGAGCGCGTAGGCCGCGACCCATTCGCCGCTCGCGAGTTTGGGAATGAACCGCTGCTTCTGTTCTTCGCTGCCACCGATGAGGATCGGCAACGCACCCAACTCTTGCACCGCAATAATGAGCGCGCTCGACGCGCACGCCTTCGCGACTTCCTCAACGACCTTAACGTAGGTTTGGAATGTCCCGCCGAGGCCGCCGTACTCGGCCGGAAACGGAATGCCGAACAAGTCGTTAGCGGCAAAGAGCTTCTGAATATCCCACGGGAACTCGCCCGTCGCGTCGATCTCGGCCGCGCGCGGTGCGACCTTATCGCGTACCAAGTCGCGCACAACCTCAAGGATCAGCGCCTCATCGTCGTTCTCCATCGTGCAAAATTCGACCGAGGGCCGCCGGGCGCATCCCTGGAAGGCGGCGCCATGGATAAAGTCGTCGCTTCGAGCGCCGAAGCGGTCAAGGATATTCCCGGCGGGGCGTCACTCGCGGTCGGTGGATTCGGCCTGAACGGCATCCCACACAATTTGATCGACGCGCTGTTCGCGCAGGGCACGACCGGTTTCGAAACCGTCTCGAACAACTGCGGCGTGGACGGTTGGGGTTTGGGCGTGCTGCTCAATGCAAAGCGCATCCGGCGCACGATCAGTTCGTACGTCGGTGAAAACAAAGAGTTCGAGCGGCAGTATCTCAGCGGCGAGATCGAAGTGGAATTGGTGCCCCAAGGCACGCTCGCCGAACGCCTGCGCGCCGGCGGCTCCGGCATCCCGGCGTTCTACACGCCGGCCGGCGTCGGAACGCTCGTCGGGGACGGCGGATTGCCGTGGCGTTACAATCCTGACGGCTCGACCGCGATCGCGTCGCCGAAGAAAGAGACGCGCACCTTCAACGGCCGCGACTACTTGCTCGAGCAAGCAATCGTGACGGACTTCGCGCTCGTTCGCGCGAGCATCGGCGACCGTCATGGGAACCTCGTCTTTCACAAGGCGACGCGCAATTTCAACCCGCTGTGCGCGATGGCCGGTAAGATCGCGATCGCCGAAGTCGAGCAACTCGTGGAGCCCGGTGAGATCGATCCGGAGCTCGTGCATCTGCCGGGAATTTACGTGCAACGCGTGGTCGAGGTTGGAAGTGCCGGAAAACGCATCGAACGCGTGACGACGCGCAAGCGCGGAGGCAACTGATCGTGGCGTTAACGCGAACCCAACTCGCCGCGCGCGTCGCGCAAGAGCTGCGCGACGGGCAGTACGTCAACCTCGGCATCGGTCTGCCGACGCTGATCCCCAACTACGTGCCTGCCGGCGTCACCGTCGTGTTGCAGAGCGAGAACGGAATCCTCGGCTTCGGTCCTTATCCCTACGAGGGCGAGGAAGACCCCGACCTGATCAATGCCGGTAAGGAGACCGTCACGCTGATGCCCGGCGCGTCGTTCTTCGACTCGGCCACCTCGTTTGGTATGATTCGCGGCGGAAAGGTGGACGTGGCCGTCCTCGGCGCGATGCAGGTTGCGAGCAACGGTGATTTAGCGAATTGGGTCATTCCCGGTAAGGTCGTCAAGGGTATGGGCGGCGCGATGGATCTCGTGCACGGAGCAAAGCGCGTCATCGTGATGATGGAGCATACCGCCAAGGGCGGCGCGCACAAGATTCTCGAGCGTTGCGACCTGCCGTTGACCGGAAAAGCCGTGGTGCATCAAATCGTTACCGACCTGGCGCTGATCGATGTCACCCCGCAGGGGCTCGTGCTTCGCGAAGTCGCGCCGGGCGTGAGCGTTGCGGATGTTCGGGCAGCAACCGGCGCGGCACTTGCCGTGCCCGCCGATCCGGCGATCATGTTCGTCCCGGCAGGTGTCTGAGGATGAAGCGCGATCGGTTTTTACGCGCGTCGCTGAGCGCGGCCGGAGCGGTTGCCGTTCCGCGCATCGCGCTTGGGCAAACGCCGGCAACGGTGCGCGTTGCGACGCTGCCGCTCGATGCCGGGTCGGCGGTTTTCTACGCCGAGGATCAAGGCTTTTTCCGCGACGTTGGGATCGTGTCCGAGACGCAGATCATTTCGAACGGTGGCGCGATTGCCGCCGCGGTGGCTTCGGGCGCCGTAGACGTCGGATTCTCTAACCTGGTCTCGGTCGTGATCGCCTACAAGCACGGCGTGCCGATCGCGCTCATCGCGCCGGGTAGCCTCGACGTTGTGCAGGCGCCGACAACCATCCTCATCGCGAGCCACGATTCAAATGTAAAGAGCGCAAGCGACCTCAACGGAAAGACGATCGCGACCAATGGTCTGCAGAATATCTTGCAGTTCAGTGCCGAAGCGTGGATCGATAAGAACGGCGGCCAGTCGAGCAGCGTGCACTTCGTCGAAATGCCGTTTCCCGATATGATCAACGCGCTCGCGACGAACCGCGTCGATGCGGCGGTTGTCGTGGAGCCCTTCGTGACCGATGCTAAGAACGCGGGGCACGTGCTGGGCGCGACTGACGGCGCCGTTGCGCCGCGGTTGCTGATCGGCTGCTGGATCGCGACGCGCGCCTGGGCCGGCGCAAACGCCGCGACGGTTGCGCGGTTCGCGCGCGCGATGAGCCGGGGAGCCGAGTGGGCCAATGCGCACCGCAAGGAAAGCGGGGCGATTCTTGCCCGGCACAGTCAATTGCCGGAGCATACGATCGAAACGATGCAGCGGGTGACATATCCGACCCAATTCGTCATGGCCGAAATGCAACCGGTGATCGACTTGACCGTGCGCTACGGAAACGTTGGCCCGGCGTTCCCGGCATCGCAGCTGATCTTCACACCGTAACCGGCCCTACTACGCCGTAACCGGCGCTACTTGTTCACGACGGGTCCGGTGTAGGCCAGGAAGCGCTTGCGCAACGCGATGAGGTTCGCTTCATCGGTGACGAACTCGCGGTATGCGTTTGCCAGATGATAGGTATTGAGCGGACGCAGGCCCGGCGGCGGCGGAAGATCGTTGCGCGGCGACCAGTTACCGGTTCGCGCTTGCTGCTCCGGTGATAGGTACCAGTTGGTGTAAAGTTTGGCAGCGTTGGGGTGCGGAGCGCGCTTCATGATCCCGGCGGTGGTGGTGAAGACCGGCGTTAAATCGTCGCGCGAGAACGCGTTGGCGATGGGCTGACCCCCCAGACGCAAGCGGTCGGACGTGTGCGAGGACGCATCGAACGTGACGGAACTCTTCCCCGCGGCGATGTCGCGCGAAACGGCGACATGCCCCTGAACGAACCGCGCGTCGTTGGCCATGTAGCGGTCCATGAACGACCAGCCGTATTTCTTCACGAGCGTGCTGAAAAGGTAGAGTGTCGCGTCGTCATCGTGTGGATAGCACGTGACCGCCAGCCCGCGGAATTGCGGTTTGAGGAAATCGAGCGCCGACGACGGCACGTCGTCCGGCCTCACCATCGTCGTATTGTAGGAATACGCGAGCAGAAAGACGTCCTGCGAAAAGTACGCACCGCTCGGCTCGCGGAACTCGGGCCCGATTGCATCGAAGAATGCCGGCTTGTAGGACGTCAACGCGCCGGCGGCATTCCAACGCACGAAGTCTTGCACGGTTTGGAGGATCGGGATGTCGCAGACGACGTTGTTTTGGGCGAGCTCCGTGTCGACCTTACGGTCGATGACGTTGCTGAAATCGCCCGTAACCGTTACGGTGATGCCGGGATACTTGGCCTTGAAGTCGGCGAGCGGCCCGGTATAATTTGCGGCCGGCCCGCCGGTATAGAGCGACAGCGCGCCCTCTTGCCGTGCCTTTTGGTAGAGCTCGTCGATCGTCTGGGCATGTGCGAGAGCGGGGGCAAATGCGAGCGGTGCGGCCGTGCACAAGCCGAGGAATCGTCCGCGATCGATAGCCATGATCATCGCCTTCCATAAGTGCGGGTTCAGCGCAGGGAAATCGACATCCGATCCAGCCGCCACGCGGCGAAGCCGATCAGCACGGCGGCTTCGAGCAGCGCCGTCGCGGTTCCGGTGGCAAAGCCGAAGATGGCCCGGTGGAGGAGAAAGCCGGCTAGGACACCGACGACGAGCGCAGGAGCGAGCAACGCGTATCCAATCAGCAGGCGCACGAAGAGCAGCGGCCCGCGCTGATCCACCTCACTCGGGAAGAGTGCGTAGGACGCGTAACCGGTCGCGATCGCGAGCAGCACGGCAGCCGGTCCGGTTGCCGCCGCGGCGATAATCGGCAGCAGCGGCGCGCGTCCGGCAGCGAGACCGATTGCAACCAGCACGAACCAGCCGATCACGCGCCACGACTGCGCGACGGCCAGCGCGCATAGCCGCTCGAAGAGCGTCGTATCGGAAAGCCAGAACAACGGGCGGCGCAGTTCGTTCCCAAGCGCCGCCGATTTTGCGAGCGCGAGTAAGAAGAGCAATGTGACGAACGGCGATGCGACCGAGATCACCAGCTCCGGATGCGCGAACGCCGTGAGTCGCGCAAGCGCATAGCCGCCGCCGAGCAGCAGCGCCGTTTCGAGGCCGGCCGAGCGGGCGTTGTGCGTGTGCTGGTATTCCGTCCACGCGCGCCACACGAAAATCATCACGCCGGCCGGGGCGCCGCCGGTCGCCGAAACGCCGCTCACCGGCGTCTTCACCGTTGTCGTTGCGGGCATCGCGGAGCCCGACGTAAAAAAACGCCCGCGCAGGCGCTCGACGCGGTTGAAGCGTTTCATCGAGAGTTCGTAGAGTTCGGGGTAGGCGTCGCGCGCGGCGCGCGCAACGAAGATGAAGAGTGCGGCAGTGCACGCCAGCAGCGCGGCGATCGCCGCGATCTGCGCGCCCGGCGTTGCGAGTAAGATTGAGCCAGGATGGTAGTCCGGTAGCGCTAACGCCGCAACCCCGAGCGGCCCCGGCGGCTGAAAAGCAACCGCCGCATCGTGCGCGAGCGCGAGCGCCGCAACGGCGATGCCGATCCATCCGGCCGCGATGGCAAACGGAACGGCCGGCTTTGCGAGTAGCTGACGCGCGAGCGGCGTCGCACCGATTGCCATGAAGGCAACGACGAGCAAGACGAGATCGCGCACGAGTTCGCCGGCTCCGAGGTGTTCGGGCAAATAGAACAGCGCAGCGTAGAGCAGACCGAGCCCTTGCCGGCCGCCGCTGCGGACGACCTCACGCGTCTGCACGTAGAGCGTCGCGACGAACGGCTTCGCGGGCGAGTCGATGATGAAGCGGGCCTCGGCCGGATGCGCGAAGAGTCCGGCGAACCGGCTTCCGAACGCGAGCGTGACGCCGAAGATCATGATGCCGCCGGACACGATGACGTCGGTGCTGTCGACGACCGGAAAAATGTTGACCGGCAGACCTTGCCGCCGGGCCGCGCGGACGATGCGCAACACGACGAAGCCGGCGACGATTAGTGCGAAGAACGTCCACATGATCGCACGCGTGGGCGAACGCCGGATCTCGCGGAGTTGGTTGACGAACGAGCGCACATCGGCGTAAAGCAACGCGCGCAGCGTCGTCACGTGCTGGTGATGTCCAAGAAGATGTCTTCGAGGGACCCGGTGCCTTGGGCGCGCAACTCGTCGATCGTGCCGCTCGCCACGAGCTTCCCGTGATTGAGGACGATGATCCGATCGCTAAGCGCTTCGGCCGACTCGAGCTGGTGCGTGCTGATCATCAGCGCGGTGCCCCCAGCGCGCAGTTCAACGAGCATCGCGCGCAACTCGCGCTGACCGCGCGGGTCGAGGCCGATCATCGGTTCGTCGAGCAACAGCACCGGCGTTCCGGCCAGCACCGTTGCCGCGATCAGCGTCTTTTGCCGCATCCCCTTGGAGAGCGCATTTCCCACCGTGTCGCGCTCGTCGAGCATAGCGAAGCGCTCGAGCAGTGACCGGGCGCGATGTTCCCAACCGGCGTCGAGGCGGCAGAGCCGGGCGACGAAGACCAGATGCTCCCACACGGTGAGCAGCGGATAGACGTCGGGCGTCTCGGGGATCACGGCGACCGTTTGGCCGCGATCGCTCTCGAGCAGCCGGCCGTCAAAGCGAATCGTTCCGGCGTCGGGTCGCGCTAGGCCCGCGAGACAGGCGAACGTCGTCGATTTGCCGGCGCCGTTGGGGCCGAGCAGCGCGACGATCTCGCCGCCCGCGACCGAAAACGACAGATCGTCGATGGCGGTCTTCTTGCCGAAGCGCTTCGCGAGCCCCGAAACGGCGAGCGTGGAGCTCATGCTGGGGTTGGTTCGCCCTCGCGTTCGCGAAACTGCTTTAGGTAGAGTTGCGCGTAGGCTCCGTCGCGGGCGAGCAGTTCGTGGTGGCTGCCGGATTCGACGATCCGGCCATGCTCGACGACGAAGATGATGTCGGCGTTGAGGATCGTCGAGAGGCGGTGCGCGATCACCAAACTCGTGCGGCCCTGCATCAACGGCACGAGCGCCGCTTGAATCAGTGCTTCGTTGTTGGAGTCCAGCGCGCTCGTCGCTTCGTCGAGGATCAGGATGCATGGGTTCTTGAGCAGCACGCGCGCGATCGCCAAGCGCTGGCGCTCGCCGCCGGAGAGCTTGTGCCCGCGTTCGCCGACGATCGTTTTATAGCCCAGCGGCAACCCCGCGATGAACTCGTGAATGTTCGCCGCTTTGGCGGCTGCGATCATCTGCTCGTCGCTGGCATCTTCGCGTGCGTAGCGCAGATTTGCGCCGATCGTATCGTGAAAGAGGTACGTTTCCTGCGTGACGATGCCGATGTTCTCGCGCAACGACGCGAGCGTTACGTCGCGGACATCGATACCGTCGATGAGCACGCTACCGCGCTGCGGATCGTAGAAGCGCGGAACGAGTTGCGTGATCGTCGTCTTGCCGGCGCCCGACGGACCGACGAAGGCGGCCATCTGCCCCGGTTGGATGTGGAAAGCGACGCCGTCGAGCGCGGTGCGGTCTTCACTGTAATTGAAGTACACGTCGTCGAAGCGCACATCACCGCGCACGTTTCCAAGCACGATGGCGTTGGGCTTCTCATCGCCTTCCGGTTTCATGTCGAGATAGGCGAAGATGCGCTCGAAGACGGCGAGCGCGCTAACGATCTGGACTTGCACGCCGGCTAAGGCCGAGGCCGGCGTGTACAGGCGCCCGAGATAACCGACAAACGCGACGATCGTTCCGACCGTTACGCCGCCGTTGATCGCCAGCCACGCGCCGGCTAACCACACGAGCGCAGGCCCGATAATGACCATCGCGTTGATCGAGGCGATGAACCACCGGCCGACCATCGCGAGGCGAATCTCGAGGCCCATCAGCTCGGTGCCGGCGCGCCCGAATCGCGCGCGCTCGAAGGGTTCGCGGACGAACGACTTGATCAGCGTGATGCCGGAGATCGAGAGCGTCTCTTGAGTAATCGACTCGATCTCATCGCGCTTCTCACGCGTCTCTTTGCGGATATCGTACATCCGCCGGCCAACCGGCGAGAGCGGGATGATCATCAGCGGGATGATGGCAAGCGACACCAGCGCCAAACGCCAGTCCAGGATGAAGACCGTGGCGACGGTGGTGACCATCGTCGCGATGTTGGTCACGATCGAGACCAGCGTTCCGGTCACGACGCTGTCGATGTTGTCGACGTCGGAGGAAACGCGGTTCATGATCTCGCCGGTTTTCGTCCCGGTGAAGAACGAGAGCGGCATCCGATGGAGGTGCGCGACGAGGGTCGTGCGGATGTCGCGCATGATCCCCTCGCCGACCAGCGAGTTGAGATAGCCTTGATAGACGCCGATCACGCCGCCCGTGACCGCGCTCACCACCATGCCGGCGACGTTGAAGCCGACGAGCCCCATATCGTGCTTGGGGATCGCGTCGTCGATGATCCATTTCGCAAACAACGGCGGCATCAGGCCGATGATCGAGCCGACCACGATGCACAGGAGCACCGTCGCTTCTTGCTTCCAATAGGGCAAGAAAAAGGTGCCCAACCGCCTCCAATCGACCTTGCGCTCGATCTTCGGACGATCGGGACTGAACATCTGTGACCACATCATGTGGACCGGGGGACCACCACCTAGCATCGTTGCCTACAACCCCGGCAGCCGGTCAACGGTTCGGATGCGACATTTTCTTGCCGTCTGGTGGCGCTGTTAGTTCTTGCCGTTGCGTAGGGCGGCTAGTTCGCGGAAGAGCTTCTTTTCTTTGTCGCTGAGGTCCGTCGGCAGCGTACCGATCAGGCGCACGTACTCATCGCCGTGAGCATCGCTCTTGAGTTTGGGCATGCCTTTGCCGCTCAGGCGCATGAACTTGTTGCTCGGCGTTCCGGCCGGCAAGGTCATCGTGACCTCGCCGCTCATCGTCGGCACCGCGAGGTCGCCGCCGAGGACGAGATCGTAGATGCTGACCGGTAGATCGATGTAGAGGTCGTCGCCGCGCCGTTCCCACTTCTGGTCGGTTGGGAAGTGCGCGATGAGATAGAGGTCGCCGCGCGGACCGTTGTTCGCGCCCGCCGCGCCTTGGCCGGTGAGACGGATGCGTTGGCCCTCGCGCACGCCCTTGGGAATCGTCACGTCGAAGCGCTTCGTTTGCAGCACTTTGCCGCGGCCGCCGCATTCCGGGCAGACGCGCGCATTGGTCGTACCGCTGCCGCCGCATTTCGGACACGCGTCTTCAATTTGCAGCGCGACGTTTTTCGTGCCACCCGAATACGCTTCGCTCAGCGTGAGATCGAGCGTAGTTTCGAGATCTTCTCCGGGTTGCGGGCGCGTGCGCGCGCCCGGCGCCGGACCGCCGGTTGGACGCTTCCCGATGTTCTGAAAGAACATGTCGAAGAAGTCCGAGAACCCGCTGCCGTCGCCGAAGGTCGCGCCGCCCGCGCCGGGACCGGCCGCGCCGGAATAACCGGATGGACGGCCCGCCGAACGTTGGCGCGCGCTTTCCTGAGCCGCGCGCTGCCAATCGCTGCCGAGAACGTCGTACTTACTGCGCTTCTCGGTATCCCCGAGCACCTCGTAGGCCTCTTGGATGTCCTTGAACTTTTCCTCAGCGGCCTTCGTGTTGTCGGGGTTTGCGTCGGGATGCCACTTGCGCGCCAACTTGCGGTAGGCCGACTTGATGTCTTTGGCCACCGCGTTCTTGGGCACGCCGAGGATCGCGTAGTAGTCTTTGTAGTTCACGGCGAGCCCCGGTTACTCAGACTTTGCGACGATGACTTGTCCAACGCGCAGCACGTCGTCGCCCATCACGTATGCACGCGCGGCTTCTTCGAGCACGGTTTCTTCCGGAACGTTGGACGCCGGTCGCGTGCCGATCGCCTCGGCGAATTTCGGATCGAACCGCGCGCCCTTGAGCGGCACGGCCTTCACGCCTTCGCTATCGAGGACCGACTCGAACCCGCGCAACGTTGCGGCGAGTCCGCTTTGGAGCCCTTCCGACCCGGGGTCATAGGTCAACGCGCGTTCGAGGTTGTCGAGCACCGGCAAGATCTTTTTGAGGACCGACTTTTTGCCGGCCAGCGAGATCTCGCCGAGCTGACGCTCGACGCGTTTCTTGTAATTTTCGAAATCGGCCATGGCGAGGAGAAACTTGTTGTAGTTCTCATCGGCTTTGGCTTTCGCCGCGGCCAGCTCGCTCGAACCGCCGTCCAGCGAGGAGCCGTTCTGAATGAACGGCTCCGCAATGGTCGGAACGTCGATGTCGTCGTTCATCAGAAGCCCTACTTGGCTTCTTTGAACTCGGCGTCGATGACGTCGTCGTTGTTGTGTGGTGCCTCTTCATGCGGCGCGCCGTCGTGGGGGGCACCGTTGGATGAAGCACCGTTCTGCTCGGCGCCGGCTTCCGCGCCGCCGGTGGTCTTGTAGAGCGCTTCGGCCAGTTTGTACGAGGCCGCTTGCAGCGTTTCGGTCGCTGCTTTGATCTCGGCACTGGTACCGTTGTCGCTCTTCGTCCGCAGTTCGGTCAGGGCAGCCTCAACGTCGGCACGCGTCGTTGCTTCGGCCTTGTCGCCGACTTCCTTGAGCGATTTCTCGGTCGAGTAGATCAGCGAGGTCGCGTTATTGCGGATCTCCGCCTCTTCGCGTTTGGCCTTGTCGTCCGCGGCCATCGCTTCGGCATCGCGCACCATCCGGTCGACTTCTTCCTTGGAAAGATTGGTCGATGCGGTGATCGTGATCTGCTGTTCCTTGCCGGTACCGAGGTCTTTGGCGGACACGTTCACGATGCCGTTGGCATCGATGTTGAACGTTACTTCGACCTGCGGGATGCCGCGTGGGGCAGCCGGGAGACCTTCGAGGCGGAAACGTCCGAGCGACTTGTTGTCGGCCGCCATTTCGCGTTCGCCTTGGAGGATGTTGATGTCGACCGAGGTCTGACCATCTTCGGCCGTCGTGAAGACTTGCGTCTTGCGCGTCGGGATGGTGGTGTTGCGTTCGATCAGTTTCGTACCCACGCCGCCGAGCGTTTCGAGACCCAGCGAGAGCGGGGTCACGTCGAGCAGAACGACGTCGTGTACTTCACCGGAAAGGACGCCGGCTTGAATCGCCGCGCCGATGGCAACCACTTCGTCGGGGTTCACCGACTGGTTGAGTTCTTTTCCGGTCAGTTTGCGAACGAGTTCTTGGATCACCGGCATGCGGGTCGAACCGCCGACCATGACGATCTCGTCGATCTTCGAAACGTCGAGCTTCGCGTCGCTCAGCGCATTCTTGAACGGCTGCACGCAGCGTTGCGTGAGGTCGTTCGTCAGCTCTTCGAACTTGGCACGCGTCATCGTGACGTCGAGGTGCTTGGGTCCGTTCTGATCGGCCGTGATGAACGGCAGATTGATGTTGGTCTGGACCGTGCCCGAGAGCTCGATCTTCGCCTTTTCCGCCGCTTCGGTCAGCCGCTGCATCGCTTGGCGATCGCCGCTGAGATCGATGCCTTGCTCCTTGCGGAACTCCGCTACCAAGAAATCGACGATGCGAACGTCGTAGTCGTCGCCGCCGAGATGCGTGTCGCCGTTGGTCGACTTCACTTCGAAGACGCCGTCGCCGACTTCGAGCACGGACACGTCGAACGTTCCGCCGCCGAGGTCGAACACGAGGATCGTCTCGTTGCCCTTTTTATCGAGCCCGTATGCTAGCGCCGCCGCCGTCGGTTCGTTGATGATGCGCAGCACTTCGAGGCCCGCGATTTTGCCCGCGTCCTTGGTTGCTTGCCGCTGCGCGTCGTTGAAGTACGCCGGTACGGTGATGACCGCTTTGGTCACGCGCTCGCCGAGATACGACGACGCATCGTTCACCAATTTTTGGAGAACCATCGCGCTGATCTCTTGGGGCGTGTAATCCTTACCGTCGATCTTGACGGCAAAGTCCGTGCCCATGTGCCGCTTGATCGATGAGATCGTGCGGTCCGGGTTCGTAACGGCCTGGCGCTTTGCCAGTTGGCCGACGAGGCGCTCGCCGGTCTTCGTGAACGCGACGACCGAAGGCGTGGTGCGATTGCCTTCGGCGTTAGCGATGACGGTGGGGCTTTGCCCCTCCATCACGGAGACGACGGAATTGGTCGTCCCAAGGTCGATGCCGACCACTTTAGCCATGTTGAATTGTTCTCGCTTTCCGAGCCGCGTGGACCATCCGTCACGAGATTGCTCCCGTTCGGGCCTTGCCGCTTACCGTGGCTCAAGGAGTGATTAAGTAACTCTACCGCCTAGGCGGCGTACCGGCTATGATACGACACTCTTGGCGGATTTGTTCCACTTACTGTGACAGCTTTTCTGGCACAGAGGTTGCGGTATAAGGGAACTTTACCGCAGTGTGATCCCCCGTAAACGAAAAACGGCGCCCGAGTTGGGGGCGCCGCTTTCTTCCCGCTTTGTTGTTGCCACGCTCGGGGTGACAAATAAGGGGTTACTGGTTCTGCTGTTGTTGCTGCTGCATGTAGACGTCGGCCGGCTGCTCGCCGAGGGTCAGGATGACCAGCTTCTTGGTGCCGGCGCTCCAGACTTGGAGGCGGACCGTTTGGCCGGGTTTGAGTGCCTTGACGACCGAGATGACGTCGTCGGGCTTGGAAACGTCCTTGTCGTTGATCTTTTGGATCACGTCGCCGGGGGAGAGGTCGGACTTCGCCGCCGGACCGTTGGGCGGGATCTGCGCGACCACGACGCCGTTACCGGCCGCGGCCGGGTAGTTGATCTGGGCGCGGATGTTGGCGTCGAGGGGTCCTAGCTGCACACCGAGATAGCCGACACCGGTGCCGGTGCTGTTCGCGTTGATCGTCTTGCCCTGATTCTTTTCGAGATCGAGGGCGGTCTCGCGGACGAGATTGGACGGGATCGCGAAGCCGATGCCCTGGGCACCCGCCTGCGGGTTCGCCGTCGACTGGTTCACGCCGATGAGCCGGCCCTGATCGTCGACCAGCGGGCCGCCCGAATTACCGGGGTTGATCGGCGCCGAGGTCTGGAGCATGCCGCGGAAAAGGTGCGAGTTGCCGTTGTCGTCGTCGATCGGTTCGTCGCGGTTAAAGCCCGAAACGACGCCGACTGAAACCGACTGCTTGAGTTCGAACGGTTCGCCGACGGCGATCGCCCACTGACCGGCGTTGAGCTTTGAGCTATCGCCGAACTCGACGGGCGGCGGCAGTTTGGCGTAGTTGTCGACCTTAACGAGGGCCAGATCGACAGCCGGGTTTTGCGAATAAACGTGACCCGGCACGTGGTCGCCGTTGGCGAACACGACCGTGATCTTCGAGACGCCCTTCGGCACGACGTGGTTGTTCGTGAGAATCAGGCCGTTGCTGCGATAGACGAACCCCGAACCCGAGGCGCGTTCCTGAAATCTCTGTGGTACGCCCGGTACGGCGCCGCCGCCGCCGAAGAACTGTTGGAGCGGATCGGACGGAACGACGCGGGTGCCGTTCACGGTGACGAGCAGGGAGACGACCGATGGTTCGACGCGTTTGACTGCGTTGACGATCCGTTCCTGATCGCTACCGCCGCTGCTGGTGAGCGGCGCGGCGCTGAGCGCCGGAGGGGTGTTGCCGGGTCCGGCGACGTTCGTGAAGTGGGTACTCGCGAAGAGCATCATCGAGAAACTCCCGAGGATCGCTCCGCTGAGCCCGACTACGGCCATCCCGAAGAACTTCTGCATGGGGCCAGTCTCCTGTTTCGTTACGCTGGGCATCTTTTGAGTTTGAGGTTCTCTTGCGCTACTACTAACGATAGGGACCCGTGGTGTCGTTCCGTGCGGACGAACTTTTATCGGGCGATCCCTCGGCCGCCCGCTTGCGTTGGCGAGGGCGAGAAGAGCGCGTCGACCCCTAGTTTACCTTCAATGACTGCCCTTACCCGGTCGAGCTCGGTCTTTCGCAGTTCGAGCATCTGCAGCCGCAAATAGGCGCGCACCAAGCGCCGGGCCCGGGCCGAGTAGAGATCGCGAGCCCCGCCGAGCGCCACGGGCGCCGACGCAACGATTGCCTTGGGTACGGTGGTTGCGCGAGGTGCCGCGCTCGGTTGAGCCCACACCGGCCCCGAGAGCAAGACAAGCCCCAAGCCCGCTGCGGCGCCATGCGATCGATTCGTCATACTGGGGCTTTCACGCCCCGAACAGCTTCCAGCAAGGACCCTCCCCGACTTTGAACGGTCAACCCTACGCCGACACGCTGGTCGTCCCGCCACCGCCGGACGAACCGTACGTGCGCGTCATTCCCCTCGGCGGCTGCGGCGAAATCGGCCGCAACATGACTCTTTTCGAAACGAAGGACGACATCGTCGCAGTCGATTGCGGCTTGATGTTTCCGGACGAAGAGATGTACGGCGTCGACATCGTCATCAACGATTTCAGCTACTTGCGCGACCGGCGCGATAAACTTCGCGCGCTGTTCGTCACGCACGGCCACGAAGATCACATCGGCGGCATCCCGTACTTCTTGCGTGAGTTTCCGAAGTGCCCGATCGTCGGCACCCCGCTGACGCTCGCGCTGATCAAGGCGAAACTCAAAGAGCACAAGCCGAGCGATTTGCAATTGGTCAAGGTCGAGCCGGGCGACACCGTCACCTACGCCGGGTTCTCAGCCGAGTTCATTCACATCAATCATTCGCTGGCAGGCGCGTGCGCGATCGCGATCCGCTCGCCGCTCGGCACGTTCTTTCACACCGGCGATTTCAAGTTCGACCAGACGCCGATCGACGGCGATCCGGCCGACTTTGCCGCGATCGCTCGGGTCGGCGATGCCGGTGTGCTGTGCATGCTCGCCGATTCGACCAATGCCGAACGTCCCGGACATACGCTCTCGGAACGCATCGTCGGTGAAGCGTTCGCAAACATTTTTTCGCGCGCGACCGGTCGCATCATCGTGACGTCGTTCGCCTCGAACGTGCCGCGCATCCAGCAAGTCGTCGATCAAGCGAAACGCTTCAACCGCAAGGTCGCGTTCCTGGGCCGTTCGCTGACCAACGTCGTCCAATACGCGAGCGAACTGAAGTATCTCGACATTCCCGACGGCCTCGTGATCAAACTCAGCGACGTCGAGAACTATCCGCCCGAACAAGTCGTCGTGATGACGACCGGCTCGCAGGGCGAACCGATGTCGGCGCTCACGCGGCTCTCCGTCCGCGATCACAAGCTGCTGAGCATCGTGCCGGGCGACACGGTCGTTATCAGCGCGACCCCGATCCCCGGCAACGAGAAGAGCGTCGGCAAGACGATCAACAACCTCTACCGCTTGGGCGCGCACGTCATTCACGGTTCCAGCGGTAACGCGCACGTTTCGGGCCACGCATCGCAAGAAGAGCTCTTCCTAATGCTCAACCTCGTGCGGCCCAAGCACTTCATCCCCGTCCACGGCGAGTATCGCATGCTGGTCACGCACGGCGGCCTGGCCGAAAAGACCGGCGTGCAGCATGAAAACGTGCACATCATCGAAGACGGCGACGTGCTCGAGTTCACCGCCGCCGGTTGCTCGAAAATCGGCCGCACCTACGGCGGTAACGTCATGGTCGATGGCTCCGGCGTCGGCGATGTGGGCGAGGCCGTGTTACGCGATCGTAAGCATCTTTCGGCCGACGGGATCATGATGGTCGTCGTGACGGTCGATTCGGAAGAAGCCCGTGTCGTGGCCGGACCCGATCTGATTTCGCGCGGCGTGTACTACTTGCCGGAATCCGGCGGGGTGCTCGATGAGCTCAAAGCGATCCTCAACGAGATCCTCGCCGGTGTCTCTTCCGAGGGACTACGCGATGTCGGCAACGTGAAAGAACATATCCGTGCCGGACTCTCCAAGGCGGTATTCGCACGCTCGAAGCGCCGCCCCATCGTCATTCCGGTGGTGATGGAAGTTTAGCCCCGCGGCGGGCTATAGATGAGCTCGTCGGCCGGAAACGGCGGAAACTTGGAGTAACGCGCGACGACGTTGATCGGCGGCTGGAGAAATCGCGTCTCGAGCCGGTCGAGAAACGTCACGCGCTCGATCGCGGCCAGAACGGCCGGCTCGAGCTTGAGATACTTCACCAGGATGTCGACCGCTTTATCGGGGTTCGCTCGCGCCCAAACGGTTGCGCCGTGCAAGGCGGTGGTAAATGCGGCGATGACGGCCGGGTGGGCGCTACCCCACGCTTGCGTGCAAAACCAGCCGGATCCCATGAACTCGTTCGCCACCGCGTCCGACGCGACGGCCAGCATGCGGCAATTTTCCTTGAGGGCTTTGCCGAAGGCGGGCGGCGAGACGAACGCCGCGTCGGCCCGCCCCGAGCTGACGGCGACCGGCAATTGCGCGTTGGGAAACTCGACGAACTTCATCGTCGTGGAGTCGCCGCCGTTTGCATCGACCCACGCGCGCGGGATGAATTCGCCGAACGAACCAAGGCCCGAACAACCAAAGGTCTTGCCGTTTAAGTCGCGCGCCGTCTTGATCGGTGAGTTTGCCGCCACGAGAATGCCGGCGTCGGGAATACCCTTGGTCATCACGAACGCGTTGCCGCCCGCGATGTAGACGAGCGGAATGTGTTTGCTGTGCGCGACCGTCATCGTCAAGGTCGAGATGTTGCCGATGTCGATCGCATCACTGAGCACGGCCGATGCGATCGCGGCGCTAAAGTTGATCGGCTCGAGGTGAACGTCGAGCCCCGCTTTTGCAAAGTAGCCTTGGTCTTGAGCGTAAAAGACCTGCGCGCAATTTTCTGTGGGGATGTAGGCGATGCGCAGCGGTTGCGTTTGAGAGCGTGCGGCGGACGCCAGCGCGATGGGTGCGGCGATTCCACCCGCGATTGAAGCGATTGCTCGTGCCCGGTTCAACGACATGGTGCACCTCCGTTGACGAGGCTTTCGGATGGCGGCGAGGCGTCTCCCACTTTTCCAGGGTCTCAATGGCCTTGGGCAGTACGGACGTTGCATGAAGAATCGGCGTTCGTTTCTTGCAACCGTGGCGTCCGGTAGCGTCGGACTTTCACTTGCCGCGATAGACCCGGCGGCGGCACAGTCGACGCCGGTGCCGTCGCCGGCCCCAAAATTGGCGAGCTTCGGGTCGGCGGCAATGGCAGCGACGATGCGTACGCGGTTTGACTCGACGCTGACCGATGCCGATCTGCAAACCATCGCCAAGGCCATTGATACGAACAACGATGCGGCCAAACTCTTGAATCCGAAGAAGAAGCGGCTCAAGAACGGCGATGCTCCGATCGTGCGTTTCACCGTCGCCGGCGGCGAGCTGTGAACGACGAGGACATCGCGTATTCCGATATCGTCGACCTTCAGCGGCTGCTGACCGGCAAACAGATCTCCTCGGTCGAACTCACGCAGCTGTATCTCGACCGTCTCGAGAAGTACGGCCCCGTCTACAACGCGGTGGTAACGATCCTTCACGAACGCGCGCTGCGCGAAGCGCGCCGCGCGGATCGCGAACGCGCGCAAGGTCGCGTGCGCGGCCCGTTGCATGGGATTCCGTATGGCGTGAAAGATCTGCTGGCGACACCGGATGCGCCGACGACTTGGGGCGCGGAGCCGTATCGCCGGCAACGGTTCGACTTCGATGCCACGGTCGTTGCGCGGCTGACCGAAGCCGGTGCCGTGTTGTTGGCGAAGTTGGCGATGATCGAGCTGGCCGGCGGCTTCGGATACAACGATGCCGACGCGTCCTTCACCGGTCCCGGGCGTACGCCGTGGAACGCGGCGTTTTGGGCCGGTGGTTCGTCGACCGGTTCGGGTATCGCGGCTTCGGCCGGCCTCGTTGGCTTTGCGATCGGTACCGAGACGGCGGGGTCGATCGTCTTTCCGTCGATGGCCTGTGGCGTGACGGGCCTGCGGCCGACGTTCGGCCGCGTAAGCCGTCACGGTGCAATGGCCTTGTGCTGGACGCTCGACAAGATCGGTCCGATCTGCCGCAGCGCGCGCGATGGCGAGCTCGTCTTGCGGTCGATTGCCGGCGCCGATCCCGCCGACGCGAGCGCGGTCGATCGCGCGTTCCCGGCGCCGCGGCGGCGTCCGCGCATCGCGGTGCTCAAGAACGCGACGAAGGGCTGCATGCCCGCCGTGCGCCGGAACTTCAACGCATCGCTCGACGTGCTCGCGGCGTATTGCGACCTCAAGTATGACGTCGCGTTGCCGGACCTGCCGTACGGCGCGGCGGTCGGCACGATCGTCAACGCGGAAGGCGCCGCTGCGTTTCGCGACTTGATCGAATCCGGCAAGTCACGTTTGCTGCGACAAAAAGACGATCGCTACGGCGGCTACGTTGCCTACGCGACGCCGGCGATCGATTATATCGACGCTCAGCGGCAACGGACGCTGATGGTCGACGCGCTTCACGAAGCGTTCGGACACTACGACGCGGTGGCCGGTCCGACGATCGGAACCGTGACGTATCCGATCGGCGCGCCGTTCGACAAGACCTACGCCGAATTCAGCGGAACGCCCGACTTGATCGCACCGGGAAACCTCGCCGGCGTGCCGGCGCTCGCGATGCCGAACGGCTTCGGCGATCACGGTTTGCCGACGAGTATCACGCTTCAGGGCACGGCGTTTAACGAGACGCGCTTGACGGCGATCGGAAAGCGCTACCAAACGCTGACGGCGTTCCATCGCAAACGTCCGCCGCTGGTGAGTACATTACGGGCCTAGCGCGGCTGGCGCAACTGCCCGCAACGGTGAAGGTTGCGGCCGGCGTCCTCGCGGCGTTGACGGTGTTGCGTGCGTACGCTGCCTTCAATGTTCCGTTGACGGCGGACGAGGCGTACTATTGGACGTGGAGTTTGCACCCGGCGTTCGGCTACACCGATCATCCGCCGATGGTCGCATGGCTGATTGGCTTCGGTCATCTGTTCGGTTCGGGCGCGGGCTTCGTGCGCTTGCCGTTCGTGCTGTGCGAGGCAATCGCGGCGATTGCGGTCGGACGCGCGGCGACGCTCGTGGCCGGGAATGCGCGCGCCGGCGCGATTGCAGCGATTCTGTTCGCGCTCATTCCGCAGACGAAGCTCGCGTTGGGCGAAGCGCTCCCCGACGGCGCCTACATGGCGGCGTGGGGGTTAGCACTGTGGGGCGCCGCAGCGCTCGACCGGCGGTGGTCATTGCGCATCGCGCTCGGTCTCGGCCTTGCGCTCGGAGCGGTCGTGCTTTCGCGCACGTTCGGCTGGGCACTCGCAGCCGGAATTCTCGCGTGGTCCCTTGAGCCGGCGCGCCGCCGGCGCATGTGGCCGCTGCTGACGGCGGCCGTGGTGGTTGTGCTCGCTGCTTACGCGCCATTCATTGCGTGGAACGCCGCGCACAATTGGGAAAACTTCGCGTTTACGTTTCACACCCGCCAGCACTTCGAGCTCGCGACCGCGCGTCTCATCGACATCTCGACGGTCAGGTTCCTTATTTATGCAACGTTCTTAGTGGCCCTCACGTGGTTCGTTGTGCTACGGCGCGAACCGCGGGTGACGCTCGTTGCGTGGACCGCGTTGCCGCTCGCCGCCGCGTTGTTCGGGTTGTCGTTCGTCACGACGACCGAATCGTATTGGATCATCGGACCCGCAGCGTCGGTCGCGCTTGGCGCCGGCATTCTGCTCGACCGCTCGGCGGCCGTCTGGCGGGGGATCGTCATTGGCCTACTCGGCGTTGGAACGGCTTACGTCACGGCCGCCGCCCTATTCCTCACCTTGCCCGAAGTCGCACAGGCCGGCGTATTCTTCGCATTTCCGGCACTGCGTGGCCCACTCGCTTCGGGCGTCTACGTTTTCGCGCCGCTGGCGGCGAGCGTGCGCGCCCAGGCCGCGGCCGATCACGACGCGGTGATTCTCACCGACCGCTACGAAACCGCTGCCGAACTGCGCTGGTACGGCGTCGATTCGCGCATCGTCGTCGCATTGCCGCAGCAGTCGCAGTGGATGCGGTGGCATGCCGGCATGCCGGTACCGCAGCACGCATTGCTGGTCACGTTCGCCGCCCCGCTGAGTTTCGATCCGTCCCTCGCACGCGCCGTTACGGCCGCGTTCGCCCGCGTCGCGCCGCTAGCCGACGTCACGATGTCCTACGCCGGGAAGCGGCAAGACGTGTACTATATGGTCCAACTCGACGATCCGCGCTCAAACGCGCGCGAACTCATTCCCGGGTTGTAGCCGCAGGGCTCGGTCCCTCGACGGAGCCTGTCCTGAGCGTAGTCGAAGGGCTCGGGATGACACCTGTGATGGATGCGGCGATCGCGAGCATTGCGATGCCGAACAACACGCCGCCGATGAGATCGGTGACGTAGTGCGCGCCGAGCGATAGACGCGACCAGATGACGCCGATGCCCCAGAGCGCAACGATCCCGGCGAGCACCGTGCGCAGCGGCCGGACGAGATTGCTCGTCGCAATGTAGTAGCTCCACAAACCGTAGACAACGACGGCGAACATCGCGTGTCCGCTCGGATACGATGCCGACGTTTCGTGGTGGAGGATCCAATACTCCGGCCGCGTGCGGGCGAAGACATCCTTGATGACGTCGCTCGCCTTCCACGCGACGAGCGTGGTGATCAAAGCGAAGATCACGCGCGCGCGCCAGGCCGGAACCGCGAGGGCTAGGACGATCGATGCGATGCCGAGCGAAACGAGCGAGTACCACCAGCACGATGCGGTAAGAACCAGCGCGACGTAGGGCCACTCGCCGGCGAGCGCGCGGCCCGCCAGATCGATGCCGGCCGGTGGTTGCTCTGAAACGCCGCTGCCCAAGAGCCCGCAGAGCAGCGCCGCCGCCAGCGCGACGATCGCCGCGCGCAGGCGCACGGTCACGCGAAGAGGTCTTGTTGCTGGTCGTTCTTTCCGAGGCGGCCGGCGATCGCTTCGAGTTCGGTCAGGCCGATCAGGATCCGGCGCGGTTTCGTCCCTTCGTGCGGGCCGACGACCTTAAAGTCTTCGAGTTGCTTCATGAGCCGAACCGCGCGCGGATGCCCGATGGAAAACTGCGACTGCAACTGCGCGGTCGATGCGTACTTCGTATCGATGATGAACTGCGCCGCATCGTAGCACAGCGGGTCGACGCTCTTGCGTTCTTTGCCGTCGTCATCGTCGATCGGTTCGACGCTCATCTCGACGAGGTTCTCCGGCCGCGCTTGGCCCGCCCAGAACTCGACGAGCCGGTTGACCTCGGCGCCGGTGATCAGCGCGCCTTGCGAGCGAACGGGCTTGGGCGCGTCGATCGGGAGATAGAGCATATCGCCGCGGCCGAGCAGGCGCTCCGCGCCGCCCATGTCGAGGATCGTGCGCGAATCGACTTGTGAGGACACGGCGAACGCGATGCGTGAGGGAATGTTCGCTTTGATGATGCCGGTGATCACGTCGACCGACGGCCGCTGCGTTGCGACGATCAAGTGGATACCGGTCGCGCGCGCGAGCTGCGCCAAACGGCAGATCAGGGTTTCGACTTTGCCCGGCGCGACCAGCATCAAGTCGGCCAGCTCGTCGATCACGATCACGATGTAGGGCAGCTTGTCGTCGGGATACTTGGCGTTCCACTCCTCGATCTTACGCACGCCGGCTTTGGCGAAACGCTCGTAGCGCTGGTCCATCTCTTTGGTCATCTCGAAGAGCGCGCCGGCCGCCATGCGCGGATCGGTGATGACCGGATTTTTGAGATGCGGAATGCCGTTGTAGACGCTGAGCTCGACACGCTTGGGATCGATCATGACCATCTGCACTTGATCCGGCGTCGCGCTGACGAGCAGCGAGGCGATGATGCAGTTCAAACAGACCGACTTGCCGCTGCCGGTGGCGCCGGCTACGAGCAAATGCGGCATCTTGCCGAGGTCGCCGTAGATCGGCCGGCCGGTGATGTCTTTGCCCAGCGCCATGTTGAGCGGCGGGATCGTGCCGCGCGCGGGCATCGCTTCCATGATCTCGCGGATTGCGACGACCGACACGGTGGCATTGGGAATCTCGATGCCGACCGCCGACTTGCCGGGGATCGGCGCCTCGATGCGGACGGACGTCGCGGCGAGCGCGAGCGCAAGGTCGTCGGCGAGCGCGCTGATGCGCGCGATCTTCACGCCGCGTTCGGGCTTGAGTTCGTAGCGCGTGATCGACGGACCGCGTTCGATGTGCGTGACCTTGGCGCCGACGCCGAACGATGCGAGCGTATCTTCGAGTACCGACGAGCGGCTCGAGTCGTCGATTTTCTGTGCTTGCGGCGGATCGAACAGCGCGAGGTCGGGCAGCCGGTAGGTACGGTGCGCCGGCTCGTAGGTTCCGATGATCGCGGGAACACTCATGGACTCGGCGATTGCGACCGGAACGGCTACCGCGTCGTCGAGTTCTTCATCGTCGTCGTCCTCGAACTCGTCGTCTTCCTCGTGTTCGTCCTCATCATCGTCGTCTTCGAAATCGTCGTCCTCTTCGTCGACGTACTCCGTGTCCTCGTCGGCGAGATCCAGCCCATCGGCATCCTCGATCTCGTCTTCGTCGATCGTCTCCGGCGCTTCGTTTACGTCGTAGATGACCCGGGCCGGCTGCACGTTCGGCGCCACGGCAACGGCGCTGCTCGCAGCGGTTGCAGCGGCCATACGCGGCAAGAGTGCCGGCAGATGGAATGCTTCGCGTAAGGAGCGCGGTCCGGGTGCGCGTTCGACCGCTTCGTTGCCGGCTCGTTCCGACCGCGTCGACGGCGGCGGACGCAATGCGGCGATGCGTGCGATGCTCCAGCCGATGACTTTTTTCACCGAAACGTTGGTGATCCAGACGGTCACGCCGAGCGCCGCCACGATCAGGACGATCACCGCGCCGACATCGCCGACCAGCGCGCGCAAGCCGGCA
>Ga0182030_10002129_pt1 | contig 41849 bp, 44 predicted proteins | sample 812S3MmetaG_FD_121299 | JGI IMG/M metagenome (GOLD analysis project Ga0182030, IMG submission 121299) | Permafrost microbial communities from Stordalen Mire, Sweden - 812S3M metaG (Illumina Assembly) | ecosystem: Environmental > Terrestrial > Soil > Wetlands > Permafrost | place: Sweden...
CCGCCGGATGAGACAACATTCTTGCCGAAAATATCAACATGTCGGTACAAATGAGTCGCTTTTGGGAAGTCGTCACTTCTGGCTGTGATTTGTAAGATGACGCTGGCATCAGCTGTATGCAAAATGATCCCCCCAGGAGCCACGGTCAAAAATGAATCAGTTCCCAAGCCAAAAAAGGGTGCGTGTCGAAGCTTCAAAGGCCAGATCGATGTCACGAGGTTGCGCCAAGATATGGCGGACTTCTGCAATTCAGGCGACAATTTGTCTACGATTCGCAGCAATGTGCGTGACATAAACATAGAGGTCAGTGGATTGTAACAGTAATATGGAACGACGACATAGGGGATCCCTGATGCTCTCGCAATGCGAACATTCTTTATGAGGGGGATGATGATGTTCAGAAGCAGCAGTGAGGCAGAGAGAGGGAAGAGCGCCCAAATGGGAAATTCGAAGTACATGATGACTGCAGCTCGAGTTCATTTGATGTGTATTGATATAGTGGGAAACTCTGCATGAATTGCGATCAATAATACTAACCTGTAGGCGCCACAATGCCACGGCGCTTCTAAGCGCAAGACATATTAAAAGACCTTTCAACCCCCCAGGACGACACGTCAATGATATAACTGCACAGGACGATGGAGGAATCGCAACGGGCACTGAACATTTTGCTACTCAATAGCTATCATATCATGCACCAAATCCATGCTCGCTGATATTGTGGGATTGGCTGAAAATACAGTACGTACACGCACCTATGTCCGTACCCTGACAGTTGTTACTAGTAGCCGAGATAAAACAGACGTCCAACCTCCCTCCTTGAACTTCCAACCTCAAGTCCACTCAGAGACGCGAAAAGGAATAGGGGCTGACCTAAAAGTCTTGGAATGCTCAAAGATGCATGATCAGCCATCTTTGGAGGGTCCCGCGGTCCCGCTCAGGTGCTTCGCGGCTGATTCAAGAGAATGCCCAAGAAAGGCCCACAACGTGGGTTAGAAAATTGAGGGTACACCAGTTTCTTATTGAAATAAATAAATCTTGAGTTGGTATACTTAGGTAATCTTGTAGTTCTATGAACGAAGTTTTGAAGACCGCAGCTCATCCTGCATCGAGTGATGCTTCCGAGAAGAATGTCCCCCCCAAAAGCGCTTCACCATGTGCCTTATGTGTTCTGAAGCAGGTTTTTGCATGAAAACTCAGATGATCTTAACACACGATCTGAGAATTTTAAGTTTATTCGATTGAAGATTCCAGATCGTCGCAACGTTACTCGGTTCGACGAAGATCCCTTTGAAACAAGTTCTGCCTCAAACCAAGAACATAGATCCATCTACCTCCAGTAATGAAAAGTTATGCCGTATCTCTGGGTCCGAAATTTTGTCAATTATCAGGCTCTGTCAGGCAGCGGCTGCTTGAAATTGTCTCCACCAGAGTCCCACCACTCAGAGAGTGTCATAATACAGCCACAGAAGTGGTCGTTTTAAGAAATTGCTTTGCTCTAGTTTCATGTACTTGTCAAACGCTCTTTTCCAAGGTTATTGATTGTTTTGTATGACGATCAGGCAATCCTATAGACAAGGTCATGGGATGAAGCCATTCCTATTGGCCTTTTCTCACATCGGATTTAGACAAACAAAGATCCGGCGATACCCAAAATCGCAATGCTCGCGAATCTAGGCCGTCAGATTTCCTTCGGCATTCTTTCCAACTACCTGGGATGAACAATCCGACCAAAGGATCGCGTTGGAAACGGTTTGATCAGAAATGCCGAGGCAGATTCTTTTACTATCAAGCCTCTAGACGAGTACTATAGATAAGATGGATATCAGTCGAGAGCTTGAAGACAGCCACTGATATACTCTGAAATCAGTCCATACAGCTGTACTTCATACCATCTTATATCTCTTTAAAATGCGGCCTGCTCTCAGTCACGTCAGCCTTGTGCTTGCTCTTTCCAATGTTGCTCTAGCACTCCCAGTGCTTGAAGGCCACGGATCAAGCCTCAGCGCTGGCCTTACTAACACAAACCATGCCACAAATTCCTCTGCCGCAAACTCAACAGCGTGCGCGACAGGCGTACACATGATCGTAGCGCGAGCATCTACCGAAGCCCCAGGTCAGGGCATCATTGGCGCCGTTGCGACTCAAGTCCAGCAAACCGTTCCTGGCTCAGACTCTGAGGCAGTGGATTACCCTGCTACTTTGACGGACTACCAAGCTTCTGAGGCGTCCGGAGTGGCTGGCATGCAGACGTTGATCGAAAGTTATGCGGCTAGATGTCCGAACAGTAAAATCGCCTTGATGGGATACTCGCAGGTATGACCTTTCTTAGACTTTGTAAATGGAACATCCACAGATTTGAAAATGAATACTAATCTAGATCTATCATAGGGCGCACAAGTCGCTGGAGATGTTATGTGTGGGACTAGTGAAGCGGGGTTCACTGCCACCCCACCCCTATCTCCGGCTTTGGCCAAGAACAGCAAGTTATATACATCTCACCTCCTAGATCCCAACTAATTAGATTTGTAATAGTCGTGGCAGTTATTCAGATGGGAGATCCTTCTCACGTCCCTGGCCAATCCCAAGATGTAGGCACGTCAACAAAGAGTGGTGTCTTTCCGCGGGTCAACACCGCAGCTTGTGCCTCTTCTGCGCCCATTACACAGAGCTTTTGTAACAGTGAAGATGAATTTTGCGATAGTGGGAACAGTCTTGCAGTGCACTTGAGCTATGTGCAGGCTTTTGGGACTCAAGCTGCACAGTTCGTTGTGGGTAGAGTTACTAGTAACGTGACAAAAGTTTGATTATCAAAGTATGGTGGTTTCATTTTAATACTTTGTCGCTGAGCCAGTATCAAATGTCATTATTTTTGAAATCCCGGCTACTTGAGTCTGCTGGTCAACCGGTAATGTGCCCTAAGCCCGCTGAAAAGTACAGGGAGTTATAGGGCAGTGACCACTAAAAAATTAGGGTTATCGGTTGTGGACGACTATCGGTTACCGGTTAACTCTAGTACTTATAAAATCGTCCCCGTCCTCATCAGTTTTTTGCAAGCACAACAGCCAAAGCATTTAAAGTCTTACATTTTGACGTCCTGCTTGCTTAGGAAATATGGGACAAGTATTTAGAAAAACTCATTGTCTGGGAAAATGTGAGACATTCGGGGATTGGAATTTGGGTTGAACAGGTTCAATGAATTCCGCAGAGCACGTCTCATGCTTCATATAACGGAGGTTCTACTTGATAATTAGAAGGGCATGGCATTCCCTGAGCCGGAAATTCTCCAGCGATACGATCAAAAGTAGCGCTTCTGATCTGCTGCAATTCCTTCCGTTTTTCATCAAGAACCTTCTTCGACTGATCCACCTCTTCCTGCGCTCTTTTCTGTCTTGCATTTGCAGCGTACAATTCTTCAACCAATCTTCTCTGCCCCTGAAGTAGCTGATTTTGAGAATCTCGGATCTTATCTCTCATATTCAAATCTGTGAAAACGTTGTCGAAGAGTACGTCAGTCATGAAGTTCTGCTGAGCAATTTGCATGCCACCGATGTGGCAAACTGCCGGCTGGATCCTTTGCGCTTGGCTGATCAACATCTCGACCTGGGATACATGACTCTGAGCCCGGGTGAGCGCGCTACTCTCAGCCATCTCGACGAACGTTCCTCCAACACCCCAAAGATCGGCAGTGGATGCATCTATTGCTTCCCTGAGGTCATTCAATGCCCTCTTCAGGAATTTGTCTGCGTCGAGCAGAATATTCAATGCTTGTTTCTCTGCACTGAGGAGTAATTGGACAATATTAAAGTCGTTCTGGACCTTCAGGACTTCGCTCTCCTTCCCGTCTTCTTCTGGAATATCCGGCGTTGGACCCTGAAATATCTGGTTATACAGCTCATCCATCTCAACATTTGCTGCCCCGCAAACATGCGCGATGTTCATAATCCTGAAGAAATTCATCAGAACCGAAATATCAAATGATATTTGACCAGTTTATGGTCTAAGAGCTACCTACTCGGCATTCGTCTTCTCAGCCTCAACTAAATTCCGCTTCAATTGCCCCAATCCTTTCTTTGTGCGAAGCTCCATTTGAACAGCATCTAGCCACTCACGTTCTTCTCTAGTCGCAATCTCTTGGAATTGTTCTTTTTTGCCTCTAATCTTGAAAGCCAAGCGCCTCATTGTGGAGTCGCGATATTTCTCGTGATCTGCATACTCGCTACTGACAATCAGGGCAAGGCCTTTCACCTTTGACTCCTCTCCCGCTATTTGTCTCTTCAAGGTCGTAATGTAGTTATTACTTTGTTGATACGCTGACACTGCCCAATCAGTCTCTGAGATCGTCTTCATGAGCCTGGAACATCGGGAAGTTAGTAGTTGCTTCTTTTGGATAGATTTGGGAGTTGAGACACAACTCGTGTCGGGAGCAAGCATATTTCTCTATTACTCTTGAAACAATCTGGAATAGGAGATTCTGCTCCCGGATGTTCCTTACTGAGCATTCTGAGCTGCTGCTCTTCGAATTTGTTGTTCAAGTGTCAGTTGTGTCATATTGGAAATATTTAGGAGATTATCAAACTATGGTGAGAGGTCTTAAATTTGTTGGGGCTCAGAGAGCGGGGAATTGCTGATATACTAGTACGTAGGTACTAAAGTTGTTATGTAGGCAACAACCAACCCCTTATCTTGTGGCTGTGCACCGGCGAGGCTGTGATGCTGCGCCGCGACCCGGCAAACTATGAATGAAAATTACTTTCCTCGGTACACCTTCCTTGAAAGGTTTTTCGCTCGACGGTGTAGACCTTTGCAGACAATGAAGCTCCCTGCACCTTGAGACACCATCGAATGTCAGCCTCGCGGAATCAACGATATAGGATCAACCTCGCACGTCAAGTAGTTCTTGGGGCGAATGCTTGACGCCTTGCATATGCAGCTATGATGCTCCGTTCGCAGGGTACGGATTTCAGCGAGTGGTTGATGTAGGCAAATAAACAGCCCGTTCTGCCTCGTGTACTACGAAGCAAGGGGGGGTATATTGACGATCTTGAAATGAAATCCTTTTACCAAGTTAAATCTATCAAGGTTTCTGCACCTCATCGAAGAAAGGTGTGCATCGTCTGACCCAGCAGACACAGATCAGATATGGATTTGATCTTAATTCACGGGAGGATACATTCCCCAAATTGTACGGTACGTCGGAAATGATACATTAGTATATCCATCAAGCTTGTCAGGCAAACAATTGCTCCTCCAACTTGCTCATTTATTCTCGCTTTTAATCCTTTTCAGCTCTAGTAATACTATGGCTTCCACGTATCCCATTACCGGGATTCAAGAAGGTTTTGGTCCTGCTGGTGGAACCCCACTTCGCCAGGAGATTGATTCTTGGTCTTCTAATCCGGACAATCTAGATCTGGTAAACTTGTTTGTCCTCGCGTTGACGTACTTTGAGTCTATCCCGGTTGAGAAGAAATTGTCATTTTCGAAGTCGCAGGTAGAATAAGGTGCGCCCTTCTATTTCCAGAACGTATATTGGCTTAACTGTTAAGAATCCATGGTATGCCATAGAGACCATGGGACTAGGAGCCCAACGTTGTGACCCTACATGTTGACTATTGTACTCATAACAACTTGTTCTTTCCATCATGGCATCGTCCTTGCGTTGCCCTTGCTGAGGTATTGATCCACTCCCTCCGTTGCTAGGAAAACGACCAGGCTCATGATAGAGTTAACGAGCCTCTAGCAATGAACCCATCAAATCAAGGTTGAGAATATTATACCTGGATATTCCACCCCACAGCAGGCTAAGCTTCGAATCGCAGCGAAGGCTTGGCGTCTCCCTTACTGGGATTGGGCAATTAGGAGTAGTACTGTTCCAAAACTCGCGCAAAACCACAGCCATGCCGCCTTTTCTCCGATCCGAGTAAACGTGGACATCGTTAATGCACTGTAAAAGTCCACTATGCGACGCAACGAGCCCAGGGTAGGTACGGCATATTGGGCGAGGATAATACTCCAGTATGTATCACTCTTTGCCTTGAGATAGTTTCATTAATAACATGCTGAACCCTCTAGTACGATAAAGGCACTAGCACAGGCAGATGCTCACCAGTCGTCGACGCAGAAAATGTCAAGGCATAGGAAGCCGGCATCGTGAATAACCTACAAGTTGCTCATAACTAAGCAGCGCACGGCTGGTACGGCAGCAAGGTGAATTTCAATGGGTCCATTTCCGAATTCGTGTATCGATTATTCCCCTACGATGTGACTTACGACGTGTTTGCAACGACTGCAGTGAACCCCTATAATAACATCTGTCCAATTGATTATCTCATTTGCGATTATATCCAAAACAATATCCATAATTTTATAGCAGGTCCTACCTCCAATGGCCATATGGCTAAAGTCGTTGTTGCAGGCTTTGATCTTATCTTTTGGCTTCATCACTGGTGAGATTCCTTTTACCTTAAATCCATTAACATGGCTTACAAAATTGCAGTAAAATTGACAAACAGTACGTTATTTGCCAATCTCTCAATTATGGAAAATGGTTCAATTCGCCTATCATTAATCAACGGACTTGGTCCATACCTCCAGGCTCCAAAAATTGCCTGACCAGCCAGATATACTCTTGGCTCCATTTCACTACGACACCCATGGCTTAACATACACTTCAAACCACGTTCGGTGAGTAATCACACATCATCCGGATCGTACTTTTTTCTGAGCTACTACTCGTTTGTAGCCTCATTAAAGCACATACTGACGTCAAGATCTTCTAGTAAGTGGATAAACCTTGGATACTCTTATTCCGAGCTCCAGCCATGGCTACCCAGGTACAGAGATCATGAAGACCAAAATCCACTATATATAGCAGATCTCAAATATACGATCACTACTCTCTATGGCCCAACGCGCCGAAGCTTCTTGAAGCATCACGAGATTGGTCATGAGAAGAAGCTTCATGGACAGAAGCTCGGCAACCATAGCAATTATGTCGTGTATGTTCGTCATGGAAAGTGAGTAAAACGTTCATCGCTCCAGTATTGCATTTTTCAAAATAACCAGATATGATCCCGGAGGTGCCTCGTACAACATCTAGATTTTCATCGGCCCGCTCGACCTTCAAACACTCAACTAAAGTATTGGTGAAGCCCTCCTATTGTCAGATGCAATAAAGGTAAGGTCTACAACTTCAGTGCTGCTGTTCTCGGAGGAGTACCAGGCGATCACGCAGAGCATGCGGCAGGCAAATGCCAAAAGTGTAAGAATCAGGTAGCGCAAAGTATTTTATCGAATGGGCAGGTCCCGGTCATAGATGTGTTGCTCAATCATATTCAGGATATTGGAGAAACTTTGAAAACTTCAGATCCTGATGCTGTCAAAGCTTATATAACGGCTAATCTGAGGTGGTGCGTTCGAGCCTTCACATTCCCTCGTTCTTTGACCTGACGGTAGCTAATCTTTTAATGTCTGACCAGAACAATCTCGGGTTCCATTGAATACCTTGCCATAGATCCGCGCCTCGTTCAGCGCGGGGAAAGCTAATTATAGTGAAGACAATGAGGCATTGTCGACGTATTCGGACTATGAGGTCACGCATGGCCGGCAAGGTAGACTCAGCAATGGTGAGTAGTATTAGCAGGATTTGGTTCAATTCGGTGGTATTAGATGTCACGGGATAAATTGGTGTGCAAAAGTTCTGCATCATCTAAATTTCTGATTCGATTTCGATGAAGTGTGACTATGAGACCTGTGCAGGTAGGTTCCTTCCGTTTGGCAAGTGGCCATCGGTGCCTGCCCGACGCCAATTATTGATCTTGTTTGAGTTGGCTTGGTAATTACAAGCATAAATTTCATTCTCTCATTCAGAATCTCTAGGTTATCCTCATGTACGTTCATATTCTGAGTATGGACAACTATGGCTACAAAGCTTGGGGTCGGGATCGCGCTTCATTGCCCAAGCTACGGTCTTGAAGTCTATCTGGGTCTCGAAGTAGTCTGAATTTCATTGTGTACAAGTGACAACGCAAGGTTTCTCAATCAGCAATGGTGTGTTCGTTTGGCAACAGTTTTGGGAGAGGCTTGAGATTCGACCTGCATCTTCAAGATACGTTTGTGCTGTCTAGACTCAGATGACTCGGCATAAGCTAAATGGCTCTTAACATTGAAGCGGGTCTTGACATCTAGGTGACTCGAGAGCAAAGAGCTCACGATATCAAAACGGCTCTGGACATTGGAGCGGTTCATGGCAACGACACCGCCTTTCTGGTCCGGTTTGCGATCCCGCAACGTTACCTCGAGTTCTCGCTGCCCCGGGGTTGACTCATCCCTACAAACGTTTGCTGACTGCAGGTACCACGGTCATTTAGGTCTCGATCTTGTGGCACAGGTTGCATTTGTAGTGGGTACGGTGGCTCAGCGTTATTCCTCGATGCTGGCAGCGCTGTTACCCCGCTTCTCATCTGATGATCTTTCTGAATAGGAATTTTCAATCAATAGTTCAAATGCCATGCAGCAGTGATCATGTTGATTAGGAAGGTGGTTGACAAAATTTTAAGGGGTAAAAGAGCAAGGCCACATAATGCCTGCTGAAAGGAAGAACCCTCACCTTCCCCCTGTCTTTGGCATGAGATTGCCGATAAAAGCGAGATCTAATATTTACACGCTCCCTACGAATGATCTTGTCTTATGGCGGTGAAAGCTAAAACTGATATCGACCAACTCATTATTCATCCCGCGACGGCGTCTTGTGTTGAACGAGCGCGTACTCGCATCACGCGCCATTGATATCGTGATACGCTGGCACGGAGTCCACATGGTTTTTAGCCTGCATCTCGTGTCCCCTGGCCAGCCTGAGCCCCCTTTTCCCAGTGGCACAGCACTTCCCCACGATTATGATCGCCAAGTATTCATTTCAACATCTAGCTTTATTTTACTTAGGCGCCTAGGTTTTATGGACACCTTTCACAACGGTGCAATCTTAAAAATGGCCGAAAATGGTCCCTTTGCGCACCCTTGTAACTGCCGTCGACCCGCAAAGCTACTAGCAAGAAGGTGTATATAGACGCTGGTGCCAGAGTTAGCGATAAAGACAAAGCTCTCGTGGTAAGTAGTACCATAGATCTAATATCTACAATTGTAGCAAGTTTTGGGTTCTCAATCATGTTGCTACGCGGGCTGTTTCTCATTCATTCATTTCTTATTTCCGTTACAGGCATTTCTCCAACCCATGCAGCACCTGCATCAAAACCTGAACCTGCATCGTCAGAATACCAATGGCAGAACTCGCTTTCCAACACGCCCACAGACTGGCAAAAATATGTACGATCTCCAAGCTCTAATATCGTCACCCCTGTTCGTATTGTGTCGAACATGACGGAGGGAAATGTTACGAATCCGGATGGACTTCTTTCACCAGGGAGCGGCCCGACGATCTTGACCCGGACCGCACCGTCAAACGCGACTTATACTTTAGGATCCAATCCTCCCAATACGACTCCTGTCATCGTTGTTGATTTTGGTCAAAATGTTGCTGGCTATCTTTCCATTAGATTTGCGGGGGCCTCGAACAGTACGCCAGGCTTGCCTGGCATCAGACTGGCGTTCTCAGAGACAATCCAATACGGGTATCTCACCGACGTCAGTGATTTCTCTAGGTCAGACAACGGGGATACAATCACTCCAGGAAGTGACCAGGTAAGCTTCCGGGACATCGACGAAACATTCAAGACCGCTAATCACGTGCCTAAAAGATTGCTGTCCAACCAGATCCATACACCTGGACAGATGATCACGGCTGTGAGTATGGCAATCAAGTCTGTGCTGATGGGCTTCACGGGTTCCGATATGTGAAGATCTACCTGGATGCCCTTCCTGGAGACTCGCCATACACCTCATCATACGGTCAAGTCGCTATCGATTCATTGAGCTTGAATTTCACAGCTTTCGTGGGAACTCCAGACACTTTCACAGGTTGGTTTCAGAGTTCTGATGACCAACTCAACCAATGGTGGTATGATGCTGTTTACACGAATGAATTGAACATTGACCACTTCGAGGTCAATTCCTCCGATCCTCGAAATGCTGCAAGCCCTAGCCTGCTCGGAAAACTGGTCATTCTTGATGGAGCCAAGCGAGACCGGGATCCTTATGTTGGTGATATTGCAGTTTCTGGTCGAACCCTCTATTTGAGTCACGATGCTCCTGAAGCAGCTCGAAACGTACTTGCAGATTTGGCGGACCATCAGAGACCAGATGGTTGGATTCCGCCAGCAAGCATTAACGATTACGAGCTGCCGCTACTCGACTACCCTCTTTGGTGGGTAGCTTGTAGTTATGATTTATATATGTACACTGGCGACACAGCGTACATTCAACAATATTATCAAAATATGGTCGACGTCCTGGATAATTTTTATCCGGCCGTTAGCAATCCAGCCACTCAGCTCATAACCAAAGGCTATGGAGTCTCTGGTAGCTACGGAGACTATGCATTTCTCGACCGTACAGGTCCCGTCACCTATTTCAACGCTCTTTACGTTCTGGCTCTTCAAAACGCGGCTTCGATTGCAACCTTCCTTGGTGGGCATGATGCGGATGCTGCTCGTTGGACCGCCAAAGCTCAAAACGTCTCCGTAGCTATGAACAACTTAATCTTCGACAATACTGCGGGCGCCTTCTACGATGGTACCTGTGGTTTTGCGCCATGTCCGACGCATGCACAAGATGGAAATAGTCTGAGTATTGTTAGTGGTGTAGCAAACAGTTCTAGGGCTGATTCTATCTTGTCGTATCTTTCGGCACATAACACGCTTCCATATGGCAACTCATTTTATGACAATGATCAAGTTGGGGCTGGATTTTCGCAGCGGGTCTACGCTTTTATTTCTTACTTCGAACTCGAAGCAAGATTCCTCACTGGATTGGCGGACAGTGCATTGGATCAAATCAGGAGGACTTATGGGTGGATGGCAAGCAACGACCCTGGAATCACAATGTGGGAGGGTATTGGTACGGATGGGCTACCATACGAAGGGGCGTTCACTTCGATGGCCCATGGATGGTCGACGGGAATTGTACCCGCTCTCACCAATTATGTCCTAGGTGTCACGCCTACAGGTCCAGGATTCAGCGAATGGAGCGTGAAGCCCATACCAGGAGATGTACAATGGGCCAAAGGAGTAGTGCCGACTCCAACAGGCCCAATCAATGTCTACTGGAACAACAATGAGCAATTGGGTCTATTCTTCCTGAGTGTCAGTTCGCCCGCTGGAACGTCTGGAACGGTATCAGTACCAGTCCCGAATTCGAGCTCTATCGTGTTTGTGGATGGAATCCCATCCTATGTGAACAGTCAATCGAAGGCATATAGTGCGCAATACCTTGATGCTAGTCAAGAGGGGTACGTGAGTGTGCAGGTCCCAGGGGGGGAACACACCGTCACCGTGGGGTTTAGTGGTCAGACACAATAGAGGGTCAAGCATACATCCTAGAAGATGGTAGACTATACCCTTAATGATAATTGTTGAACATATTACATTGCACAGCAACCGATTCTAAGCAGAACTTTAGATTTTGTGCCTATAACCTGAACGGAAATGTTGAAAACAGCGATGGGTCCTGTTTTTCGCTGAAGGCAGTTCAAAGTGGCGAGGTTCAAATTATTGAATGCGTGTTTTCACGAAGACAATGTCGAGGGGATCAGGTGCTGGGCCTGCAATTCGGGGTTTGTGGTTACATATTCAAGTGGGACGGGGGGAGTATTGGTAGGAGAGGGGGAGAGGGATTGAGGCGTGAGCATGGGGGGAGGCTTCTTTATGGAGTTTGGTTGCATCCCTCGTGATGTTCCACGAAAGGGGAAGCGAGGCATGGGAGCCGTCATGGGCCTTGTGGGAAGTTGACGAATTGACGAATCGGTGACCTGGATGGTATCTTCACGACCGCGCTCTCACAAATGTCAAATTGGGCATCATCCCTAACACATCGCATTTGAACACGAATAGCCATGTGACATGCCTCTCTCCGAACGCGATAGAACCTTTGCCGAAAAGGCCTCATCGGATGATCGTTACCAGCTGGAGCTGTTAGACAGAAGCAACAACGCGCACGAGCGAACGAAACATCTTGTTTGGGATCTACGAGACGACTATAAGAGTGACACGCAAAAAAGAGTTGAAGTGGCTCGTGGGTCACCAGAAAAGATTATTCGCTGCCCGCGACTGGACTCGAATTCTAGATGTCTCTTTGGCTAAGTACCTCAGAATGTGGAGTCCAACCAAGGACTGGGAGGTTGTACTCCGAAATCCTCGCACTATGGAAGTTCTAGTAAGCCATGGGCTTCTTATAATTGGCGGCGAAGGTGTTATGTTGAGACCTGGGATAACGGAGCTTCTGGATACCTGTTGCTTCTGTCCATATCGATAACTGCCACTTGCCTAGGCTGGTCCTGAAAGTCAAGCCTCGCCCCTACTAGCTTCGGAATAATGGATACGACTTGTGCTTCTTGCTCTCAAGATCACGGGGAATGTCTGTCTAAATTAAATGTGCTGAGTTGTGAATGTGAAGCTGACCGCTTTTGTGTCTATTACCGTTAACATGATGTTGGTATCAAACGCCGATATGCTACCCATATCTATATTGTACATATACACAAGTGTTACCGAAAATTATGGTCATCAGGCGTGTCATCAGGGCGCATCCTTATCTTCTTGTTTTGCAGGGCTTCCTTTGCAATTCGTATCGCTGCGCGACATCAACCCTTTGAGCTCCGAAATCTCCTTGCTAGTTACAGTCTCGATATCCTCGTAACCTTGAATCAGACCCTCCAATTCCCGTCTCAAGGTCCCTAGCATTGGTTTCACGGTCTTGAGCGAGACCAGAAGTTGTATCACAGGTACAAGACATTCCTCTAATTCTTCACGGAGCTCTTCCTTAGACAGTGATACGTCCGCCTTTTTGTGCCTCGCCTCTATAGACCTCAATTGATTGAGTATATCCGTCCTCAGTTCGCTGTGATATACTGCTAGGCGGTCTGCAGCAGAAGCAGAGTTTGAAGTGTCCTTGGGTGGGCGGGATTTTTTCCTGATAGGTACCGACCCTTTCACATCCTGTCCCAGGCTTTTCATCAATAGCTCAAGTCCTTTCAGCGATTCATGGAGGAACTTCCCGCCAATGAAATTGTAAAGCATTACCGCGTAAGGAAGCAACTCCCCCGGTCTGTATTGGGCGGGCTGGGGCTTCTCTTCTTCTTGCTCGCCCTCATATGCTAACTTCTTGGACTCGGGAGCATTTGAGGCAATTGAACCATTTTCTGCCTGTTCCGCAATAGTGGCGAGGAGCTTCGTCAAGGTTTTCACAGAACCCAATTCTCGAGAACGAGCCTGGCGCTCTTCCACCACTTGTTGATTCTTCTTGGGATCTCTGATTTCGAGATGATAACTTGCCATTTGCTCCTGTGACAACTGGGTTGGTGACCGAACCATTAGATCCCTTCCGTTTTTATCCTTTGGAAACGCAATGACATCCCGGACGGAATCTTTGCCTCGCATAATCGCAATAAGACGATCGAAACCAAAGGCAAATCCAGCGTGAGGCGGACATCCTCCTCTAAGAGCCTCGAAAAGATGCGAAAAGTCAGACATACGCCGTTCTGGGATCTGCAAGTCGTTAATAGAAATTCGGCCCATTATGACAAACAGAATACCTTCAAAATCTCTTTCATCACGAATTGCTGCATTTTCGCTTCGTGAATGCGGCGACTCCCACCCCCAAGCTCTACTCCATTTAAAACAAGATCATAATGATCAGCTATTGCATTCAAGGGATTGACCAGTAACATATCCACATCAACAGCTGTCTTGGGTGCCGTGAATGGATGATGGGTGGCCGAAAATCCTGAAGCTCCCTCTTGGCCAGGGCCTGATCCATCATCTTTTGTGAATAGAGGGAAGTCAGTAACCCAGAGGAAATGATGCGTTGGATCAAATTCTACTAAATCCTGTGACAGCGCAGCCTTGTGTATGGCAAGTCGTAGTCTGCCGAATATGGTTGATCCTCCACTATGAGTAAGATCCTCACGAGCTTGGACCAGCAATAAATCACCTTCTTCAAATCCCATATCGACACCTGCCTGTGCAGGTCCCTCGTATAATTCTTTTAAATTGTCCAACCCCTCAAATCCAAAAGCCTGTAGACCTTCGAGAGGCTTTTGAGGATCATACACAAAAGTGCCAGGAGCTCCGGCAGGATTATTTCGAAATTCTTCGGCATCCGGTGAATCCATGAAATCGCTAATGAACTTCTGAGCTCTGCTGGGATGACTATTCAACCTGAGTTTAAAAACCTCAATAATGGGATGTTCGATAGAAGTGAGCATTCTAGAAAGGTCTGAAGGAACTATGCCATCGATTCGATGGAACTGTAAGTTTATTTAGCAGTAATAAATAAAATTAAAAGATGGAACTTACGTGGCCGTTGATTCGCAGATCAGGTTTATCAGAACCATATTTTGACATTGCTTCGTTGTATGTCAATCTAGGGAAAAGAGATTGAGGTAAAGGGGTTTCTATTGTTGTGCCAGGTCCGGCGAACTCATTCCATAAGGACTTGATGAAAGTTTCGACCCTCATCATAACATCTTCGCCATCCGCCCAAGCCATTTCCAGATCAATCTACGGCATAATGAGAAAGTTTTCCTATCTAAATCAAAAAGAACTTACTTGTGTAAACTCAGGTTGGCGATCCGCTCGGTGGTCTTCATCACGGAAACATTTGGCAAATTGAAAATACCTATTGATGCCACTTGCCATCAATATCTGCTTGTATTGCTGGGGACTTTGAGGTAGTCCGTATGCACATCCTTTCTGCCGAGTAGGAACAACAAATTCCCTCGCCCCTTCCGGAGTAGATTTAAATAGGATTGGCGTTTCAACCTCTTGAAAGTCTTGTAAGGAAGAGCGAGCAAAAGATGCCACTCTTGACCTGAATCGTAGGCTTTCGCTGAGTTCAGGATCAAACCTTATTTGCAAATGTCTCTTCGCCAGCCCGGCATCTTTGCCTTCCTGAGGCTGAAGGTCCCTTGGAAAGGAATTTAGACATTCGATGCTTTGTATCCGAATTTCTAGCTGATCGATGAAGCACTTGCCCATTTCAGGGTCCAGTTCCATCCGCTCCTTGGCATCCTTTGCCTCGTATTTCCAATCCAATATTCCTGTGACACTGACAGCACTATTTTGTGGAATGGTTCTTATAGCATTTTGAGTTTCCTCGCTGGTCTCCAATCGTGCTAAAAGTTGAATTCGGTGCTCTGGGCGGCCTCCTCCATTCAGTGTAACGAAAGTCAATGCCCGACTGAGATTCCTTCTTTTCCCGAGAAACCCAGTAGCGGTGACTTTCGTGCCAACTTGGGAAATGGGAATCTGTGTGTCGAATTGAAAAGTAGATTTTGGTACATTGACTATAGACTAACAATTAACACTGCCCTTCCGTATGTATCTAGGAACGTACACGAAGCCTTATAATCCTTCCAGAAATCCGGAACGCTTCCCTCTTTCAAAGCCTCCTCTACGGCCAAGCTTTGTCCCCCGTCGTAGAAGCATCTTCGAGACGAGAGCGAGCCAGCGAGAAGTCTTGGATCAGCCCATAATCGTTTTCGTAGATGACCTGAGCCGCGAAATCTTAGAATTGATCGGTTGAAGCATGCGATGAGCGGCATTGCTCATCGAACCATCTGCAAAAGAAAAAATGGCAGGTTATTTGAAGTCGGAACGATATATTGGAAGCTTTGAGAGCTCGCCGCTTCCGGCCTAGCGTGCGGCAACTTCCGTCGACGAGAAATATACTTCCCTCGCGAAGCTCTTGTCTTTCTTCTTCATCCTTCCAAGTTTTAAACACGTAGGTCCTACATTCACAATAATCCCCCCAAGTTGCTCAATTTGCTAATAATATGATACAGATGATGAAAAGCCAGCGTGTTATTATGACTGCAATTCCTGCTCCTCGAACTTCTGGACTCTCCCTTCACGGGGCTTAAGTGGTCTCGTTGCGAGAGGAGATTTGGAAGAGTGAAATAAGCGTTCGACACACCTCCTTGTTAAACTTTCGGACGCGATGAAGGCATCTCTGAACCTTAAAGCTTGGAAGGCTTCAATTCTTGTGGGGCTGGCATCTGAGGGATTGATCTTTTCCGTGGTCAGAAATCCTTCCCATGGGGTCTATGATAGTTATACCTCTTCGTAAAGGAGCAGTAGAGAGAGGCTTTCTGCAATACACAGCGTAGAAGAGTGAATCCAGGAATTACGGTCTTTCTTGGGCATTCTGTGTGCGCATTCACAAGGTAAGGTTTGCAAATTTTGGACGTTTCAATGATAGCAAATCGTCTTCAAAGCTTTATTCTCAATAAGCAGAACATTATGTACTGGTTTAGCCATATTTCCTACCAATGCCAGTGTCTCTTCCCATTTTATGATACCCTTTATGACCTTGGAGTCACTGTGACAATCTACATCAGAGCCACGTCAGACCGCGAACAGACCTTTCTCGAACGTGAAGACAACTCAAATAAACTCTCCAAACCCAGGTCTATATTGCATTGTTCATACATATTTATTGATTGCTTTCGTCTTTCGGTGAGGATGAATTCGAGAAGAGCATGATATTCAAGCCGGATCAGCTGCAGGGATTTCCAGTCCAGGAAGCGAATCGTCATTTCGATTGATAGATTGTTCAGGCTGGAAAGAACCCACTGGGCGACGACCACGACGGCAACTCAAAGCAATTCTCAAATTCGTCTGAACGCCCCTTTCAAACCCATCGTGGATGAATCAGAGTAATAAATCCGTACCAGCCTTTTAGGTTTGTTCCTCGGAGAATCGGCTGCTGGTACCAGCATCCTTTCTTCAACCACTGCTGTCGCATACCTGTTCGAGTTGCCCTGAGTCGACATGGCGAGCTCTTTTGAGAAATCCGTGAAAGGTGCGACAAAGATCAAGGTGAGTTTTCAAAGATAATATGCCTTTCAACAGTGTGGGCATCAATGTTCTACAGCTTGCTGACGAGTCGCAATAAACAGGCCGCCCCTCCGAAGTCCAAGTATGCGCCCTCTCAAATACTCAAAACCCCTCGGAGCTCGAGCTAATTCATATTTTGCATAGATACATCGAACACATTCTAATAGCGACGCATTCTGGGGAGGCAGGGGTTGCCGAAGTGTTCCGCGCTTTACAAAATCGATTGCGAGACTCAACATGGACGGTGGTATTCAAGAGTTTGATCACAGTGCATCTGATGATCAGAGAAGGATCGGCGGATGTCACATTGGCATATCTCGCCAGGCACCGGAATATGCTTGCTATAAGCAGCTTCTCTGATGGTAGGTTATTCCAGAACATGGTGGACTGAAGCGCTCTGCAAATGGCTCAGCCATAACAGGCAATTTCATTGAGGTCGTGCTGACGGAGCATGGCAAAGTTCAAACCCAGGGTCGAAATATTCGGCATTATACCAATTACCTGAGTGAGAGGGCGAGGGCGTATCGAGATACGAAATGTGACTTTGTACGAGGAGCCGAAAGGCGGTTGGAGAAAATGACAGTGGATAAAGGACTCCTTCGTGAAACGGAAACTGTCCAGCATCAGATCACTGCCCTTCTGAAGTGCGATGTGAGTTTGCCTTCGGGTTGAGCTTAGGGTTTTTGCTGAATTAGATAGGTCCTGGACAATGAACCCGAGAACGAGATTACAATAACCGTCTTTCGGATGCTCGTCCTGGATCTTTTAGCAATGTTCCATGTCATGAATCAGGCCATGATCAACATACTTGGTAAGAGCTCTGGGGGTTCGTTGACTATCTTCTGACGAGGAGCAGGCCATTTCTTTGAAATGTCAAGACCAGATGCAGAACGGGCTATGGAAATCTACAAGAACTTCACAAAACAGACGGATTTTGTAGTGGCGTATCTCAGCACCGCTCGGCAATATGAACATCAAACACGAGTGGAAGTCCCAAAGTTGAAACATGCTCCAGTCAATCTGGGAAAGCAATTGGAGGATTATTTGATGGATCCGGATTTCGAGATCAACAGGAGACAGTACTTAGCAGAGCAAGAGTCAAAGAAAGGTCGAGGAACAAATGGTGCTAGCAAGACTTTTGCAACAACCTCAAAGAGTGACTCCGATTCAAGGGCTGCAACAGGCCGTTCATTTCCAGATGCTCAACCGTCCACCTCAAAGCCGAGTCAACCTGTCAAAGGCCCAGATCCAGATTTGATTGACTTTTTCGGTTCAATCGAGCAGAATCAGCAGCCTATGGCAACCCAACCAGGATTACAGCAACAAGGATTACCTCAACTTAATAATGGACAGCCCTTTCAGACGCAGCAATCTCCATTTGGTCAACAGAATGGATTTGCAGCTCAGCAGAACCCTTACCAAAGCCCAAATGCAAATCAATTTCAGCAACCACAATCACAACAGCCTTTTAATACCGGATTCGGTGTTCCCCAACAACAGCAACAAGTCCAACCAAATTTTACCGGTGCTGGATTCGGAGGTTATACTCCACAACCGTCTTTCCAACCCGGAGGTCTTTCGTCAATTCCACAGGATTCGGCCGCATCATTCCAACAGCAACAAGTTCCTCCACCAATGGGAACTATGCAGACTGGAGCTCAACCAACAACAAATCCTTTCCGTCAATCGATGATGGCAAATTCGACTGGCGTATCAACTCCCCCTTTCCCAAGTTCACCCCCAATACAACGTCCATCAACAAATCCATTCGCGAAGTCGACCTCTCCACAACCTCAGCCCCAAACTTTCTCGACACCTCCGCCGCCACAACAATTTCAGCAATACCCTCAGACTGCTCCTCTACCCTCAGCCGAATTTCTAAATTCTCAACCCACCGGCACTAATCCTTTTGCAAAGAATCTTGCAATGAATGCTCAGCGTCCCCAGACTTCTGGTGGCCTTATGCCACAGCCTACTGGGAACACCAATCCCTTCCGGCAAAGTCAATTCGTGAACACAGCCACTGGTGTTGGGTGGCAAAACAATCAACAACCTATAGGTGGCGGTCTAGACCATTTGGAGACAGTGCCCGTGTTTCCAAGACCTGCTCAACAGCAACCATGGCAGCAATAATAATTGCGGAAGTATTGAGACATAGCATTCTTTCTTTTCAATTCTGGGATCATTGAGCAAGGCGTTCGGAGAGACTGTGCATTCACATTCAGGCAGAGAGACAGAAGCCGTCGAAATCTGCGATGTGGTATTACAAGCCTTCTTAGAGGAAAGGCTAGAGGAAGAGGGCACTAGGTAACCATCTAATGAAGGACCGACCATGAGATATTTTGAGGTTATTTGATACATGTGACGCCAATGACCATGCTACCCCATAAACTCCTTAAATCTATCCCCGCTATGCAACCTCAGATTAGAAAACATCGTCCAGCTCTATTTTATGCTCAATCTTGACATTCTTAGACGCCTGAGTGGCGGCAGCTGTTCCGATAGCAGGAGGTGCCGGCTGGGCTCGGTCAGCGACCTCATCTTCAATGAAGACACCCAACCCTGAAAATGCCTCGAACATAGTTCTTGCATAGTATTCCGAAATACTGTACCCTCCAGCCATATGCCGTGGTTCATTCTTGAAATTCCCAAGCCACTCATTATCGTAATTCTCTTGCAGCACGTATCTGGAAGGTGTAAGATCCACACCACCAAATGGATCGTACGGCTTCTCCACGACCGGGGCCTCTTTCTTCTTGAGACCCCTGATTGTAAGGCCACTCCCATTACTCTCCATAACTGCATCCGTCAAATTCCTCCTAGCACTCGTCTTTTTCAAAATGATCTTCTGAGCTTGTGCAGTAATCCTGCTCGCGTCCCCATCCTCCGTCGCTAGTCGATCTAACACCTCCCTACGACTCTTCTCTATATCCTCCTTCTCCATAATCTCTTCCCTCAACGCAGCTAATCTTCTCTGTTTCGCCGCCTCCCTCTCAGCCTTTTCCCTCCTCCTTTCCATCTCCGCCTCCTCCATCCCCATCCGCTTATTCTCCTCAATCGTCCCCTTATTCCCCTCCCTATACGCCCTCAACCTCTCCTCCGCCTTCGCGCGAGTCTTCACATCCCCCTCCACAATGTCAAACACCATGCTCTCCACATCTTCCAAGTAGTTATTCCAGTCCAGCAACGTCTCAAATTCATCCTGTCGCCTATTAAACACCGCCCCAACCCGTTTCCTAACATCAACTTCTTTCTCAATCTTTAGGTCTGCGAAGAAAGCTTTATGGAATCCTTTTTTCCGTAGCGTTTTCCCACAGTGAGGCACGGGACAGGATGCAGGGCCTGAGGTGAATATGCGGTCTACGCAAGTAGAGCACATTTTGTGGTAACATTCTGGGTTGATGAGGAATTGGAGGGAGGGGTTGAGGTAACGGTTCGATTTGCAAACGGGGCAGATGTCATCCGACGGGTTATCGCCAGGAGTTTTGGATGTCCCGTTGCGCATCATGGTCGCGATGATTATTTGATCGGGCGAGGGGAGACTCGAGATTGTACAAGGTGGGGTTGACGAGGCTGTCATATACTAGTAAATGTGGCGCCAAATTTAGGCGATGTCAAAGCCTTGTCGTTTTCCAAAACATCCCACCAAATACTTCACGTAGCGAACGCAGAAAGACAGTCACGAATATGGCAGACAAAGGTAAGTGTTGATTCCATTGAGTCTCCTTTCTATCATTTGTCTCTTCGTAGCTTTCAAATGTCAATCACCCTGCAGTCAACCACTCCTGGTTGTCAACAGCTCGAGTCTCATCTCCCATCTCACTCTATCTTGTACCTTCAACTAACTTTCCATACCAGAACCCACCGCGGCCGAAGAAGCAGCAGCTCGTGCCAAAGAAGCAGAAGAACAAGCTGCTCTACCCTACAAATGGACCCAAACAATCGGGGATCTAGACATCACCGTCGAAATACCTGGAAACCTGAAAGGCAGAGACTTGAACGTGGATATCAAGAAGAAGAAGCTTTTACTTGGAATTAAGGGTCAAGAACCTATCATATCTGTTCGAAATCCTTCACCTTTACCCCCCCTCTCTTCCAAATCTCAGACCTTCTACTTTAGCATGCTAATTTATGACAAACAGGGCGGTCTTCCCCACGAAATCCACGTCGACGAATCGACCTGGACACTCACCACCTCTCCGTCAGGAACCAAAATCCTCGAACTCCACCTCGACAAAGTGAACAAGATGGAATGGTGGGCTCATGTCATTACGACCGCCCCTAAGATCGACGTCTCGAAGATCCAGCCTGAGAATAGTAAATTGGGAGATTTGGATGGGGAGACAAGGGGCATGGTCGAGAAGATGATGTATGATCAGAGACAGAAGGAGATGGGGAAGCCGACTAGTGATGAGCAGAAGAAACAGGATATGTTGAATGTGAGTGCTGCCTGATCCAACTTGAGATGTTGATTGCTAAATACGGCGGCCAGAAATTTATGTCGCAGCACCCCGAAATGGACTTCAGTAAGGCGAAGATGAATTAAAGGAGTCTTAGAGGTCTGGGAATGATTGGGAAGGAATATGGGTTGGTAGGAAGAGCATGGTGCTATTGGGGATCCGTATTTTAGCGTTAGCACGCCTAAAACCAAAAGTCTACACTTTCAAATTATGCGAGAAATGTCTCGGATAATTAAGCACTTTCAGGGCTCAAAAGGTTCTCTCTAGAAGCTTGGAGGCTTTCGTTGTGTAACCGATGAGACATACGCGGCCTACTTTATTAACAGCATTTGCAGCTCTGCAGCTCCTTCAAACGAATAACAAAACAAAAACCTTAGGTCCATTGTATATTGGAAGTGAGACAGTGCCTCGTACCGGTGTGATGGGTGAATACTGAAATTGCGGATGCCTAAACACAAAATCACAATGGGTCAGACAACTTGAAACTTTGACCACTTCCAAGTATATTTCGGTATTGTACATATTCCGGTCCATTTTTACACACCCTATAACTTTTCCAATACGAATAGCACTTTTCCACATCGTTCGCTTCTACTCCGACTCAAGGATCTCCCCCTATCTCTCACCAGCCAATCTTCGACTCTGAACCTCAGACAAAGCCTTACTTCCACTCAAGAAAGCAACTAATCCCACAACTCCAGCAGCGGGTAATGTCTGGAACAAAGTCCAGTTACGGTAGTACAAGAAAAAGATACCCTCCATAGCCACAATGGATCCGAAGAACAACGTATGCGAGATGGGTGCCGTAGCCGTTGCTTTTTGAAGGTCTGAGAGATTGGCTCCGAGATATGCCCACTATTCATTCATATCAGTAAAAGCCTACATATCACTACAGATCAGAACCTACAGCCCCTAGTAGAATAGGCACAGTAGCTGCAACAGCTAGCGCAAAGAACAATGAGATGATAATAGGTCCACTCTTAGGATCTGATTTGAAGATGTGGTGGATCTCAGGTAATTGTCCATATCTCAATGGTTTCTCATATGTAGGGCGAGGTGTGTTGGGGTCGAATGTCAACTCAAGGTTGAAGACTTGGTTGCTGAATGCTTGGGAGGTGCCGAAGGAGGCGAGGAGCAGGGTTGCGGTGAGGGGTTTGGTGGAGGTTAGGAGTTGGACTGGGAGGTCTTTTTGTGTCTTTTGACATTCGTCAGCAATATTCTGATGCATTATGGTGGGAAGACCTACCAACTCTACCTTTGCTTTTCCAGTATCCTTCACGGAGAAAGGAAACGTGGTCTCGAGACCGGTATCTTGGTCTCGGACGAGGAGGAAAGCTTGGTGTGGTCGTTTCGCTTTGCCGTCTTCTGTGGCTGTGAGGATTATTTTAAGGGAGTCGGATGAGCCCAGCGATACAGGCTTTGCGAGAGGAGCATGATCGGAAAGCCTAATCAATTGATATTAGTCCATGTCCTTCTATGAGTATTAGGGGGAAGCTGGCAGCCGCAGACGTACTTGTCCTTAAATCCAGCTCCTGCTTTCGAATTAACGGAGATAACAGCATCCTCAAAACTCCATGATGAAGCTGCTTGAACCAATCCGGAACCTGCAACGAGGAGCGAAGGAATTAATGAGTGTAGAAATCGCATTGTTGAACTTTTGTTGAAATATTGCGGAGCTCTGAAGCGCAGTCGCGGACATCTCGAGAGTTCTGAACACATTTCAGCCTAGTCACGTGCAGCCTGCTGCGTGGACCTGGAACTTCCACTCTTTGAGTAGGGCGCCTCAACCAAAACCTTAATGTTTACATATGTTACTTAATTTCATGAAGAACTATTTTAACCAAGTGGCTTTGATTAATTCCGCTTTTTATTATTTTGCTCAAAAGTACCGTCTCTCTCTTTTCTATCATAACTTGATTGTTCGAGTATGACTGAGGCAGTGAAGAAGCTCTAAAAAAGCTAAGACTTGAGATTTAATGGCGAACCTGGTTTAGACACTCAATAATCGAACTCTGGCTATGATTTCTTTTCGTTTAGCCATCTCCAAAGAGGCTGGCATTTTGTTTCAGAGAGTGATCACCAATACATATTAGCATTGCATTTTGATGTAACTCCAACCATAAAGAAGGCCTATGGCGCTTGAATTTCCTGCCGCAAGAGGGTCGAACGGCTTAGAACTTGAATCCCAGATTTGACTTATGGTCCTTCAACACTGAAATGCTACCGCAATGCCTGGGCCCCTCATCTCTTTGGGAGAGTCAAAGCTCCCACACTTCAAAGAATGCCTCTGAAGCATTATTACCGGATAGATATAAGACCGACGCAGACTAACCTTGTATCTCAGAGCTTCGACCCCCAGATCAAACCTTTTCGAAGTCTCTCTACTCGCTTTGGGCCACCGGAAGGAAGCTCTTGGTCCAAGCGACCTAGATGGATCAAGTGGCCCATCTACTTGGCGTCTCTGAGCTGTACCGTTTGGGGCGGTGCAGAAATCTATAATGATTGTGCTTCACTCTCTGATCTCTGATTACTTTCCGGTTTCAAACTCATTAGTTGAGCCATACCCACCATAGCGGCTCTCGTCGAACTATCCGCGATCGTTGACACTTGAGGTTTCATTGAAGCCGCTGCTCCACCAGCAAGTGTGACCCCTTTAACTATCTCCATATCCACAGAAGCTGACTCTTAGTCAAGTCACCCTCCGTGGTTGCAATTGGTCTAAGCTTTCAATTAAGAACACTTTCCTTCTTAGACTACACTCATTAGTATAATCTCGGTAGCTAGGTGGAAGAATACATGCTAGGGTAAGGTCTATTCCTTTCGAAATAGCAACCAATTCTATATTCTCCATTGACTGGTAATAATTAGCATCATTGCGGTGGTTTGCTACAATTTCCCTGCTGGTTATACATCCTTCGGGTTCTTTCACTTCTTAATTGCCCTTCCCATATTTCTTTTCCAGAAGTGCTTCAAATTTTTTCAGGTCAACCACCACTTATTACTATGAGCAATTGCTGCTTGCTTAAGCTTCGTCTTGCTTGATGATTCTGACTTTCCCTGTGTAGGCTCGCCGTCCACAGTGCTCGAAGATCGGCGTCCTTTCCGCTCTCGTCTGTTTGCTCATTCTTGTTAGCTAAGTTATCGGCCCTCTTCTCTGCCAAGATCATTCCGCGCTTGATGCGACTGATCGGTACTACTGGAGTCGCCGCATATTCCCTTGGCAAATAGCCCGTGATTGTCTTCTCATTCCCTGGAATGCATATGGAAGGATGTGTAGTATCATCTGGGATTAATGTATAAGAGACCTGAATGAGGGATGACAGAAGAAGGGCGGTAAACGCTGTTAAAAGTCCGAGGCGCATGTTGCCTTACGTTGGATTCTTCCAAGACAGTGTGAACTGCTGCAAGTAGTCTTTCTAGACTAGATCGGAGAGAATATGGAATGCGTTTAGAAGCACGGATTGCCCGAATTGGGTTAATTGTTGTTTATACGTAAAGTAGTGGGAGATTTCAAGCGCTTCTGCTTCAAGAAGGACATTCCAGTCCCTCAGGTCACTGACACGAAGTTAAAGATTGAGGCGAAACTGAAGGTAATTGACCAGAATACAGCTGAGCATCAGATTCGTCGGTTTTATACTCCAGCCGCATCGAGAGATCAAATCCCGTGAGACTAGTCAAGTCGTCGATAGTATCAATAGTAAGTGCTTTCTAGGTTCCAGAAGGTACAACTACGTGCAGATGTTTGACATTTTGGAATTGATTTAATGTTTGACAACTGGAAGCTAAGATAGTAAAGATTGCTGGTCATTGATATGCGGATACTCGTAAAGTATACGAGGAGTGAACTGGTAGATTTGACAACAAGTTTGGGAGAGGCGGAAGAGTTCTAACTCTGTTAAGCAAGACAAAATCATATCAAGTAATTCGTTGGAGAGGCTCGTGAGAGACCGCGCCTGTGGGACATTGATACCTATCTTGAATCTATAGGGCCCCATACATAAGCTGCAAGAGGTTGAAGAGTCGCCTTCGGTTTGAGGAAGGATGTCATCTGTTCGAAAGGGAGGGGGTGTTGTGTTATACTGGTCGAAGCGAACGCAGCATGGAAGTTTTATCCTCAAGCCCCAATAGTTTCAAAAGGAAATTGCAAGGTTTGAATGGATGACTAATATCAAGAGAGATTTGGTCCTACCGTAATTCAGTTCAATTCAAGCATAAATGAAAGTCCGCGGAAATATATCACACGTGATCTAATAATGGTTTTCGGCCGGATCCGCCTTGCGGATGTTGACGAAGAGAATATTGTTATCTTGAGCCGCACATCTTGCTTCGACGCCTATCGTGGCAATGAACAATCTCATAGGCTCCCAAATCACCTCAAGATCTAGACAAGCGGGTCTCTACAAAGCGAAACGAACTTAACGGGCGGCATCCCTCCTGCCATCATCGGTGGCTACCGTGGCCGAAAGGTATATAACTGTTGACTGTTCTCAGTTTTCAGTCTTGTTTCTATATCTACTAAACCATTTCAAACTCATCACAGCCTAGATTCACCATCCATTACTCAATACAATGGCAGTCAAAATCCTTGAAGTTCGCCCAATTGTGGTTCCCTCAAACTCTTCAGTCGATTTTGGGGCCGAGATTCACAATGCCGATGTCGAAAACCTCAGCGAGCAAGGCTTCGAAACTATCCGTGATGCTCTTTACAACTATCACGTTGTAGTTCTCAAGAATCAATCTGGTCTTTCCCCAAAGGCTCAGTACGAATTGACCCGCCGCTTCGATCCAAATTCCGACAGCTACGGACATGGCAAAACCCTCGATGCCAAACGCTCAGTTCTTCACCCTGATCTGAAGACGATCCCCACTCAGCCACAAGTTCAAGTAATTGGCAACGGGTTCTATGAGGAGTATGAAGGATTGAAGAACATCACATTGGTTCACCCGCATCACAAGAAGTTCCACAAGGAGCCGATTCCAGAAGAGGATGATCTAGCTGCCACCCGCTTCTTCCGCTGGCATATTGATGCCGCTCTCTATGCACTTAACCCACCCAAGGTCACATCTTTGATGGCTGTGAAGGTGCCAGCTGGGCGAAGACAAACACTCCGATACGATGACGGCACTGGAGAGGAAATGGACGTCCCTTTGGGCACTACTGCTTTCGTTTCGGGGCAAAATATGTACGATTTGCTGAGCGAGGAAGACAAGGAATTTGTCCGAAACGCCAAGGTCGAATATGCTCCCCATCCTTATATCTGGATGTCTCCAGCTCGCTCTCGTTCAGATGGTCTCGGGATGGTGTCTGATGGACTTGAATTGCCCCTTTCCGAGCTTCCTCCCATCGACGAGAAAGACATTAAAATCCTTCCTATGTGCTGGAAGAATCCCGTTACTGGCAAGCTTGCTCTTCAGATTCATCCTAGTGCTATTAAGGCTGTTCACCTACCCAACGGAGGCGTGATCACTGATTTGAAGGAGGCTCGAGAGCTAGTTCACCGCCTGCAACGTCCTGCTATTGCACCCCAATTCGTATACCCACACGATTGGGTCGAAGGAGACTGTGTCTTGTTCAACAATCAAGGTGTTACTCACACTGTTGTCGGGGCTTTCACCCCTGAGGAGAAGCGATTATTCAGACAGTGTAACTTTGCCAGCTCTGAGGGCGTCATGGGCCCGGACGGAAAGCTCTACTAGGAATCTCTAGAAGGAATGTTTGGTAATGGCGGGTTTGTTCGGATTGGTTGGGAGCATTTACGAACTCGGCGTTGGACGCAACAAAGCCTCATTTAGAGGAACTCGGCGTTTGAACGTAACAAAGCGTTATACCCCTTTTGGCTTGTTACGAGTTAGTCTTTTAGGTTTTTAGATACAATATATACATCTCCTCTTTTCCATACCCCTTGAGTGATTCAGAACTGAGAGTGGTGATGATAATTAGCCAAATTGACAGTCAGGTACATCGACATGTGTTGTACCTCACGCCCCTCCTGGTTCTATATTCCACATGAAATGTCTAATTGAAACCACCCGTAAGGCGTAATTTTCACATGCAGCTCAAAAAGAAAGTGCTAATGTTACACCATTCCATTGGATCGCATCACACAACAGCAGTAATATCTCCGATCTACCTATACCAGCCTCGTGGTTCATTTTTAAGAAATTATTTAGGTAGTCAATCACAGCAATTGCTCTTCGTTTGAAAATCCACAAGAATGATAGGGCAGTGGCTTGACAAAGATACACATCACGCAGCGGGCTCTGCTGGCGGTGTCTTACGCAAGAATTAATGTCTCAGTAAGCCATAAGTTGGAAATCTAGCCATTAGGGAGGAGATTTATATTTTGAGATGGTGTGTCAGCCTATGCATCGCCGCCTCCTTTGGCTAGATATTACTTGTACGGCCAAAGCACAGCTGAGACGTACATCAGCTGAGAAAAGCAACTACGAAGATTATACCCGCTCCAATCTTTCCCCATACGTTGAATTCTTTGGAGCATTATCTCCGCAGGCGTCGCCTGATGATTTCCGGAAGACGTGGGATTAATTAGATGGTCACGTCGTGGATTGGTCCGTCTCTGGCCTGCATATTGAAGTTCATCCATGAGTCAACAGTAAATAAAGGGTCCACAGATGCAGGTGGCTTGTATGGACAAAGAAACTTCCTTGATACCTTGATACACATCCCACTCACCCCAAAAAGAAATGTAAAGTATCACCTGAACAATTAAAATATGCCCCAGGCAGCCCTGTGATTCGTTTCCTAGGATTGTATTCGTTTCGCCTCGGCCCCCGAAGACGCCGTCGAAAATACATCACTGTTACTCCACCACTATTTGGGGAAACTGGAATACTGCTCTTGCATCGCTGCAATTTCTTCGTGCATCATGACTTAAATCTTACAAGTCTGGCCTCTGGAAGGACTTCAAGACTTTAAGAACGATTTAAAGGCGTTTATAACGGATTGCCCCTTTCATGGCGCAGCACAGAAGAGATCATGGTGTTGTTCGAATACCTTCAGAAGAGAACCTTGTCGTGTGCAGACGATAATAAGGCGCCAACTGCGAATAGAACCTCGGCGCCAGGCGCAGGATACGGCTACAATGATGACAAGAAATTCGCGCAGCAGGCTCCGCTATCGCGACGAGGAGGCTTCTTGGGTCCTGCGGCAAGAATAGCGAGTCTAGTTAATAACACGGTGTTGCGATTGCGCGATGGGTTGACTGAGGAACAGAGAGCTGCAACGACAAGGAAGGAAGAGCGGAGGCAAATACTGTCGCTGCGGATGAGGAATGCAGAGACTCTGGAGCAATGGGCTGATGCTGCGAAGGAATTGGATATTCTGGAGGACAACGAGGCGTGGAAATACGAGTTGTCGTCCTCCGAATTCGATGTCGTGTTGATTGAGTCGCGATTGAAACAACTGGACGACGCTCGAATAGATTGCGATATCAAGAAGATGTTGAACCTGGTCCGAACGGCATTGTCAAGGGACCTTGGTGGGATGGGCAATATTCAACTTTACAAGCATTCGCATATTGGGACAAAGGATTTGTTAGAGCGGTACATCGATTCGACCTTGGATACCATAAGAGCGTTGGTGGAAACAAGCAAGCATACTCTGCCGGATGAGCTAGAAACAAAAGATATACTAGAGCAAGTGGTTTATGCCAGACAAGCTTTTGGACGAAGTGCGCTACTACTTAGCGGAGGTGCCACTTTTGGTATGAATCATGTCGGCGTATTGAAGGCACTATTCGAGGCAAAGCTACTCCCACGGATCATCTCTGGCGCTTCCGCTGGAAGTATTGTGTGCGCTGTATTGTGCACGAGGACAGATGCTGAGTTACCAGATGTGTTGGAACAGTTTCCTTATGGCGATCTGGCAGTGTTCGAGGACGCCGGGAAAGAGGAAACCATTCTTGAGCGCATTCAGCGACTGCTAACTCAGGGGGCGTGGATCGATATCAAGCATCTAACCAGAGTCATGCAAGAGTTGCTTGGGGACATGACCTTCCAGGAAGCCTATAATCGCAGCCGGCGAATCCTGAATATTCCTGTCTCTTCAGCCTCCGTTTATGAACTACCTCGTCTGCTGAATTATGTGACTGCACCAAATGTCATGATTTGGTCTGCAGTTGCAGCTTCATGCTCTGTCCCTCTCCTCTTTTCGGCAGCACAGCTGCTTGTGAAGAATCCCATCACTGGTGAGAACATTCCGTGGAATCCAACCCCTCAACGGTGGATCGATGGGAGTGTCGATAATGACCTCCCAATGACTCGACTAGCGGAAATGTTCAACGTAAACCACTTCATTGTTTCTCAAGTCAATCCTCATGTCGTGCCCTTCTTGGCAAAGGATGATGAAGCCATTACCAAAGACGCTCAATTGGATGGTGAATCAGGCCTAGGTCTGATCTACACAATTACGAACCTAGCTAAGGACGAAGCCTTGCATAGAATGCATATGCTTGCCGAGATGGGCATTTTCCCTAATCTTGTTACGAAGGCAAGATCTGTACTAAGCCAAAAGTACTCAGGAGATATCACTATCCTACCGCAGATTAATTATAAAGACTTCCCACGAATATTGAAGAATCCTACTTCGGATTTCATGGTCCAAACCTGCCTTTCTGGTGAGCGAGCAACTTGGCCGAAATTGAGTAGGATACGGAATCATTGTGCTGTTGAATTAGAGTTAGATGCCGCCGTTCAATCCTTGCGAGCGAGAGTGGTTTTCAGCCCCAGCCAGGTTGACCTACGGCGTATGACAACAGGGAGTGTGCGTGGCTCAGCTAGAAGATTTGGTAGGAAACGAAATGATAGTGGAAGCATCGTCCAACCACTGCAGGCTGCAAGCAACGAGGAGGAAGAGGAGAACGTTCACAATAGCAGGAAAAGTGTGTCTAGACCGCCACTTCGGACTACGAGTACACAATTTATGAGGCGTTACGTGGCGCCTCTTGTCGCTCCACGATCTATTCAAGCAAGTCCTCTAGCTACGCCGCATCCAGGTGATGAACCTTCTGAACCTTTCAGCTTTTTATCACCGAAGAAGGCAAATGCTCTTACCTTGGAAGTCCCCGATATTTCCTCGGCAGGCGAAACAATATTCTCGCCCCCTACCTCGGATGCAGATGTTGATTCTAACACGGACGAGAGCAGCCCGGAAGATATAACGCCTGGGCTTGGCTTGCATTATTTCGTTCCACCGCGGACTAAGAATGATGGCATAGTTGATTTCTTTTCCTCAAGTCAGCCAGTTACACCTGCCACTGACCATGTACTCGCCACTTCGCCTTCATCCTCGAGGGTGAATGGAGGAATGCACATGTCACTTTCGACCCCGAAGGGTGACAAATCCCGGAACTAGAAGAGCTTCACAGTGCGAAGTAGCCCTGAAGCTAAGTATCAAAAAGTGTTCCACCCGCCATCGACGGAAAACCCAGCATCCCGAATTAGGGACCCATTCACTTTACATTTTTATTTGTTGCTTATTTTTTTATTTTAATTCTGCATATACCTGGCATATGGAGGGAGCGGGAGTTTATGAGGTTCACGAGACTATCAAGAGGATGGGTGCACAGAACTGGCGTTTGTGTTGGAATTTGAGCGTTTGCATACGCGTTCACTTATAGTATTGGAAGAGATAGGAGAATACTAGTTAAAGATGAGAAGATATATGGTGGTAGAGATAAAGAAAATTGTGCAATAAGCCTCATAATGTCTTCTGAGTGCGAACCATGTGTCTAGGCCGTGATTTGAACTAGCGCTTTGGAAGCAAGTGCTTTGAAATCTTGTCGGCAGGATCTCGAGGCTGACCATGTTTCTCGCGAGTGAAAGACAGATCCATTGTTTGCTGGTGGTGTTCGGAAACTGCCACAAAGAGGGGTAGTCCCGTGGGGTGCAGCTTGCCCTGTCGAGATGCCGGCACATTAGTGGGTAATGGCACTCACACGCTGCAATGGCTCAGGTCACCCCATGATAACGACAATACCATAGCTTGACGGTTTATTTCATCTTCAAACTCATAAGCAAACCACCGTTCTAATCGTAAGTAATGGCGTCTCTCGATCGCCTCGCCAATCTCTCAAATGAAATAGCAACAAACACTAAAATCTTGACTGACTACCTCTCGTCCAAAGGGCTCGATGCTCCCTCATTTGATGTTAACGGAGTCGATGAATTCTCGATCTCTCCAAGTGATATAATCCCATTCAAAGCTCGCCTAGACCTCATAGCCGCAACCAAAGAACTCCATGATCTAACCATAGGTCCAAAAGAGGGTCTTCGGACTTTGGCTTGGGATGTCAGTAATCTCTTCTAGCCATACACCCTTCTCTAACGAAACCCCAGTCCATCAACACACTATCCCTCCAATTCCTTTACGAATTCGACATCGCCCGAGCAGTCCCCATAACCGGCACCATCTCCTATCAAGAACTCGCCGACAAAGTCAATGTCCCCATGCTGAATCTCCGCCGCCTCATTCGACATGCAATAACCAATCACCTCTTCACTGAACCTCATAAAAACTACGTCGCACATACATCAACCTCTCGCAGCTCCTCTCAAATCCGCCACTAAATGCCTGGGTCGGGTTCATGACCTCCGGTTCGTCTTATTTCCTTACAAAATTACTATTTTTTCTTACGGGAGCTGTCTCAAGAACATACAAACAGATCTTGTCCGTTTGTCCTCGTGTCTCAGCTCCTGAAACACCTTCCAGCTCCGGAGCTCTCACCCCCCCCCCAAAAAAACAAGTTTTTAACATGCTAATTTGATGGAAGATATGTGGCTCCCTATCGCCAACGTCACGAACGCAATGAGGAAGTGGCCTGGGAGTGGAGAGTCCAACGAGACGGGTGTGAACTTGACGTATGGGACTGAATGGCCTTGGTTTGATTTTCTGCAGAAGAATGGGGAGCTGGCGAAGAGGTATAATTTGGCCATGGAGGCGCATGGAAGTAGGGAGGGGTTTGAGGTGAGTGGGACGGTGGAGGGGTATCCGTGGGACAAGCTCGGGGAGGCGACGGTGGTTGATGTGAGTATTTGCGTTTCTTGGTGGAGGGATTTGGGATGGTGGTTAATGTGTGATAGATGGGTGGCAATCAAGGCTACGCCTCCTTCGCCATCGCCGAAAAGTTCCCGAATTTGAAATTCATCGTTCAAGACACGGCGGGAATGAGGACTCCTGAAACTATTGCTACTGTGCCTGACCATTTGAGAGACAGGGTCTCACTCACGACTCATGATTTCTTTACTCCTCAGACGGTCGTTGCAGAGCTATATTTCTTCCGTTGGATATTTCATGGATTTTCAGAGAAGTATTGTGTCAAGATATTGCAAGCTCTTATACCGGCACTCAAAAGGGGGGCGAGGGTTGTGATTAACGACGGGACTTTGCCGGAGCCCGGGACGGTGGGGTATATGGAAGAGAAGAGCATGAGGTATAGCAATATTTTAATACTGCGATTTTTGGATCATGGCTAATCCCTATAGGACCATGGAGTAAGGAACAACGGGGAGTAAAATCTCCGTTTCGGTTTTTTTCGTGGGTATTTAGACAAGATGCTTGCTCTCGAAGGGAGGTGCTTAAGAAGTTGTCTGTTTACTCATGAGACATTTTCACAACTCTCAAATCCGTCCAAAATAAGTAATTACTAATTCCCCGATCTTCTAGCGTCATGATGCAGGTGTCGGTCAATGCAAGGGAGAGAGAAGTGGATGATTGGGCTGAGCTCTTCAAGCAAGCTGATGAGAGATTCAAGTTCTCGAAGGCGTGGAAGCCGGAGAAGAGTCGAATGTGGTTTATTGAGGCGGAATGGGCGCCTTAATTGCTATGTTTACGAGGCGGGCTCAACTTCACCCAGATAGAAAGTCACTCAAAGTTGGCTGAATGTCTCGGCTCATCATTCTTATTATTATAGTTAGGCAAAGAAAGTCCAATCAGAAATAGCGGGGTAATTTGCGCCAGAATAACTTGACATCGTAGTACTACAAGACATATCCCGTATTGACCCAGGCATAAAGTTCATTCCTGCATTCAAAAAAAGACATTCCGACTCCATGCTCATCAGAAATTTCATGGCGAAGCAACAGACTTGTAATCACTGAGCGCAGAAACAAAGCCCGTCTTGTCTCCAATAAAATGTGCAAGAGTGCGCAAGGTTGTCTTCAAAATATCATTATCAGGCCCCAAATTAAGCTCCTTCTTGCATAACCAGTCAAGCCACACCCCGAGAGCAGTCCAGCGTTCATCCTCCGGTATGTTGGTCATAGAAGAATATCTTCTTCTCTTCTTTGCCAGATCAGATTGTAGAAGTGATTCCCAACAAACCGAAAGGGTTTTAGGTGTATTTTCCGGGGTATATTGGCCTTTGTGATCGAAGATAATCTTATCATCGAAATTCACCAGTTTCCCATCCTCATCGGTGGTAAGTAATTTCCCGAAAAGATTAGAACTTGCGGCCAAATTGTTGAGATATAACTTCCCTCTAGGATAGAAATCTCTCTCCGTAATGTCTTTCCATTCTTTCTTTGGGGACCGAATGACGATGATCTTTCTTGGTTTCGGTACATTGGATTTTGGTTTTCTGGATATTTGTGCGCTAGGTCTAATCAGTAATGCATGATGTGAAGTCAATTCAAAATAGATCTCACGTATTATTTGGTGCGGCTTTTGCTTCAGTTGGATTTTCATCTTTCCTATCCCAGCTTTCTCCAGGACCTGTAGCTGGTACCTTTACCGTGCTGTAAATCATCAGTATGCTGCTATCTTTGTGTATACGGACGATATGAATTACATTTTCTTGTGTTTCTCAGCGGAGGAACTGGCATCTTCTTCTGCAGCCCGCTTTCGGCCATACGAATAAGTCTTGCTGATCATGCGAAAGGCGTGCTCGTTGACTAATGTCGTTGGTTAGAATAGAAAGCCCATGGCAAGTCCGAGAATTTGACAAAACATACCATTTAGAAGATTATCTGTAAGATATGTACTATCTGGAATGCGCATCGCATCATTCTGAATCTCTTCCAATAATGTTCCAGCCTAGCGAAGTTTCTCCCTGTAGGTTTCAGACTCGAGGATTGCGCAGAAACCAGGTCTGAAGCTGTAATCGCGGATATTGTTCAGGCTGGTCTTCAAGCCTTGAAGTTCTTGGTAGTGGTCCAAAGAATGCGCCATTACTGCGACAAAATAATAATAAGAGAGTGCCAGGTACCGAGGGCGCGCAATTTGATGTTTGCCTTATGCTGCGCGTTCGTAAGCGCTCGATATATTAAGCGAGGATGCGTAGGACTCACCCCTGATTTGAGACCGTTACCTTCTCATTCTACCTTTATATCTTCTAAATAGAAGAGGGCTCCGTATACTTTACTAACAGTTACAATTTATCTGATTTCTAGCAGTTTCATGCTGAATAGAGATCCCTTTACTATTTGGAACGTTAAAAGGGGGCCTCTAAACGAATGAACGGTAGGGGATAGATTTCCCAACAAAGAACAGAAAAAGGGAAAAAGAAACAGAAACAGAATCGAAAAAAAGACTTATTACCAATAACTCCAATCCTTCGTACCTGCTCAATCCATAAACAAATAAATACGCATCCTTGTTTCTGTTCAGGTATCTCAAGCTCAGAAGACATTGTTGTGCAAAAGTCCAAAAAAAAAATTGGGTATGAAGAAGTTTTCAAGGAGTGATTGCGATCTTTTCAGACCATAGCGTATATACTACACCATCACTTGTTGACTGCGGAAAGTCCCGGTGTGCAAGCGTATGTACTAAACTTGCTCCTTGAGAAATTCGAAAGAAATTGCTTATTTTAAATATATAACCCACTGGGTTTAAACGAACCGAACGCGCCAAAAATATCTCCAAAAAATATTTTTTTTATGAGTTTTCAAGGCGCGATTACGATCTTTTCAGACCATAGCATATGTACTACACCACCGCTCCTTGACCACGGAAAGTCCCGGTGTGCAAGCGTATGTGCTAAACTTGCTCCTTGGGAAATTCGGAAGAAATTGCCTATCTAAATATATAACCCACTACGTTTAAATGGGCAGGATGCGCGCATGCCACCACGCCGCCATTCCACTACCTCGCTGCTCCTGCGTCCTCGTACATAGTTTACCATAGCAGTCAAAGAATTTTTCTAAATGATTTAAATAAATCTGCAGCATATAATCCACTATATTCTGGTCAGACGACAGCATGCCGTGTGATCCAATGATGAGATGCGCGAGGCGATGCAAATTATGAAACCGTCCTTCCAGAGAATTACACTTGTTCAGGAGCGAAGCACATCCTGCTCAGTTTGAAGGTCCCATTGAATTGAAGGCGTCCTTAACTCCGAGAAAGGCCTTCAATAGCTGGCGAAAAGGTTACTTACATCAGGCAAGATGTAGCATCTAGGTTCTGGCGAAGTATTCAAAGATGAAAGCAGCAAAGTAGCTAGCTAAACAGAGGCAAAACAATGACTAAACGGATACTGTACAATTCATTCCGTCGTACTCGAGCATGGTTTGGCTGGAAGCTATCCCACGATTCGATCCACCATGCCTTGAATGTCGTGAAGGGGCAGCGAGTTGCGTAGCATTCACGTTATTAACATCAAGCCGAAGTGGAATCGTATATTTACAAGTTCAAAGTAAATCAGCAAATCAAACTATTAATTCTCACACGATATTTTCAGCTGTCACTTGAGCAATTATCGCCTGGCTGAGTTCGAGATGGAATGTCGTTGATGAGAAGCGAGAATGTCAAGGAAATGACGGAAGAAAATACACGTGACCATCCCCCTCCTTTTTCCCCTGGAGAAAAGATTTTCATCCTTTTTCTTATCTCATTCTTAAATTAAATTTCTGGTTCTTTTCATCTATACACAAAAAATCCCATCCATTTCCTTAACCAACAAGCAACCCGTCCCCTCCCTCTCAACCTTCTCTCCACATGCGTCCTTTCTTCAATCTTCATAGCACACTTCAAGCACTTTGCTTCTACTTTAATAAACGTTGAGTGATAATATGGACAATTCTTATATCTCCAGTTTCCGCCGTTACTCGCTTGGCAGTTGAAGTATATGATTTCTACGTGGCCGCAGCCCCATTTCGTTGCTGATGATGTTGTGCAACACATTCTTTGGGTGGTTTTGAATTTGTAATTTGGTTTGAAGCTAGAAAGTTCTATAGGGAGAATGGAGATTGGGACTGGGGGTGATTATAAGGGCCTTGTTCTATGTAAGAATGGCTTTGTTGTCGGGTTTTGTTGAAGTGTCTTTGTTTTCGGATAGCTTTGTTGGGAGAACAAAGAGGACTCGAATTGTCTGGAAATTTCTGATACATCCAAGAACCTACTGGGTCCTAGGATCCTGTGTGCCTTTCCTTTGTTCCTGGATATTTAATACTAATCTGGGAAGTTTAGGAGATTGTTACATGATATAGATGTTACGTGTTGTACAAAAATTTTCGACATTGGTTATGTCACATTGGATACAGTCATAGAAATGATGTAGGATAGGTATTAGGATTAATTTCTTATTTTCAGCTACTTGAAATAGAACCAGCTCTTCTCAGGTTCCTTGCATGACGGACAAATATCCTTGGATTTTGCTCGTTGCGTGTGATGGTGCTTACATTTCGAGGGGTCTCCTCCGGAAACGACGCACGGCTCGATAATTCGCATGATGTGCGCGCACGCATGCTCTGTTTCGTAGATGGTGCACATCTTCTCGGAGGTCTGAGACCTAGTTGAGGGGATTTGATGAAAACAAATAGTGGACGGGAAGGCCTCTTGATATGATGAGAGGTGTATGCTGTTCAATCCTGTTTTGTAAAGTTCAAGGAATCATACAAAGGGCTGGGTGTACAATCACATATCGCGGACGTGTCTGAAATTGTGGAATTCTTGAATAAAATACCTGCACCCTTTACTTTGAAGTGGTTTAATGGGAGGTTTTAGTAGATAAATGGTGGACAGTATCGCAAATCACGAGCAACGGGAGTAGGCATTGCGTACGAGCATCTAGGAGACTAGTGAGGAGGGGGTCTCTTGGATGCTCTAAATATGAATGTCACTAATCACATGAATTATATGGAACAGAGTTTAATTGGTTGTGTAATCTTAATTTTATTCTTCTCTAATATTTACCTTTACGGTGAGTTCGTGAATCACGACCTCACTGTTTCCAAAATATGAATTTCTTCCATCTTTCCTTACGTTCACAGCTAAAGCAGAGTCCTGGGTGAATGGTCTTATTTCCTTGGTTGTAGGGGCAATGCAGAGGGTCGTAACGCCCTGCACTCGAGAAAGCGCAGACTTTGAAGGGACCGAGGATGGAATGCCTGCACTCCTGGTAGATGTTTTGAGGAACTTTGCACATCTTGCCGGCAAGATGGATCGTTAGTCAGAATCGGGTAAGATGAGTTGTCGGTTGGCGGTAAATCTCACTCAAGTCGTTGAAATTGAAATCGATGTCACTCAAATTCTGTTTTGTGAGTATAGTTTGAAGACGAGACGGAGGCATGAGGAAGGAATTGAAACAAATGTAAGAAAAATATTATCTTTATAGAAAATGCGGAAATTGTTCTGTGAATGAATGTGGCTGTTCCGTGATTGGGATTTGTTCTCTGTGGACTGTTCTCTAGATTCTTTCAGCGTCATTTGTAAAAACAGGGATATCTCTAAAATCTGAGAGCTTGATCACCACTTGACCGCCATCCACCTACCAAAGTACTCCTGTAGCTCCTCAGGTATAAGGATATAGCCTTGAGGTCGGCATTTCGGACATCTATTGATGCTATAGACAGTTCTGGGCTCTTGCCCTGTGGAAATTGTTGGACACTGCGCCGGATCTGTGGCCCTGGGAAGTTGGCAACAAGGGATTTTGATATTCAATTGACAACCGCAATCATAGAATTTAACGATGATGCGACACATATTTGCTGGATCTATTCGAATAGTACGGCACCGGGTCTTGTGAAATATATTTCTGATGAGCGCAGATTACAAAGAACCATTTTGAACAAAGGACCAGAGATCGGCGCGAAACGGCTTTGAGAAAGATGAAAGGACCAGAACAAAGACGCAAGGACCATTGTGTTTCGAGAGGCTTTTCTTTGATATCTTTCGTTCGCCGAATAATTCGAACAATTCGAACAATTCACAATGAATTTGTGGGACCTCTTTCAGCATGGTTATGCCAACAAAGGAAATCCAGATTTACAGATTGACCACTCTTTGCATCGAGGCCTTCTTGGCCGCTTTGAAAATGATTTCAATAAGATTGACCCCTGCCCACCATCGACCATAGCCACTAAGCCAAGGTGTGCATGTGCAGACCTAGGTCGCGTCCTTCTGTTGGCGCTTAAATTTGAAAGCGATTATTAACTTCCCTGTTTGTACTACGGCAGAGCCTTTATCAGACTTTTGCAAATTAGATATTTTCCCAAACAAGCTTTCTAAAATGGGGAACTAGGTGGCTAAGATCAAGCCAGGAAGAGAACAGCCCATCGTAAAGCCTAAGGGGCTGTATAGTGGAAGGTTCGCGCAGGCTGAGAGCAGTTCCAAGGTTGCTGCCCAACCCACGAAATCGAGCATAGCCGTGATGAGAATGTCGGGACTTCCGATAATATGCAATTTAATTGATAAAACGATTTTGCAATTATGGATGATAAATCAAGGTGTTTCTGTTGCAAAAATGAGGGCGTGAGATGAATGCCCCTTATAGCTTAGCGGGGGCATCTTCAGGGGCAGAAATTTAGCGAATGACGCGTGTTCAGTTGCTCAATTGCCACGAACACCAATCTTCCTTCATGAGCTTGACTTTTGAGCTTTGTAGCCGCCAGTCGCAATTCGAGATTTGATTTCTTACCTGAGCGAATCCAAACCATGAAGACTGTCAGCCCTATGGTACGTCCTTTGGGACGGTCATGCTTCAGCAAAGGACGCGATGGTCGGAAGATGGATTCTTCGAAGCTCGACCAGCTTGATTGAGGGTCGAAGGACATCGCAATCGTTATATAGGGATCTTGCGAGACCCATACCAAGCACCCAAAGGAAGTCAGCGATCCAACCGATCCAACAAATCTCATTCATCCAAGCCTTAAAAAGTATTGTGAGGATCCTCCTCATGGAGCGCAAGGAATCAAAGGAATAAGGGGCTGTGTTGGCCAGTGCCTGAGGCACCAAAATTTGGCAGCTTGGCGCATTCATTATGTCCACCTACCCTCGTACTTTCATTTTCAACCCTCCGTCTTACAATTGGGGAGAATTGAAACATTTGATTTGGGAGAGTGTCATTCGTTACATGAGTGAAACTCAAAACAATGGCTCAACATGGTTCGCCAGATACCACATATGGCGATTGTGTAGCAGAGGTTAGCAGCGTGTATAGTATTGAATACACTCCGCTGGACGATGCACTCGACAAAATTGTAGCTGAAGCTCTGGATCAATTTCATGTTGCTGGAATGGCATTGGCTGTTGTCGGTGGTGACCATATATGGGAGAAGGTACGTTCTATAATTTTTGAACGAAACAATGCTCAGTGCTCACAGTTTTCTTCAGGGATATGGTTTTGCAAATAGAGAGAAGAGAACAAGGGTGGAGCCATGGACTCTTTTCCCCATGGGTACGGATGTTTGAACCCAATCCCGATTGAACTTGCTAACAATCAATAGGAAGTTCTACTAAAACCTTCACTGCCGCGGCAGCTTCCCTCCTTGTGGACGACATGGAAAATCACCCCGACATCACGTGGACGTCAACGATGCACCAATTGATTCCTGATGATTTCGTTCTTCAATCAGAATATGCCACTACTCACGTCACTCTCGAAGATTGCCTTTCTCATCGCTCGGGTTTACCAGGTCATCATGCTCAACTCGGCGCTAAATCCGTGCAAGAAGCCACTAGGTTACTGCGTCATCTCTCCTTCACCAAGGAACCAAGAACCGAGTGGCAGTATTCAAATCATATGTACTGGGCAGTATCTCATATGGTCGAAGTCCAAACGGGAAAGAGCTTAGAGCAGTTTATGACCCACAGGCTATGGAGACCGCTTGAGATGAATAATACATTTCTCTCGCTTGAGCATGCGGACGCACATACGATAGGAAGACCGCATATGTCCCTCGCACAGTCGTACCATTGGGATGAGAAAATTAACAAGCTAAGCCCTCTACCTTATTGGGATGATATTGGAATGAGTGGCGCCGGTGCCTTAGTTTCAACAGTCTCGGATCAAGCCAAATGGCTACGCTCCTTTATCAATCGGAATGGGCCACTTTCACCTGCAGGCTATGAGGCTCTCACAAGCCCTCATATGCTGATGCCACCTACATCGGCTCGTTTCCAGGGTCCACACTGTTATGGGATGGGCTGGTTTATCGCGCGTTACCACGGCGAACTGGTATTATTCCACCCAGGAGGCACGGTTGGTTTCGCAGCAAATGTCATCTTACTTCCCGAGCTAAACTGGGGAGTCGTTGGGATGTGTAATGGGTCAAGCGACGGAATTCTGGACGTTCCGATGTGGCATCTGGTGGACGAGTTTTTGGAAATACCGTTCGACCGGAGAATCAACGTATTTCAAGAGTAAGAAACCCCCACTAAATATGTTGCCAGATGCTAATAAATGAATAGAGCAATGCAAAAGAAGATTCGAATGAAAGCCTACATCGAATCAGCCAAACCCCGCCTCTTCCCCTACCTCCGCAACCCACCCGTGCCACTCTCCCTCAAACTCCGCGAATACAGCGGTCGCTACGTGCATCCCGCGTACGGAACCTTCACCATCGCGCTCCAAGGCAAAGAGCTGCGAGGCTTCTTACCGGGACGAAGAATCCTCGACCTCGACCCAGTCGCTTTCGAGCACGTCAGCGGGGATAGCTTCATTGCGAGCGCAGATGTGTTCTCGGTCATGAGTTTGAGATTGTTTGCGAAATTCGATGTCGATTCGAGTGGGATTGCGATGAGATTTGGGGTCGAGTTTAATAAGGATGATATGGTGTGGTTTGAGAGGGCGAAGCAGTGGGCGGGAACAAAATATTAGGGGGATCGGACATGTAATTAACGATTTTGGGAAGGGCATCGAAAGGATTAGCGAGCGAAAATAAATCGAGTTCAATGCAAAAAACTTTTATGAATCACGTAATAATTGAGTTCGAGATACCTGTTACTCCCGTCTCCTCCGTACGAAGATATCTCATGAGCAACACTAGCTGAATCCACATAATTCCCTGTACTGAACAATAAAGCGTTATAAATGTTAAACCTTCTTTTCTTGTCCCCTTCCGCACATCTACTCTTCTATGCAACACTAGTCACGACTCTTCCACGCTACACTACCTAGCCTCACCTCTTCTATGCAACACGTTA
>Ga0182030_10002130_pt1 | contig 41849 bp, 31 predicted proteins | sample 812S3MmetaG_FD_121299 | JGI IMG/M metagenome (GOLD analysis project Ga0182030, IMG submission 121299) | Permafrost microbial communities from Stordalen Mire, Sweden - 812S3M metaG (Illumina Assembly) | ecosystem: Environmental > Terrestrial > Soil > Wetlands > Permafrost | place: Sweden...
CCCATGCCCGCCGTGGAGTGCGAGCTCTCGCCATCGCCGGAGTGTATGGCACTGTGCGGCGAAATGGCGCCATCGCCATTGTGCAGCACCTTGTGGCCGATGAAGAAGGCGAGCTCGTATTTCAGCCGCTCCTCCTGGTGACGCAGACGCTGGTTCACCAAAATCGTTCCCGGCGCCTCGAAGCGCGAGCGGACCAGCGACGCCCTCGGCGGCTTTGCCTCGGCGGCGGCGGCGCTGAACCAGCGGATTTGCAATCCGTGGCGGGAGCAGATGGTCATCAGCGCATCCAGCGTCAGCGGCATCTCGCGGCCGCCGCACTCCTCCGCGGCCCGTTCGATGTCCGGAAAACTGTTGTGCCGCGTCTCCTGCCATACCCGGATCAGGAGCTGCGCGAACTGCCGGCCGGTCGTGCCGGTCTGCGACAGGAGTTCGGGAAGCGCGTTCTGCAGCAGTTCATGGGAGAACAGAAAGGCCGGCTCGAGCGGCATGGCCTCGAGTCCACCGCGCTCCCGCTGGGTGGGGGCGACCTCGAGTTCCGTGTTCTCATCGAGGAACCAGCGGGAATCCTTGCCGAATATTCCCGCCAGCATGTCCAGCATCTGCGCCGACGGCATGCGCTTGCCGGTCTCGACCATGCTGAGGTATGAGACCGACGGAGCGCCTTCCGCGTCGATCTGCACGCATCGCGCCGACAGTTCGTCCAGCGTGAAGCCATTTCTCTTGCGCAGGCTGCGCAGTTTGGCGCCCAGGAAATGCCCTTGGCGAATCAGTCCGGCCAATTCAACCCCCGCCTGCGCGAACGCGTGTCAATTTCACAATGTGAAATTTCTATTGTGTAAATGCTCTGCCTCGACACTCTAGTCTTATCCCCCGTCGCGATGCAAGAGGAACGCATGAAGGCCGTGCCCGAGAACCAAACCGACCAGACGAAATCGCATGCGGCGCAGATCGCCGAGCACTTTCGTGCCTACAACGATGAGTTCGGCCGCATCACACGGCGCGCGGCGCTAAACTTCGTGGCCGAGGATTGGCAGGCGGCACAGTCCGACGCCATCGCGCGCATCGAGCTCTATGACCAGCGGGTGACCCGCTGCGTCGTCGCCATCGGCGGGGAACTCGGCGCGCGGCGCAACGACATCGCGCTCTGGTCGGAGATCAAACGCGCCTACGACATGCTCGTGGCGCGCCGCCCCGACAGCGACTTCTACCGCACCTTCTTCAACTCCGTGAGCCGCGAGCTGTTCGGCACCGTCGGGGTGAACACGGAGGTCGAATTTTGCGCAACGAATGTCGGACGGGCTTCCGGTGCGGTTCCGATTCGCGTCTACCGCACGGCCGCGTCGCTGCCTGCGGCGATCCGCGAAATCCTGGCGGATCTGCCATTCGGGGCCGCCATCAAGGATCAGGACGCCGCCGTTCACCGCATCAGCGCGGAGATCGGCCGTTACTTCGAATCCGGCCGTCAAAGCGGCCACCCGGAATCCATCGAGCTCATCGAGCCGGTGTTCTACCGCGGCATGCATGCATTCGTGGTGGGCCGCATCATCGGTGACGGTTCGATCACCCCGCTGGTGATCGCCTTCTCGAACGGACCGCAGGGCGTGGGCGTCGACGCGGTGATGCTGTCCCGCGCGGACGTGGGATCGCTGTTCGGTTATGCCCGGTCATATTTCCACGTCGATCTGCCGGTCGTGAGCGCGGCGATCACGCTGCTGCGCTCCTTCATGCCGCGCAAGTCCATCGACGAACTGTACACGGTGCTCGGCCGCGCCAAACAGGGCAAGACCGAGCGTTATTTTGCGCTGCAGCGGCATCTCGCCAGCTCCATCGACAGCTTCGTGCACGCGCCCGGCGACCGCGGCCTCGTCATGATCGTCTTCACGCTGCCGTCGCACGACCTCGTTTTCAAGGTCATCCGCGACCATTTCGGCGCACCGAAGACGAGCACGCGCGAGGAGGTGATCGAACGCTATCAGTTCGTTTTCCGCCACGATCGCGCGGGCCGTCTGGTCGATGCCCAGGAGTTCAAACGGCTGCGGCTGCCGCGGGCACGCTTCATGCCCGGACTCGCGGATGAGCTGTTGTCCGACGCCAGCGAGAGCTGCCGGATCGAAGGCGAAGACCTGATCGTCGAACACTGCTACATCGAGCGCCGCCTTCGTCCGCTCAACCTGTTTTTGCGCGAGGCGGAACCGGCGGCGGCCGAGGCGGCCATCATCGACTACGGCCACGCCCTGCGCGACCTGGCGGCAAGCAACGTATTCCCCGGCGATCTGCTGCTGAAAAATTTCGGCGTCACCAGCCACCGGCGGGTGATCTTCTACGACTACGACGAGTTGTGCCTGGTCACCGACTGCGTGTTCCGCGATCTGCCGCAGCCGCGCAGCGAGGAGGAGGAGAACAGCGCGGAACCCTGGTTCCACTGTGGACCGCACGACGTGTTCCCGGAGCAATGGCTGCCGTTCCTCTCGATTCCGCCCGCCCTGCAGGAGGTGTTCATACGCCATCACGGTGAGCTGTTGACGGCCGCATGGTGGCGCACGCAGCCGGCGCATGCCGCCGATTCGCAGCATTTCATACTGCCCACCCCGCTCGCCGCACCTGCCGCCTGACGCCGGGAACCCGTCCGACCAACCCGCGTGAGCCGCATCGTCAGCGCTCGTGGCTCAACACCACGAAGGAGCGGGCGGTCATCTCGATGATGCGATTGCGCCGCACGACCTCCCGCTCGAGCGGCAGCCCGGGACGCGCGGTGTCGAAGGCAATCCTCCAGCCCGAGTGGTAGAGCTGATAGGAGATGCGAAATTCAACCGGCTCGTGATGCGCATTCAACAGCAATAGGAAGTCCTTGTCCCGCACGCTCCGTCCGTCGGCGCTGCGGATTTCCGGGGCCATGCCGTTCAGGAACATGCCCAGTGTCCGCATCCAACCGCCGTCCTCCCAGTCGCTCGCCTCCATGCGCCGGCCGTCTGCCCGGTACCAGACGATGTTCTTGTCGGGATGCACCGCATCCGGGTCGTCATGGTAGAAGGCGTAGCGGTGCAGGTTGGGATGATCCTTGCGGTAGCGCGTGACCCGTCGCGCAAACTCGAGAAACTCGCCCGACCGTTCATCCAGATCCCAGGAGTGCCACGACTGCGCCGAGTCCTGCGCGTAGGCGTTGTTGTTTCCCTTTTGAGTGCGGGAGAGCTCATCGCCGCCGGAAATCATGGGCGTGCCCTGCGCGAGCATGAGCGCACACCACAGATTTCGCTTCTGACGCTCGCGCAATTCGATGATGTCCGCATCGTCCGTCGGGCCTTCGACGCCGCAGTTCCAGGTGTGATTGTCCTCGGCGCCGTCGCGGTTCTCCTCGCCGTTCGCCTCGTTGTGCTTTTGTTCGTAGCTCACGAGATCCTGCAGCGTGAAGCCGTCATGCGCCGTGACGAAATTGACGCTGGCCGAGGGCGGACGCCGGGTGGTCTCGTAGAGATCCGCGCTCCCTGCAAGCCGGGTGGCGATCTCCGAATGCAGGCCCATGTCGCCCTTCCAGTATTTGCGCACGACGTCGCGAAACTTGCCGTTCCACTCCATCCACCCCGAGGGGAACCCACCCACCTGGTAGCCGCCCTCGCCGAGATCCCAGGGCTCTGCGATCAGCCGCACGCCGGCGAGGACGGGATCCTGGCCGATCGTGTCGAAGAACGCGCCGCCCCGGTCGAAGTCGTTCTGTTCCCGGGCGAGCGCGGTTGCCAGGTCGAACCGGAAGCCGTCGACATGCATCTCCGTGACCCAGTACCGCAGGCTGTCCATCAGCAGCTGCACGGCGCGAGGATGGAGCATGTTGAGCGTGTTGCCGCAGCCGGTGAAGTCCATGTAATGGCGGGGGTCGCCGGCGACCGCGCGGTAGTACGCGGGATTGTCGATGCCGCGAAACGACAGCGTCGGTCCCGCATGGTTACCCTCGGCGGTATGGTTGTAGACCACGTCGAGGATCACCTCGAGTCCTGCGACGTGCAGATCCTTGACCATCTGTTTGAACTCGCGCAAAGTCGCGCCCGCATCGTTGGGACGCGTCGAGTAGCGGGGTTCCGGCGCGAAGAATCCCAGGGTGTTGTATCCCCAATAATTGCGCAGGCCCTTCTCGACGAGCAGCCTGTCGTCGGGGAAATACTGCACCGGCATCAATTCGATCGCGGTCACCCCAAGCCCCAGCAGATGCTCGAGAACGGGGGGCGATGCGAGCCCCGCATACGTGCCGCGCAGTTCCTCCGGCACGCCGGGATGCCGCATCGTCAGGCCGCGCACATGCGCCTCGTACAGGATGGTCTCGTGCGCGAGATGGCGCGGACGCGACTCGCCCGTCCAATCGAACGAGGGGTCGACGACGGCCGCCAACGGCGCAAACGGGGCGCTGTCCCGATCATCGACAGCAAGATCGCCGCTCGGGCGCCCGACCACGTACGCGAACAGCTCGTCCGCCCACTCGAGGCCGCGGCCGATCGCTTTCGCGTACGGATCGAGCAGCAGTTTGTTCGGATTGAAGCGCAGGCCCCGCTTCGGCTCGTAGGGTCCATGCACGCGGTAACCGTACAGTTGCCCCGGCGACAATGCGGGCAGGTACACGTGCCAGACGCCGTTGGTGCGCTCCCGGATCCGCACCCGCTCCTCGCCGGCCCCCTGGGCATCGAACAGACACAGTTCCACCGATTCCGCGGTCTCGGAAAACAGTGCAAAGTTCACGCCGCGCCCGTCCCACGTCGCACCGAGCGGAAATGGAGAGCCGGCGAGCTGGAGTGCGGCGCTCCGCGGCGCAGTCGTGTCGTTCAATTAAACCCACCTCCAATCTTTGATCTCCGGCATGTCCTCGCCGTGCTTGTCGATATATCGCTTGTGCTCCCCCAGCTTGTCCCGCAGCTGCTGCTTCAAATAGTCCCCCCGGCTTCCCGCCTGCGGCAGGCGGTCGATGAGGTCGATGACGAGATGAAACCGGTCCATGTCGTTCATGACGGTCATGTCGAAGGCCGTGGTGATGGTGCCCTCTTCCTTGTAGCCGCGGACGTGGATGTTGGCGTGATTGCGGCGACGGTAGGTCAGGCGATGGATCAGCCACGGGTAGGCGTGAAACGCGAATATCACGGGTTTGTCGGTGGTGAACAACGAATCGAAATCCGCATCGCTCAGTCCGTGGGGATGCTCGGACTGGGGCTGCAGCTTCATGAGATCGACGACGTTGACCACGCGCACCTTGAGGTCCGGCAGATGCCGCCGCAGAATCGACACTGCGGCCAGCGTCTCGAGAGTGGGGACGTCGCCGGCGCAGGCCATCACCGCGTCGGTGCCGCCCTGCTGGTCGTTGCTCGCCCACTGCCAGATGCCGATGCCTTCGGCGCAGTGCACGGCCGCTGCGTCCATCGCCAGCCACTGGGGGGCCGGATGCTTGCCGGCGATCACCACGTTCACGTAATGCCGGCTGCGCAGGCAGTGATCCATCACGGACAGCAGGCAGTTGGCATCCGGCGGCAGGTAGACGCGCACCACCTCGGCCTTCTTGTTCACCACGTGATCGATGAAGCCCGGGTCCTGATGGGTGAACCCGTTGTGGTCCTGGCGCCAGACGTGCGAACTCAACAGATAGTTGAGGGACGCGATCTTGACGCGCCAGGGCAGCGCTGCGGTCACCTTCAACCATTTGGCATGCTGGTTGAACATCGAGTCGATGATGTGGATGAACGCCTCGTAACAGTTGAACAGCCCGTGGCGTCCCGTGAGCAGATATCCTTCCAGCCAACCTTCGCATTGGTGCTCGCTCAGCATTTCGAGCACCTGCCCGGTGCGCGCCAAATATTGGTCGTTGGGCGCCGTCGCCGCCTCCCATTGCCGGTCGGTCGCCTCGAACACCGCCTCCAGCCCGTTGGAAATGGTCTCGTCGGGGCCGAAGATGCGAAAGTTCCGCTGGACGGCGTTCATCCGCGCCACGTCGCGCAAAAAGGGCGCGAGCACGCGGGTGTCCCCGCCGCCGCTCGAGCCCGGGGCCGGGACGTCGACCGCATAGTCCGCGTAATCCGGCAGCCGCAGATCCCGCAACAGCCGGCCGCCGTTGGCGTGGGGATTGGCGCCCATGCGGCGATCGCCCTCGGGCGCGAGCGCAAAGAGTTCCGCGGCCAGCCGGCCTGAGGAGTCGAACAGCTCCTCCGGCCGATAGCTGCGCAACCACTCCTCGAGTTGCACCAGATGGGCCGGGTTCTTGGCAGGATCTGAAATGGGGACTTGATGCGACCGGAAGGTGCCTTCGTTCGGAACGCCGTCGACCGTCTTCGGACCGGTCCATCCCTTCGGGGAACCGAACACGATCATCGGCCAGCGCGGCCGTTCGGTGTCGCCGTCCACGCGCGCGGCCGCCTGAATCCGCTGTATCTCGCCGATCACCGCGTCCAGGGTCGCGGCCATCAGCTCGTGCATGGCGGCAGGGTCGTCGCCCACGACGTAATGCGGTGTCCAGCCGTATCCCCGCAGCAGCTGATCCAGCTCATCCCGGGTAATCCGCGCGAGAATGGTCGGGTTCGAGATTTTGTATCCATTGAGGTGCAGGATCGGCAGCACCGCGCCGTCGGTCGCAGCGTTCAGGAATTTATTGGAATGCCACGAGGTCGCCAGCGGCCCGGTCTCGGCCTCGCCGTCCCCGATGACGCAGGCCACGGTGAGGTGCGGATTGTCGAATACCGCGCCGAATGCATGGCTCAGCGAATATCCGAGCTCGCCGCCCTCGTGTATGGATCCCGGAGTTTCCGCCGAGGCGTGGCTCGGTATGCCGCCCGGAAACGAAAATTGCGTGAACAGCCGCGTCAACCCCGCCTCGTCCCGGCCGACGTTGGGATAGACCTCGCTGTACGTGCCCTCGAGGTAGGTGCCGGCGACGACGGCCGGTCCGCCGTGTCCGGGCCCGGACATGTAGATCATGTCGAGATCGAATTTCCTGATCGCCCGGTTGAGGTGCGTGTAAAGGAAATTCTGGCCCGGCGTGGTGCCCCAATGACCGAGCAGCATGCGCTTCACGTGGTCGATCGCGAGCGGCTGCTTCATCAGCGGGTTGGCGCAAAGGTAGATCTGGCCCACGGACAGATAGTTCGCGGCGCGCCAGTAGGCGTCCATCTTGCGCAACGACTCGGCGTCCAAAGTCTGGGCGGGTGGCGTCGTCAGCGTCATGTCTCAGGCATCCTTTGTCGTAATCGAATTGAAGAGTGCGAGCGTCGCGGCGGCGATCACCGACTCCTCGTCGGTGCGGATCACGCGCACAACGACACCGGCCGATGCGGCCGAAATGACCGGCGCATTCTCACCATTTCTCGCCGCGTCGAGATCGACACCCAGAAACTTGAGACCCTCGCAGATCCGGGCGCGGATCTCCGAGGCGTTCTCGCCGATGCCGCCGGCGAACACGAGCGTGTCGAGGCCGCCCAGGGCGGCGGCAAAGGCGCCGATCCATTTCCTCGCCTGGTAGCAGAACAGGTCCACGGCCTCGGCGGCGCGCACGTCCTCCGCGGCCCGCGCCATCAGATCGCGCAGGTCCGAACTGGTCTCGGAAACGCCGAGCAGTCCGGACTCCAGACTGACCATGCGCTGAAACGCCGCGGCGTCCATCCCTTCGGTGTTGGCAAGAAAGCTCACCACGCCGGGATCCAGGTCGCCGGAGCGCGTGCTCATCACCAGGCCCGCGGTGGGCGTGAATCCCATGCTGGTGTCGATGCTCCTGCCGTCACGCACCGCCGCGAGGCTGGCGCCGTTGCCGAGATGGGCGAGGATCACGCGGCCGCGGCTCGCCGCGCGATCGCCGACTCGCCCAAGTTGCGCCATGAGATACGTGTATGACAGGCCATGAAAACCGTAGCGGCGCACGCCTTTTCGCTCATAGCGACGCGGCAGCGGCAGCATGGTCGCGACCCGCGGCATGGTGCGATGAAACGCCGTATCGAAGCAGGCGATTTGCGGCAGCTCGGGCCGGGCACGGGCGACGGCCTCCATCAGTTCGATTTCCCGGGGAAGATGTTCCGGGTCGTAGGCGGTGAGACGCTGCAGCTCGGCAATCAGCGCCGGGGTGATGCGCTCGGGTAGCGCGTGATCCATGCCGTGTACCACCCGATGGCCGACCGCGATCACGCTGCTGAACAGCGGTTGCGCCGTCAGCCATTCGAGGAGGAAAACCACCGCGGAGCGACGATCCGACGCGGGGACGTCGATGGTTTGTTCCCGCCGGGCGCCCTGCCTCGTCCCATAATCGTGCAGGACCGTCCCGGGCAGCCCGATGCGGTCGATTTTGCCGTCCAGCAGTTTCGTTGCCAAGTCATCCGCGCCGTAGAGAGCGAAACGGATGCTCGACGATCCGGCATTCAAGGTGAGCACGACAGGCATGCGGGGAGTCTGCCATAGTGTTCATGACAAGACGCGAATCGCTGGACCTGCATCGTCTGCGGCACGTCTGTAGGACAAACCCTACGTGTCTGCTAGCGCAGCGCGAACAGCCAGGCTCCGCCCATCAGAAAGAGAGTGAGCGCTCCCGCAACGAGCTGGTCGCGCACATCGCGGGTGCGGGGTATGCCCATGCGCGCGAAAAGCCAGCCCGCGAAGATCCCACAGATAAACCCGAGGAGGTGGCCCAGCACGTCCACGTGCTCGTTGCCGGCCCCAAGCAGCGCGAGCAGACAGGACCCCGCGAACAACGGCGCCCAGCGATACAGGCGCCGCTCACGAAGTTTCAGTCGCTGTCCCCAGCCAAAGCCCGCGAGCATGCCGAGCGCGGCGAATACGGCCGTCGATGCACCGACCGCGCGGTGCCCGTCCGGCGACAGCAGCATGTCCGCATAATTGGCCGTCCCTCCGGCGAGCACGATGCCGAGCCATGCGACCCCGGGGCCGAACATCCGTCCGGCGAGAATGCCGATGCCGGCGCCGAACAGAAGGTTGCCGAGCAGATGCTCCTGATCGAGGTGCAGAGACAGGGCGGTGAAGGCGCGCCACCAATGCGCAGCAGCGCCTGTTTGCGATCGGATGGCACCGGCCTCGAACCAATCCCTGCCGAACGCCGCGACGCCGGCGGCGTAGGCGACCAGAATCAGGACGGCCGCATAGGACGCGGCGCCGATGTTGCTGCCGGGGAACGGCACCATGTCGGGCGGCTCCTCGCGCCTCACCATCCGCTCTGACCGGTATCGGTCCAGTTCGTCATTCGCAACGCCAACGGCGGCCGGCGGCACCTGGAGCAGCCATTCGCCGCCAGTCTCCACCCGCTCGTGGGGAACCGACCGCGAATCGAGGACCAGGCTGAACTCGGCGCTTTCCGCCCGGGTCCCGCGGAACACGGTCACCGCCGCGTCGAAATCATCGGGAGCTGGGTCGAAGGACTGTGGTTCCACGACCTCGAGCTATGGGGATTCATCCGGACAAATCAACCGCGGGCCATTGCATTGCGCGGCGCTTCGCACGACCATGACCCTCCGTTCATCCCAGGAGTCCCCCTTATGCGTGCCGGATATTTCGTGATCTGCCTCGCCGGTTTGACGTCGGCCGCGACCGTGAGCGCCGCCGATGCTCCGCGTCACTATGTGCCCTCGCCGCTGCCCGGGGCCGCCGCGCCGGCCCCGCCGTTCAGCAACGGCGTCATGGCGGGCGGCACGTTTTACGTCGCCGGACACATCGGCATGGATCCGGCGACGCAGAAAGCCGCCGCCGGCGTGGACGCCGAGGTGCACCTCATGCTCGACGGGATGAAGAAGACGCTCGCATCCGAAGGCCTGACGATGGACGATCTGGTGTCGGTGACGGTGTACTGCACGGATCTGTCCCTGTACGACACGTTCAACACGGTATACCGGGGCTATTTCCACGAGCCCTATCCGGCCCGGGCCTTCATCGGGGTGAGTCAACTCGTGCGGGGCGCGCACTTCGAGATCATGGGAGTGGCGGTCAAGTCGCGCGGGGCTGGTCGGTGAGCATGCGGTAGATCTTGAGGACTCGCGGCACATAGGCCATGGTCTCGCGGAACGGCGGAATTTGCCCGCCGTTCCGGTCGACCGCCTGTTCTCCGGCGTTGTAGGCGGCAAGCGCCAGCATCAGGTTGTGGCCGAAGCGGTCCATCAGGAATTTCAGGTATTGCGCACCGGCATGCACATTCTCCTTCGGGTCATACAGGTTCGAGACGCCGAAGCGCGAGGCCGTGGCGGGCATGAGCTGCATCAGACCGACGGCGCCGCGCTTCGACAGCGCCCGTGAATTGAACCCCGATTCGACCACGATGACCGCGCGTAGGAGATTCGGTGGCACGGCGCTGTTGACGGCGGCTGTTTCGATGATCGAGTCGTACTGCGCGGCGCGCGCCAGCAGGTGCTGATCGTAGCGGTCGCCGCTCTCCGTCAACTCGTGCGGGGACAGGACCAGCAGCCGGTAGCGATTGTCGTTCGGCATGTCCGTGAAGTGCCGGACCCCGTCCGCATCCACAAACGTGTAAATGCGGGTGTGGGCGCCCACGGAGAACGAGGCCGCCAGGGCTGCTGCGAAGATCAGGGATTTGAGTGGCATGGACTGGAGCCTTCCTTGCAGGCAAGCCTAGCCTGAAAGGGCTGACGGAAGCTGGGACCTGGATCACTCATTCGAGACGGCATAACTGTGCCTCACGTCGTGGCGCCGGATCGCCGTCCGGGTTAGGTTAAAGGTTGGGTCGGGATGGCCGATTACCGAGATCCCATCAACACGGAATCAAGCGCCACAGGCTCCTAGTGTCCGACCCCGATTGGAAGCAAAAATACCGCGACTCGCTCCTGGAAATGGAAAGCGAGGAGCAGCGCTGGCGGCAGATCGAGCAGGCCTTGCGCCGTCTGATCGGACGCCTCTGCGCCGCGGGCATGGGTGTCGATCCCAAGCTGGACGACGAGCTCGTGGTTCTCGCCGCGGCCAATCGCCGCAACGCCGACGCGGTCGAACTGGAACAACTCGCCGGATCCCTGACCAGCGCCGTGGTCGCGGTCGACGCCACGGCACCGGTCCACGCGACGCCATCCGCCGCGGTCACGCCGGCGGTCTCGAACGCACCGACCACGACCGAGGCGCCGTCGGTTCGATGGGAGGAGACCTGCGCCGCCGCGGCACGGGTGCTGCGTCACCTGCGCAAGGTCGGCGTGCAAAGCGAACTGGCAGGGGAACTGATCGTACAGCTCGCGCATGCCCACACAGACCCCGAGCTCGCGGCCGTGCTCACGCGCACGACCGAGTTGATCGCTGCGCACGGCGAAGCGCTGGCGCAGGAGCGCCTGCAGGCCGCGGCCATATTGGCGGACGTGACCCTGCGGCTCGAGGAGATGGCCGGGTATCTGAACCAAACCGGGGATGCCGCCCGCTCCGGCTTTGCCGACACCGCCGCCGTGAACGACACCGTGCTGGTCCAGGTCAGGGAACTCACGGCCGAGGTCAATGGCGCCACCGAACTGCACGTGTTGCAGTCCACGGTGCGCGTCCGCCTCGAAGCGGTGTCGAAACAAGTGATGGATCTGCGCTCCCGCGAGGAGAGCAGGCTGCAGGAACAGACCGGCCGCGCCGACCGCATGCGGGCCCGCATTGCGGACCTGGAGCGTGAGACGCAGGACCTGCACTCCAAACTGGACAAGGAAAAACACGGCGCGCGGCTCGATCCCCTGACACGCCTCGCGAACCGTAAATCGTTCGACGAGCGCTTCGGCCAGGAGGTGCTCCTGTGCTCCCAGGGAGGCCAGGTGCTCACCCTGCTGCTCTGGGACATCGACAATTTCAAGTCGATCAACGATACGTACGGTCATCGCGCCGGCGACCGCGTGCTACAGAGTGTCGCCACATGCTTCATGTCCGGACTGCGGGCCGAAGATTTCGTGGCGAGGATCGGCGGCGAGGAATTCGTCGTGCTTCTCACTGGCGTGCCGTTCGCCCGGGCGCTCAGCATTGCGGACGAGTTGCGCATCGGCGTATCGGCGCTGCGGTTCCATTTTCGAGGCGCCCCGGTGAAAGTGACGGTCTCGTGCGGGCTCACCGAAGTGCGGCCGGACGATGTCGGCGGGGTGGCCTTCGATCGGGCGGATGCCGCCCTGTATCGCGCCAAACACGCCGGCAAGAATCTCTGCATCCCGAGCTAACAGAGATTTAACCTGCCCGCGTTAACTTCACCCCGGATTTTTCCAGTTCCACCCCATAGAATCTTGGTGCTGTTCGCCAGCGCGGCTGCCGCCGCGGGACTGGGAACGAGAGACTTATTGTGCATCGCAACATATTGATGTCCCCGAGAACCTCATGAGTGGTCGAGAGCCCATCCTGCGTGAACTGGTCGCCGAGCCTGGCAGCATTTCGATACCCGTGGGCCATGCCGTCCACGAGCGTCACGACGCCATGGGGTTGCGCGCCTGGCTGATGACGGCCGTGATGTTCCTGGTGCCCCTCATCACGTATTGGCCCGCCACCTTCCACGACTACGGGCTGCGGGACGACTACTCCAATTTGCGCGAGGCTCATGAGGAGCCGGGCGTCGTCGTGAAATTCTGCGCCTCCCACGCCCGTCCCATCTACGGCTGGCTGCTGCAAAACACCTACGGTCAGACCGGCAGCGTCCAGGACCTGCAATGGATGCGCCTCGCCGCCTCGATGATTCTCGGAGCGATTTCGCTGGTGATGTTCCGCGGCCTGCGCGGGCTTGGATGGTCATTCAACGCCAGCCTTAGTTTCGCGGTGATGCTCGCGCTCGTGCCCTCGGCCCAGGTGATTGCCGGCTGGGCGGTCGGGTGGCCGTATGCCGCCACCGCGTTGCTCGCACTCGGCGGGTTCTTCACCGTCGAGGGAGCGCTCGGCATCGGGCGCAGTGCCGGCACCGGCCGCGCCGTCGGACAATGGCTCCTGGCGCTCTGCCTCATGGTCGTCAGCGCGCTCATCTACCAGCCGAGCGCCCTTTTTTATGTCGTGCCGCTGGCGGGCGCCCTGATCGTGCAGCGGCGGCGCAACCTCGTGCAGACGGCCCGCTGGATGGGTGCTCACCTCGGCTTGGTGGTTGCCTCGCTCGGCCTGGCGTACTGCACGATGTCGGTGTTGTACGCCACGGGCGTCTTCGTGAAATCCGGACGCATCGCCTTCGAGCACCACTGGGGCGACAAGATCGCGTGGTTCCTCGGCGAGAGCCTGCCGAATGCGCTGAGCCTGTTGGTGTTGAACGACAACAACCTGCGCGACCATGGCCTGTACCTCGCCTGCGCCGGCCTGGTGGGCGCCCTCCTGATCGCCGGTCTCGTCATCGAATGGCGGCGCCACGGCCGCACCCGGGGGCTGATCTGGGCCATCGGACTATTCGGTCTTCCGGTGTTCGCGCTCGGCGTGAGCCTCGTGGCATCCGAGCGCTACGCGACCTACCGCACCATCCTGGCGATGACGGCGGTGTTGCTGTGCTTCCTCATCGCCTCCGTGCAGGCGCTCACCCAGGGGCTCGGCGTCACGGGGCGACGGGTGCTGGCGGGCGGCGTCTTCGTCGCGGCGTTTTTCGCCGCCCAGCACCATGTCTATGCGCTGATTGCCGTCCCCCAGGGCAATGAATGGCAGCTCGTCCTCTCAGGCGCCAGGCACGTGCACTTGGGCGCCCCTGCCAAGCCGCGGATTTTCGCCATCGCCTCCTCTCCGACCGACGTGTCGACCGCGACGATCTATCACGATGAATTCGGATCGCTGTCGTCAAACTCGGAGTGGGTGCCGAAGGAGATGTTCAAACGGGCGATGCACGACCTGCATCCGGACGTTCCCAACCTCGAATCGCGCTACGATTTCTCCGAGGGCTACAAGCTGCCGCCCGGTCAGCATTACGACGTCATCATCAACATGCATCAGCTGCGGCATTTTTACACCGACAATTGAGGCCGCGAGGGCGAGCCACGGGACCTTCAGAACTTCTGACCGAATTTCACCCCGAAGTTCATGGGTTTGATCGGATAAATCCTGGAGTTTTGATAGCAATAGGCGTCTGCGCACTGCGCGATGCGTCCGAGCTGACCCTGCTTGTCGAAGAGGTTTTCGATGTACGCCTCCAGATGCCAGGCATGCATGCCCGTGCCCGCCGAGAAGTCGAAGGTCGTGAACTTCGGGAGATTCGGTTCGAGATTATAGGGGCCCGTTTGTTGGAGCTGACTGGTTGACGAACCCTGGTGGATCAGCGTGCCCTGGACGAAGCTTTCATAGTCGTTCACGTTGAACTTGTAGCGTGCGGTTGCGTTTCCCTTCAACTTCGGCGTGACGGGCAGCTGGGTGCCGGAGGGCGCCGTGAGGTCGGCCGCGGAACAGTTGTGGACGACCTGCTCGTCCTCGTTGAGGTTGCACAGGTTCTGGGTGGTTCTCGCGTTGACGTACGTTCCGGACGCCGACAGTGTCAGCGAGTCCAGGGCGAGCCAGCTGACGTCGCCTTCGATGCCTTTCACCTGGGCGTTCGCCGCGTTCACGATGCTGGTGATGCCGGACTGGCCCGTGACGGAATATTGGAAGTTGTTCCACTTCTCATAAAATACGGCGCCATTGGTGCGCAAACGATGGTCCAGCCACGCGGTCTTCCAACCCAGTTCGAAGTTGGTGAGCGTATCGGCCGCGTACGACGCCACGTTGGGGAGCCGGTTGTTGCCGCCCGGACGGAAGCCGGTTGAATACGTGCCGTAGACCATTCGATCGGGATCGATCTGATAGGTCAGCGTGATCTTGTGGGTCTCCCCGCTCTCGACGACTTTTTTGTTGGTGTTGACGCAAGGCCAGTAGTTCGGAATGATCGTCGCCGCACTGACGGGCGGATTACAGATGGCCTCGCCATGGGAGCTGTATCCGTCGTCGTTGAAGCCGAAGAATCCATAGAGCGTATTGTTCACCCAGAACTGACGGATGCCGCCGCTCAACTTGAACTTGTCCGTCACATCGAACGTGCCATCGCCAAAGACCGCGTAGTCGCGGTCGACGCGAGTCTGCTGGCTGAGGTACACGGTGTTGGGCGACCCGTCGATGGAGTAATAGGACGGCAGATCGTTGGTCTGGAACGCCTCGCGGATGTAGTCCGTCTGACGCTGGTAGAACAGGCCCGCAGTGCCCCGCAGGCGGTAGTCGGCAGGCGTCGTCACGCGCAGTTCCTGGCTCAGCTTGGCGTATTGATCGTGGCTGACGACGAACTGCGTCGGATCGGTCAGCGGGCCGCCGGCGCCGTTGCACATGTTGGCCGGTGTGCCGCTCGCGCAGTTGACGAAGTGCGTTGCCGTGAACGAGGCTCCCGCCTCCTGCTGGTACGCGTCATAGGCCACCGTGTATCCCGAATAGTCGACGACGTTGTGCACGTTGCGTTCGAAGTAACCGCCCGAATACAGGATGTCGAAGTTCGAGATCTTGCCCTCGACCGCGAGCGCGGATTGCCACCATTTGTCCTCGTTGATCTCGTTGCCGAAGTCGCCGACGTTGAGAAAACCCTTGCTGGGATCGTACGAGAAGTTGCCGTCGGCACGTTGATCTTGAACGAGAATCTGCGGCGTCACCGTCCAATTGTCGTTGAGATCGATCTTCAGCGCGCCGCGGCCACCGTAGGTCGTGACGGGGTTGAACCGCTGGCCCGCCACGTTGGGCTCGATGGCGCCCGGGCCATTGCCGAAATTGCTGACCGCGATCGGATCGTTCGGTATGCCGAGCGCCGGGGCACCGCGCAGATAGACGTTCGTGGTGTCCAGGTTGTTGATGTATCCGCCCTGGTGATCGTAGTAGCCCACCAGACGAACCGCGACATGTTCCGCGAGTGGAATATTGACGAACCCCTCGAACTCCTCGCCCGGATTGCCCCGGCCGTACTTGTCCGCCTTGACGTCGTACCCGGCCGAGAAAGCCGTGGGATCCGGCTTGTTCGTGATGATGCGCAGCGTGCCGGACAGGGAGCTTGCGCCGTACAGCGTGCCCTGGGGACCGGCCAGGGCCTCGATCCGCGCAATGTCGTAGACATGCACGTCCAGAGTGTTGCCGATGGTCGTGACCGGAATCTCATCGAGGTAGACGCCGGTGGCCGGCAGCGAGCCCGCGTGCAGTCCATCGCCGCCGCTGGCAATGCCTCTGAAGTAGATCTGCGATTGACCGGGGCCGAGGGACTGGTAGCTCACGCTCGGCAACAGTTTCGCGAAGTCGTCGAAATTGGTGACCTGATGCTGTTCGAGATCCTGCCCGGTCAGCACTTGCAGGCTGATGGGCACTTTTTGCAGATCCTCGGAACGCTTTTGTGCGGTGACGACGACCTCGTCGAGGGAGCCGGATTCGACCGGTGCATCAGTCGCCGCCAACACGCGCGTGATGCCACCGGAGGCGATCAGGGCGGACACCAGCGGCAGGCCCGCCCATTTCGCCCGGCTGCGGGCGAGTTTTCGCTTTCGGCTTCGAGTCATCCATACATCCCGCGTTCTTGTCAGCCAACCCCTGCATTACGTATCCCACATTTCCGGTTGATTTAAAAGGCCGGAGTGCCGGGATAGGCCGCCAGCACCTCGCCGAGAGCGTGCTCGAGGGGAGCGAGCCAGGCCTCGTAGCACCGCCAGTGCTCCACGCCTTCCCGATAGAGGGGCTGTCTCACCTGCTGCGCGCTCGCCGTCCGGACGGGCCGGTCGTTCTCGTGGAAGCGCATGCAGGCACCGTCGAATGGCAATCCACAGTACGACAGGAGGCGCCTGACTTCGGCCTCCGGGTCGGCGATCACATCTTCGTAGAAGACGCGGTGAACCCGCTGCGGCAGCGCTCGATCGACGTGATCCATCAATTCGACGTAATCGCGGTAATACCGGGCGGTGTCCTCGAGACTGTACGAGTAGCGATGGCCCTCGGCGAAGTGCTGTTTGAAGACGGAAAAGCAACAGGCCATCGGGTGCCGGCGCGCGTCGATGATTTTGGCATGGGGCAGCGCCAGCTGGAGCAACCCGATGTGCGAAAAATTGTTGGGCATTTTGTCCACGAAGAACGGCCGCGGAGTCTTGCGCTGAACGCGGGTGCGTTCGACGTAGTCCTCGCCGAGCCGGCGGCAGTCTTCCGGGGTCAGCGATTGCAGCAGCCCCGGATAGCTCGGTTCACGGTTGGGCACGGGCTTGCCCGACAGCGTCTCCACGATCATCGTCAGATCCGGCAGTTCCATCGTGCCCTCCACCTCGGGATGACTCGACAGGATCTGCTCGATCAACGTGGAGCCTGCCCGCGGCATGCCGACGATGAAGATGGGGTCTGCGTGCGGCGCCCCCCATCCCGCCCGGGCGGAAAAAAACTCACGCGACAGTACCTGCTTGGAGCGCCGCACGAAATCCGAGACGTCGCCGGCATGGTAATTGAGATGCGGCCGGCGCAGCTCGTTCGCGCGGACGTAGTGCTCGAACGATTCGGCGTAACGACGCGCATCCTCCAACGCCTTGCCCAGGGCGAACTCGAAGTGGACGCGGCTCTCCGTCGTCAGGTCGGTCCCGGCAAGCTGGGTTTGCATGGCCCGCTGCTCGACGTCGCTGAAGCGGAAGGTCTTGAGGTTTGCGAGGCTCCAATAGGCCTCGCCGAGGCCGGGCTGCAACTCGATGCTCCGGCGATACGCCGCGATGCTCTCCTGGTCGCGGCCCGCCGTGGCGAGGGTATGCCCGTAACTCAGCCAGATTTTCGGATGCCGGGGTTCGGCGCGCAGGACCTCGGCATACAGCTCGAGCGACTCCGCATATTCGCCGACCTTGACGAGAACCACCGCCTTCAGGTTGCGCAGCATCGCATTGCGGGGCTCGAGCGTCTCGAGCTTGTTTATTTCACGCAGCGCGGCAACAGGCTTGTTCCGCCGTTGCAGCACGAGGGCATACTGGTGGCGCGCCGCGTGGAAGCCGGGCGCCAGCTCGAGGCAGCTCTCGAGAAGGACTTCCGCATCCGCGTTGCGTCCCAGTCGGGCCGCCACCTCGGCCAGCATGCGCAGGGCGGCGACGTCGGTCGGAAACTGTTTCAGGTGGGCCCGCAACAAGGACTCTGCCTGCGCAATACGGCCTTCGACCAGGGCGGCTGCCGGAGCCAGCAGCCGCGGATCCTGGGTCGATGCCTTGATGTGCCTCGCATACGCGGCATCGGCGCCGGGCGCATCGCCTGCGAGCATCAAGAGGTCTCCGATCGCCCGCCAGGCATCGGGCATGTCCGGTTTGAGCGCTACGGCGCGTCGCAGAGCCTCTCCGGCCGCGTCGGCCCGGCCGTTGTCGGCCAGGGCAAGCCCCAGTTCGTAATGCGCCTTAGCCCATCGCGGCTGCATCGCGACCAGGCGCTCGAGCACTTCCACCGCCCCACCGGGATCCCCGGTCCGGCGCTGGGCCGCACCGAGCACCCAGCTCGCGACCGGATGGCCTGGCGCAACTTGGAGGATCTCGGACGCCTGCAGGGCCGCCATGGCAGGATGGGTCTCGAGCAGGCGCGCGGCGTGCGTCAAGGCGGTCTGCAGCGAACCCGTGGGTTCGGGGGAACTGGTCACCGGCGCGGCCCGGCGCGCTTATTTCTTGGCGGATGATCGCCGTCGCCGCGTGCTGGCGGACGGCAGACTGGCATTGACCAACGCCTCGCGCTGGACGGGCGTCAAGGGGGTTGCGCAGGCTTCGAGCAAGTCTTCCTCAGCGACGGTGTCTTGGGTCACGGGCTGGCCGGCCGCCGGTTTGAACGGGAACAGTTCGCCTATCTTGCCGGCCGAAACGAGCTCCAGGATCCGCGCTTCGCTCAACGTGCTGAGGCGGGTCACGGCCTCCACGACGGCGCCCAAGGTGGCCGGCGCCTCGGCATCCAACAACATGAATTTACTCATAAAAAATAGACCTTCGAGCCCTAACCGCCGGTATTATACGGGGTATTTCGAACGGTTAGCGACTTGCGTCCAGCGCCGCGGCCAGAGTCTCGGCGACCCGCTCATCCGCGTAGAAAAACCTTCCGTCATTGGGACGGCTGACACCCCTGGGAAGTTCCGCCGTCTTGGGAAGCGCCAACAAACCGCAGCGGCGATAGACGCTCAGCAAAGCATCCCGGCCGGCCCGCGCGGCATGCAACCCCACGCGTCCGCCACAGCCTGCGTTCTGACTGAGGACAATGGCGTCATCGAGCAGCACCCGGCCCAATGCCGGCGGATGGGACATCGCGAAATCCTCCCGCAACACGTGCGCGTCCGCCGCGCAGAGAAACCAGGCGAAGTGCGAACCGCCCGGCCGCTGCGCATCCAGATAAGGGTAGTTCTCGATCAGAATCGACATCCCGACCCGCAGGTACCGGCGGTCGTCCGCGCGGGCCCAAATCACCAACGGACGGCAGAAGCGCCGCTTGGCACGCTGCACGAGATGACAAACCGGCAACAACACGGACCAGGACCAATGGCGATCCGCGCGACCGTCGATCCGCGCGAGCTTGGGCGCCAGGCGCACATCCCACCACCCTGCATCGGCCGCCGTCATGTCGGTCACGCGAATATCGACCAACCGCTCTTTGTCGAATTTGCTCGGCGCGAAGCGCACGAACCGTCGGGGTGGCGTCGACTCCATGGCAGGCGGCTATCCGCTTGTGCTGCCGCAGCGCGCCGCCCTGACGGACAGCGGCCAGCGAATTCCGTGGCGCCGGGCCGGATCACCCCAAACCCGCAGGAGTTCTTTGCGCAGACCTGGCACGGGGTCGTCGCCGACGGCCCGGACATACCGGGCGGTTGCCGACCAGCTCCGCACGTAGCCCAAGAGCGTGTCGAGCGACCACTCGTGCTCCATCGTGAGCGCAGGCACGTCGAGCGCAGGCGCCGGAAACGGCAGCGTTCGGTAACCCTCCTCGACCAGTTTGCGTTCAGCCGGCCAGTAGGGCCCGACGACCCCGCGATAGAAATTCTGTAACAACGCATCCGCGGGCCCGGACGTCAGATGTGAGATCCCATAGCTCCAGACCGCGAGCACTCCGCCCGGGCGCAGCACCCGCTGCACTTCGGCATAAAACTCGTCCAACCTGAACCAGTGCAGGGCCTGAGCGACGGTGACGGCATCGACACTGGCCGGCGGCAGGCCGCTCGCTTGCGCCTCGGCCACGCGATAGGCGACGCGCGGATGGGGCGTCGCCGCCCGAAGCTGGTCGGCGCTGAGGTCGGTTGCCACCACCCGCGCGAAGCGCTCCGCCAGATCGACGGAGGCCTGGCCGCTTCCGCAGGCGCAATCCCAGGCCATCTCGTGCGCGGGCACGACCTGCGCCAGCCACTCGAACAGCTCCGGTGGATAGCGGGGCCGGAACGCGGCATAGTCGCTCGAAACAGCAGAAAAATGGTCTTTTGGATGCATGGGTTGCCCGTGTTCGACGGCTCTCTCAAAGCCCCAGACGATCGGTGATGCGTCCGCGCAAAATCGCGGCACGCACGGCGAGCGGCCACAAGCCATGGAAACCGATGGACTTGACGGCGGTGACGGGCAGGGGCGACTCGCCCCGTGGATCGACGATGCGCCGGGCGATCTGCGCGCCCATCGTACTCGCCATCGCCACGCCGCGGCCGTTGTATCCCAGGCACGCCACGAGGCCCCGTGCCGGTTCATGCAGGTGAGGGTAGTGATCGCGCGTCATCGCGAGCCGGCCGCCCCAGGCGTGAGTCCAGGCGAGGTCCCTGAGCGCCGGCCACAGGGTCCGCGCATAGTCGAGAAGGTATCCGATCGCCGAGACGTCGTCGATCTCGCGCATCGGCCCGCGGCCGCCGATCAAGAGCCGGCCGTCCGCATCGATGCGATAGTACACGGTGATGGCGCCGATCTCGTACAGCACGGCGCGCGCCGGCATGACGGCCTGCGCCAGCGGGGACGGCAGAGGTTCACTGGCCGCGATGGCCCCGAACAGCGGTACGACGCTGCGTCGCAATCCGGGCCAGAGATCATCGGTGTAGCCGTTGGTGGCGAGCACCACGTGTTGCGCCTTCACCGCGCCCGACGCCGTCGCCACTCGCCAACCGGAACCTGCGCGCTCGAGAGCCAGGGCGCGAGTTTTGCCGTGCACGCGCGCGCCGGCCCGCAGGGCGGCGGCGGCGAGACCTCGCGCGTAGCTCAAGGGATTCAAGTCGCCGCCGCGCCGGTCCCAGAGTGCACCCGGATAGCGCTCGGTTCCGGTCAGACGCGCGAGCGCGGCGCCTTCCAGCAGCTCGACGGGGGCGCCGCGCCGACGCCATTGTTCGAGGGAGGTTCGCAGGCGGGGGATGTGACCCGCACTCACGGCGGCGCGCAGCGTGCCGTGCTGCCGCGCCCCGCACTCGATCCCGTGGCGTCGGACGAGGTCGAACACGAACGCGGGTGCACCGCCGGACAGTGCATTCATGCGCTCGCCCAGCTCGCGGCCCCAGTCGCGTTCGACGGTGTCCGGGTCGTATTTCAAGCCGGGATTGACCTGACCGCCATTGCGGCCTGAAGCGCCCCAGCCGGGCTCCTCGGCCTCCAGCAGCACGGTGCTGACGCCGGCCTCCGCGAGATGCAGCGCCGTGGACAAACCGGTGATTCCGGCGCCCACGATCACGACGTCGGCCCGCCCATCGCCGTCGAGGGGCGGCGTCGCCGGCGCCGCACACGCAGTATCGCGGTAGAGGTTCGTCACGGGGCTATTCCATTCCGGCAAACGTCGCCCGCGCCGCCGCCAGCCGTTCCAACACAGTGCGTTTTTCGGCGGGGTCGTTCCAGCCGGTCTGGGTCGCCGTCGCTTCGGTCATGCGGTCGATCCAGGCCGCGAAATAGCGGGCATCCTCCGGCGAGCGCGGAGCGCGGTCGGCAATGCGCACGTAGATGGGGCTGGTCGTCGCGTAGACGTAATTGTCGAGCACGGGATAGCGCGATCCGTCGGTCGATGCGCGCGCCACGCACCAGCCGCTGGCCCCGAGATTGACGATACCGGTGAAGTCGCCGTGATCGATGGGCTTGCGCGAGACAAAGGATTTGGCGACGCGGCCATTGCACACGAGTTCCACATGATCAACGGGTACCATCGAGCTCAGCCGCACGGCATAGCGAACACGCCAGGGTCCCGTATGACGCAGTTCGTCCCCCGCCTCGGCATCATCCAACGTGAATCCCAGCAACGGACCGTTCGTGGCGAAGGTGCGCCCATGCTTCAGGGCGTCCAGCCACTCGGCCTCATCGATCCCGGCCCCCGGCACCCGAGCGTATACCCGGTTCATGCCCACCGGTCCGCGCAGCGAAGCGAAATCGGCCATGGCATCGGTGCCGCCGGCCGCCGGCAGCCGAAACCCAAGATTCAGCAGTTGATACCAGACTCGGGCGGTCGCGCGATGATCGCTGAAGCCGAGAATCTCCAGGTAGTCGACCTTGCCCAGCGCCACGTCGACCGGCAGCTCGCTGGTCAGCACCTCGTGCGGATGCCGCAGGGGTTCCGGATAGTCGTCAAAGGGATGTACGTAACCCACCAGAGCGCCGCGCGCATGCGCGATGTCCGCCACGTCCGCATTCATGGGAAAAAGACTCGAGGCCGCCGTGTTGGGATATCCCGCATAGCCGGGCAAAATCACCTCCGAGATGTCGAGCAGGCCGAGATGGCCCCAATAGCTGGTGTGAAACTCCTGGCCATGGACCACGAGCGCCGACGCCAGTGACGCCGGATCCCGGCGGCGGCCGTCGTAGGTGATGTCGGGGAAGCGTTGCTCCTTGTTCACGATCAGGGCGTTGACGATCCCGAGATTCTCGGCCAGCGCCTGCTCCACGAGATGTGGCGGTGTGTTGCGATATTCGCCGCCGTAGTTCATGTGGACATGGACGTCGGCGCTGACCCAGTGTCCCGCGGCAGGCACTCGCAGGATCCCATCGTCGACGTTGACCTCGACCTCGGCCGTCCGGCCGGCCACGGTCACGACGCTGCGCCGGTCGAACCGGCGCTCGAAGCCGTGCAGGATGTCGAGGGTCACGGAACCCGGCGGCACGTCGAGCCACTGCTCGCCGTGCGCGTGGAAGTAATGGCTCTCGAAGGCGCGTTCGCGGCGGTCGAAACCGTCGTCCGCATGCACCCAGGCGTCGGCGGGTGAATGTGAACGACCCGCGGCGTCCGTGACGCTGACCCGCGCATCGGCTGCCTGCCCCGCCGAATTCTCGATCGTGAGATGCAACCTGGCCGTGGGATGAAGGCGCCGTCGGTCGACGATCTCGAGCGGCCTGACGTCGCCGCCGGGGACGTGCAAGAGGTCGATGTGGGTATTGCCCGCCTGGTTGGAGATGAAGGCCACGCGGGTCCCATCCGGAGACCAGCGTGGATTGGTCTGGTCCCAGTCGCCGTAAGCGATGGGAAAGGCGTCGCCACCGCCAGCCGGGAGCACCCACAAGTTGTGCCAGGGGCGGCCGATGTATGAACTGAAGACCAGGCGCGAACCGTCCGGCGACAGGTCGGGCCGGGCCTTCCAATTCGTTTCTTCGTAGTGGATCTCGCGCGCCTCGTTCCCGCGCTCGTGCGCCCCGTCGGCTTCGCTTGGGCCGCCGTCGGTCGCCGCCGGGATGCGCCAGATCCCGCCGGTCCCGTAGATATGATTGCGGTTCGACACGAAGAAGACGTCGCGTCCGTCGCGGCTCCAGACCGGGTTGATCTCGTGATCGTAACGGCTGTAGTAATAGCGCGGCAGGTCGCTTTCATGTTCGCCGGTGAGGCGACGCACATTATTTAATTCTCCACCTTCAATATTCGCTATAAATAGATGAAATCGCTTGTTAAATTCCGTAGAAACAAATACCAGGCGACGGCCGTCGGGTGAGAACCGCGGCTCGATGTTGACGGCCCCGTTGTGGGTCAGCGGATGCGCAGCACCTGAGCTCAAGTCGAGCAGCCACAACTCGACGGCGTCGTTGCGATAGGAACTGTAGACCACCCAGCGTCCGTCGGGCGACCAGTCGGGCTGGTAGTCATACGCCGGCGCGTCCGTCAGCTGCTGCGCGGCGTTGCTGCCCACCTTTTGCCGCCAGAGCGATCCCTCCATGGAATAGATGAGTTCGCCGGAATCGGGCGACCACGCGAGGCTCGAGGGACCGCTGGTCAACTGCGGCAGATACATCTCCCGATAATAATAGGGATGCGGCAGGTCGATTTGCGGGAGCACGGGCCGGCGTTGGGCCTGCGCCGAGAGGCACAGCAGGCAGCCGGCGAGCGCCGGCGCGATTCTCGAGATCATGGACGCCATGGGCATCTCGCGCGGCTGGCGGGCGGCCGCCCGCCCGCCAGCCGCAACCGAGTGCGTCAGAACTTCTGGCCGAACCTAAGCTCGACCGTCCGCGGCTGCACTGGGATCACATAGGGCTGCGTGCAAGTGGTCGGCGTGCACTGGGCGAAGCGCGTCAATTCACCCAGCTTATCCAGAGCGTTCGACAGGAACAGCTGGACCTCCAGCCCGTTGCGCTGGATCCCGCCCGACAGGTTGAGCAGACCATAGGCCGGCATGATGCCCAGATGTTGGTTGAAGACCGGATACAGCAGCGGGCTGGACGAGGTCTGGTAGACGTATGCCGCCTGCACGTTGGCGCCCCAATCCGCCAGCGGGAAGTTGTAGCGGGCGATCACGTTTCCCTTGAAGTCCGGGACCACCGGGAGCTTCGTGCCCGATGGCGCCAGCGGACCGGTGGTGACCGTGCCGTCGGCGAAGGCGTTCTTCTGGTCGGGGCAGCTCGTTGCCAATGACTGCGTTCCGGGAACGTAACTGCCGCAGAAGTTCTGTGTCAGCTTGGCGTCGAGATAGGTGCCGCTCGCGCTCAACAGCCAGCCGCTGCCCAGCGCCCACTCAAAATTCGTCTCGACGCCCTTGATCTGGGCGGAGGCGGCGTTTTGCACGACCGTCACGCTGTTGGGACCGAGGAAGGAGAACTGGAAGTTGTTCCAATCCTCGAGGAACACAGCCCCGTTCCACCGCAGCCGGCGGTCGAACCACTGCGTTTTCCAACCTATCTCATAGTTCTTGAGCTGATCGGCCTTGTAGGGCGGGTAGATGGACTGAATGGCCGCATCGTAGACCCGATTCACGCCGCCCGGGCGAAAGCCCGTGGAATAGGTCGCGTACACCATGCGGTCCGCATCGAACTTGTAATTGAGCGTCAGGCGTTCGGTATGCCCGGTGTCGGAGACGGCGGCGTCGAGATCGGTACACGGGGCGTTGTGAAACGGCTGATACGTCGTGCTGGGCGTTCCCCCCGTCGGCCCGCAGATGTTCATCCCGGGGTAAAAACCGGTCAGCGTCCCGTAGTTCGACGAGTAGCCATAGAAGCCCTGCAGCGAATTGTCGTACTTGTAGAATCGCAACCCGCCCGTCAGTGACCACGCGGAATTGATGTCCCAAGTCGCCTGGCCGAATGCGGCGGAGTCGCGGTCCACGCGTTCCTCGTCGGTGAGCCAGATCGAGTTGTTGTTGAGGCCCGGCATCGAGAGCGACTGCGCCAACCCTTGAGGGTTGTAGATGTAGGGGTTCCCGCCGAGGCCCGGCATGACGTAGTCCTCCCAGATCTCGTGCACCTGGCGCTGCGCGAAAATTCCGAAGGTCCCCTTGACCGGGTATTGCTGCGGCGTGCTGACTCTCAGCTCGTTGCTCCATTTCGTGTAGTGGCCGGTCGTGATTACGTATTCCTGCGGCTCGATGGGACCGCCCAAAGTTCCGGGCGTCGCACCGTTGCCGCGCCAGAAAGCCCCGGAGCCGTAGTATTTGTCGTAAAAATACGAGTAGTCGCTGTAATCGGCGATCGAATGCGTGTTGCGCACCAGCCAGCCGCCGGCATAGACGATGTCGAAGTCGCTCACCTTGCCCTCGATGGTGAGGGCGGCCTCGGTGAAGGAATCCTGTGTGGTTTCCGGGCCGAAATGCACCAGGTCGAGCCTGCCCACGGACGGGTCGAAACCGAAGAATCCCTTGGCGGCCATCGACTGGCCCATGAACGTCGGCGTCACCGTCCAGTTCTCGCCGATGTCCAGCCGCAGCGCCGCACGTCCCCCCCGGGTCTCCACCGTGTTGTAGTCGCTGCTGACCGAATCCGCATTGCTCAGCGTCGCTCCCGAGGTGGGAAAGGTCCTGACGCCATCGATGATCCCGGCCGCGGCATTGGTCCCGGCCACGTTGCTGATGTAGCCGGCATCATGCTCGTCCCACCCAACGAGCCGGATCGCCGCCGTCGGCGACAGCGGAAAATTGACGAACCCCTCGGCAACCGACCCGACGCCTCCGTGGTCGACGGAATTGACGCCGACGTCATAGCCGGCGGAGAACTTGGTGGGGTCGGGTTTGTTCGTGATGATGCGGATGGTGCCGGCCTCGGAACTCGCGCCATACAACGTACCCTGCGGTCCTTCGAGCACCTCGACCCGCGCGATGTCATACACGTGGATGTCGATCGTGCCGTCGATGGTCGTCACCGGTTGCTCGTCGAAATACGTGCCGACGCTCGGTTGCGAGGCGGAGTGGTTGCCGTCCTGGCCGCTGACGACGCCGCGCATGTAGACGTGCGTCGTACCGATGCCGTTGCCGCCCTGCCCCAATCCCTTGACCGTCGTTACGCCGGGCAGGTACTCCACGTAGGTGTCGAGATTCACGATGTTGAGCTGTTCCAGCTTCTCGGTGGCGAGTGCTTCGATGCTGATCGGGACGTCCTGCAGGTTCTCCGTTTTCTTCTGTGCGGTGACCACGACCTCCTCGAGCGTGTTGTTGTCCGCGTCGGACGCGGCATGGGTTGCCGGCACGCCGCCCGCGAGTATCGCGGAAATGGCGGAAGCCAGCGGCAGGCGGCGCAAACCGGTGAAGTGCAGGCGACGATTCATTGGTCTTCTCCCTCATCACGTGAAAAAAAACTGACATTCAAACCGGACGATCCCCCGAAGCGGGAAACTCGGGCACCCCGGGATAGAGATTGAGCACGGCCCCGAGCGCGTGCTCGAGAGGCCCGAGCGACGATTCGTAGTTCCGCCACTGGTCGAGGCCGTCCCGAAAAATGGGACGACGCACCTGTTCCGAACTCGCGGTGCGAACCGCCCGGTCGTTCTCGTAGAAGCGCAGGCAGGCCGGTTCGAAGGGCAGGCCGCAGTGGTCGAGAAGGCGGCGGACTTCCCTGTCGGTGTCCTGAACCATGGATTCGTGGAAAACCCGGTGAACTCGCGCCGGTAGTACGGTGTCCACGTGGGCCATCAGCTCCACGTAATCCCGGTAGTAGCGTCCGATGTCCGCGAGCCCGTAGGAGAAGTTTTGACCGCGCGCGAAGTGTTGCTTGAACACCGACAGCCCGCAGCCCAGAGGATGCCGCCGCGCATCGATGATCCGGGCATTCGGCAGGATTAGGTGGATGAACCCGACGTACAGGCAGTTGTTCGGCATCTTGTCGATGAAAAACGGCGCGTCGGTCTTGCGGTGGGCACGGGTGGAGGCCAGATACCTCTCGCCGAGACCGGAGAGCTCGGCACGGCTCAGCCGCGCCAGCGAGCGAAAAAAGGCGGTCCCGTCGGAATCGCCATCGTCCTCGCCGCGGCGCGCCAGTTCGTGGGCAAGCTGCGGAATGTCCGGCAGCTCCATGGTCCCTTCGACGAACGGATGGCTGGCCAGGATCTGTTCCACCAACGTGGATCCCGAGCGCGGCAGGCCCACGATGAAGATCGGGTCCTTCGCCCCCGCGCCGGCGCCGGCCCGGTCCGCGATGAAGTCGGGCGTCAACAGCGCCTTCGAATGCCGCACGAAGCGGGTATTCTCCTCGGCGCTGTAGGGATGCAGCCTGCGGCGTATCGCGTTGCCTCGATCGTAATGGGCGAATGACTCCGCGTAGGAGCGTTCGTCCTCGAGCGCCTTGCCCAGGGAAAATTCGAAGTGCAGCCGGTCGTCATCGCTCAGGCCCGGGCGCCCGAGCTCCGCGTGCATGGCGCGCACGTCGCCGTCCGCGAAGCGGAACGTCTTGAGATTGGCAAGGCTCCAATACGCCTCGCCAAGCGAGGGCTCCTGTCCGATCGCCCGGCGGTACGCGGCGACGGCCTCTTCGATTCGCCCGGCGGTTTTCAGGGAATGGCCGTAGCTCATCCAAATTCGCGGTTGCCGGGGAAAATCCCGGAGCACTGACCGATAGACTTCGATCGATTCGGAGTACGCGCCGAGATTCGCGAACACGGCCGCTTGCAGGTTGCGATAGCCTGGATGGCGGGGTTCCTTCATCAGCAGCTGGCGCACCTGTTCGAGGGCGGCGGCCGCATTGCCCTGGCGGTTCAAAACCGCCGCATAGTTTTGACGGGCCGCATCGAAGCTCGGCGCCAGCTCGAGGCAGCGCTCGAGCAGCGCTTGAGCGTCGTCGTAACGGCGCAGGCGCCCCGCGACCTCCGCCAGCATGCGCAGAGCCGCAACATCCGTCGGCTGCGCCGCCAGATGAGTTCGCAGCAGGGCGTCGGCCTGCGGGAGGCGGTTCGATACCAGCGCTGCGGCGGCGTCGATCAAGCGGGGATCGCGGGTGGCCGCCTTGAGGTAATGCGCGCGCGCCTCATCGGCCGCTGGCGCATCCCCGGCGGAGTCTAGATGATCCGCCAATAACCTCCATGCATCCGAGGATTTAGGATCGATATCTAGAACCCGACGCAAGGACGCGAGCGCCGCGGCAAGCGCCCCGGATTCGCCGAGGGCGATCGCGAGCTCCAATTGGACGGGCGCCGACCCCGGGTGTTCGAGGGCCAGAGGCTCGAGCTCGTCCAGCGCCGCTCGCGTCCGGCCCCTGATACGGTGGGCGGCACCCAGTATCAAACGGGCGCGAGGATGGTGGGGAACCGCCTTCAGGATTTCGATGGCCTGCTCGGCCGCCAAGTCGGCATCCCGCCCGAGCAGCTTCGCGGCATGCGCGAGAGCCACGTCCAAGCTTCCGGCAGGCGCTGCGGCACCGCTCGCGTGCAATCCCTTCACCCTCTTTATTCGTGGAACGACTTATTACCCGGGGTTGTGAGCTCATTAAGGAACTCGAACGGCGTCCTTGTCAATTCCACGATCGACGAAGGAGCGAATGTTTTATTTTATAAATTACATAAAATTCAGTTTCCAATTTAATGTTTATATTGAATTTATTTTTGTGAAAAAGCATTCAGATGCACCCAGGGCGCAAATCCGCCGCGGAAGCGGCAAAGGAATACACTGCCGCCGCGGCGCTGCAAACGTGTAGCGTTGAGGATGGGTTCATCGACAAAGGGGTGATGCATGCGAGGTCAAGGTATTGGAGGTCTCATCGTCCTGGTCGCCGACGTCTGGGCGATCGTGAACATCTTTCAGAGTTCGGCCGATACCGGACGCAAGGTTCTTTGGACCGTCCTCGTGCTGCTGCTTCCGGTTCTGGGATTCATTCTCTGGTATTTTCTCGGTCCGAAAACCGGCCGAGCCTGACCCCACCTCCATGCGCCCCCGCAGTCGTGAACGCCATGCGCTCAATCGTCTGGGGTGGCTGCGCGCCAGCGTCCTCGGCGCCAACGACGGCATCCTGTCGACTGCAAGCCTGATTCTGGGCGTTGCCGCCGCGCATGCCAGCCACGCGAGCATTCTGCTGACGGGTGTGGCGGGACTGGTCGCCGGAGCCATGTCGATGGCCACCGGGGAATATGTGTCGGTGCACTCGCAGGCCGACACGGAAGCGGCGGCCATCGCGCAGGAGCGCGCGGAACTGCGTGACGACTTCCCCGGCGAGCGCCGGGAACTGTCGGAGATCTACGTCCGCCGCGGCCTGCCGTCGGCACTCGCCAAACAGGTGGCGGAGCAGCTCATGTCGCACGACGCATTGGGCGCCCATGCCCGCGACGAACTCGGTCTGTCGTCGGACACCCGGGCGCGGCCGATTCAGGCGGCGCTCGCATCCGCCGGCAGCTTTACCGCGGGCGCGGCGTTGCCGTTGCTGGTCGCCGTGGCTGCAAGCCCTGCCTACCTCGTCGTTTGCACGGTGGTGGCATCGCTGGGGTCGCTCCTGCTGCTCGGGGCCGTTTCCGCCAAGACCGGCGGCGCCAGCATGGTGTCCGGTGCGCTGCGCGTCACGCTCTGGAGTGCGCTCGCCATGGGCGTGACCGCGTTGGTCGGCGCGTGGGTGGGGCGGCCGGCATGACCGCGGCAGTCGTCGCGGCGACCGACACCACGGCGCTCCTGCGCGTCGCGCAAATGGCGGAGGCCGACCGCTTGTCCGCGGTTGCAGGCACTCCGGGGATCGCGCTGATGCATAACGCCGGCAGCGCGGTGGCCCGTGAAATTGAGCGCCGGTGGTCCCCCCGCCGGGTCTGCGTGCTGTGCGGCCCCGGGAACAACGGGGGCGACGGCTTCGTGGTCGCCACCCTGTTGTCGGCCGCGGGCTGGCCGGTGCGCGTCGCGCTGCTCGGCGCACGCGACCGACTCAAGGGGGATGCCGCCCATCACGCAGCCCTCTGTCCCTGTGGGGTGGAGCCGCTGCGGCCCGAGGCGATCGGGGACGCGGACCTCGTGGTCGACGCCATATTCGGCTCGGGTTTGAGCCGCGCCTTGGATCCGAACGTGATTCAAACTCTGGGGCGGGCCACAGCGCAGGCGCTGCCGGTCGTCGCAATCGACGTGCCGAGCGGCCTCGAGGGCGACAGCGGCAGGAGCCTGGGTGCGGTCGCCGCCGCATGCACCGTCACGTTCACGCGCAAGAAGCCGGGGCACGTACTCTTGCCCGGGCGCGATCTGTGTGGCGACGTCGTGGTGGCGGACATCGGCACGCCGGCGGCCGTACTCGACGACCTCGGCATCGACACCTGGGAGAATGCCCCCGCGCTGTGGCGGGATGCCATGCCGCGGCCGCTGGCGGCGGCTAACAAGTACACCCGGGGTCATGCTCTGCTCTGCGGCGGCTACCCGATGACCGGCGCGGCCCGCATGGCCGCGCGCGCGGCGGCGCGAGCGGGTGCCGGCCTCACGAGCATCGCGGTTCCCGCCATCGCCCTGCCGGTGTACGCGGCAGCGCTGACCAGCATCATGGTGCATCCGGTGGCGCGCCCCGGTGACCTGGCACGGTTGCTGGCGGATGATCGCTACAACGCCCTGTTGATCGGTCCCGGCGCGGGGGTGACCGAGGCGACGCGCCGGCAGGCGCTCGCCCTGCTCGCGACCCGGCGGGCCGTGGTCCTCGACGCCGATGCGATCAGCGTCTTTGCGGGCGATTCTGGGTCGCTCGGCCGTGCCATCGAGGGCCCGTGCGTCCTTACCCCGCACGAGGGGGAATTTGCCCGCGTCTTCCCGGTCGACGGCGACAAACCCGCCCGCGCCCGCGCGGCGGCGCGCACCGTCGGCGCGGTCATCGTGCTCAAAGGCGCCGACACCGTCATCGCGGGACCCGATGGCCGGGTGATCATCAACACCAATGCGCCGGCCTCCCTGGCCACCGCCGGATCGGGCGACGTGCTCGGCGGCTTCATTTTGGGACTTCTGGCACAGGGCATGGACGCCTACCTCGCCGCCGCCGCCGGGGTCTGGATGCATGGCGCGGCCGGCGCCGCGTTCGGGCCCGGATTGCTGGCCGAGGATCTACCGGACCTGCTGCCAGGCGTGCTGCGGCAGCTCGACGGCTGACGCGTATGGGGACGTGGATACCGCGAGTCACTGTCCACTCGCTTGCCATCCTGATCAGCGTTCTCACGTATGTCCTGACGACCCGTGTGGAGCGTGAACGGCGGCCGCCCGCCATCGCCATCGCCTGGGTGCTGGGGATGGTCGCGCTGCCGTATGCGGCGCTTCCGATGTATCTCCTGTTCGGCCGCCGCAAGCTGCCCCGCCAGATCTCCCGCTGGTCGGGCAAGCGCTCGTATGCCCAGCACTGGGCCGAGGATCTCATCGAAAGCTTCGGTCTGCCGCCCTCGGCGCCCTCGCGGGTGCGCTTCCATCGCAACGGCGTCGAATCGCTCGAGGGGCTGCGCCGCATGCTGAGGGACGCGGAGCGCTCCCTCGATCTCTGCACGTATCTGGTCGGCCATGACGCCGTGGGGCGCGAAGTGGCGGACCTGCTGATGGCGGCGGTGACCCGTGGTGTCCGGGTGCGTTTCCTCATCGACGGCGTCGGCGCATTGCAGCTGCCGCGTGCCTGGCTTCGCACGCTCGCTGCCGGCGGCGTCGAGACCACCGTCTTCAGTCCGCTGTTCGCCCGCAAGACTCCGGGTCCGCGCAATCTGCGAAATCACCGCAAATGGGCGATTGCGGACGGGGTCCTGCTCTGGGCCGGCGGTCGAAATCTGGCGGCGGAGTATTTCACGGGCACCGGCGATGCCGCTCCCTGGACCGACCTGACGTTCGAACTCGACGGCCCGGCCGCGGTCTCCGCGGCGGCACAGTTCGAGGCCGATTGGGATGCCGCGGGCGGCAAACCCGCTCGCGCCACCGCGCCCGCCGCCGCGCCGGACTCGGGCAGCCGCACGCAGTTTCTACCGAGCGGACCGGACCAGCTCGAAGACACCGTCCACGCGCTGCTCATCGATGCCTGCTTCCAGGCCACAGACCGGGTGATGGCGGTGAGTCCCTACTTCGTCCCCGACGTAAGCCTCGAGACGGCCATGCGGCTGGCCGCCCGCCGTGGAGTCAGGATCGATCTCTGCATCCCCGCCAAGTCGAACCACGTGCTGGCGGACTTCGTGCGCAACCGTTCGCTGCGGGCGCTCGCCCAAGCGGGGGTGGCGATTCATCTGCTGCCTGGCATGAACCACGCCAAGGCCGTGGTCTTCGACCGCAGCCTCGCCTTGTGCGGCTCGGTCAACTTGGATTCGCGCAGCCTGCTGCTCAACTATGAGTCCGCCGTCGTCTTCTACGACGCGACGGAGATCGACTGGCTCGCGGATTGGATCGGGGACCTTCTGCCGTCGGCGCGCGACTTCGAAGTCCGGCAACCCGGGTTGTTGCGGGACGTGTGCGAGGGTTTGCTGCTCACGGTCGCCTATCAGTTGTAATGTGGGGCACGTGACCTTGTAAGAAAGTGCTTACACGGGATTCTAGGGTCCCCGGCCGGTGGCGCATAGTATCCTTGAGGTTTCCCCCGCTTTGGGGCAGGTCGCAGGTGACGGGTGGAGTTCAAGGACTATTACAAGGTGATGGGCGTGGCGCGCGATGCGACCGAAGCCCAGATCAAGCAGGCTTATCGCAAGCTTGCGCGCAAGTATCACCCCGATGTCAGCAAGGAAAAGGATGCGGAGGCGCGCTTCAAGGAAGTGGGCGAAGCCTACGAGGTTCTGAAGAGCCCGGAGAAGCGGGCAGCCTACGACCAGCTCGGCCAGGGGCCCCGCCCCGGCGAGGAGTTTCGACCGCCGCCCGACTGGGGCGCGGGCTTCGAATTCAGCGGCGCGGGCGGTGGGCGCGATCAGGATTACAGCGATTTCTTCGAGTCGTTGTTCGGCGGTGCCGGCCGCGGGCCTCGCGGTGCGCACCGCGGACCGGATGCCCGCGGCGAGGACCATCACGCCAAGATACTGCTCGACCTGGAGGCGGCCCTCACGGGGGGATCGCGCACCATCACTCTGCGCGTTCCGGAGCTCGACGCGGAAGGCCGCTTGATGGCAAAGGAGCGCGTGCTGAACGTCCAAGTGCCGAAAGGCATCCTTGCCGGTCAGACGATCCGGTTGGCCGGCCAGGGTTCGAGCGCCGGGGCAAAGACTCCCGGCGATCTTTACATCGAGGTCGAGTTTCAGCCTCACACGCTCTACAAAGTGGACGGCCGCGACTTGATTCTCGAATTGCCCGTGACGCCCTGGGAAGCCGCGTTGGGTGCGACGGTCAAGGCCCCCACTCCCGGCGGCACGGTCGAGCTCAAGGTACCCGCGAACGCCCATGCGGGAACCAAGCTTCGCCTGAAAGGGCGCGGCATCCCCGCATCGACGCCCGGCGACCTGTATGGCGTGATGCAGATCGCGCTGCCGGCCGCGGATGACGACGCGGCAAAGGCCGCCTATCGCACGTTCGCCGAGGCGCTTCCGTTCAATCCTCGCAACCGACTCGGAGTGTGATACGCCATGAGAGCTGACAATCAAGCCGCCTTGGCTGGGGAAATATTCGACGACCGGCCCGTCCTCACCGTCGAGGAGCTCAGTCGATTGTGCGCGGTCGACCGCACCTTCATCGTCGAACTCGTCGAGGAAGGCGTCCTCAGCGTGACCGAGGTGCACGGGGGCGAATGGCGTTTTCCCGGCGCGGCACTGCGGCGGGCGCGTACGGCGTTGCGTCTGCAGCGCGACCTCGAGATCAACCTGCCCGGTGTCGCACTCGCCTTGGAACTCCTGGAGCAACTCGAGAGCCTGCGCCGCGAGCTTGGGCTGGTCGGCCGATGACCGGTTCGCAGGACTCCGGGGTCCAACCATCCGACGCGTTCGTCTTCTTCGGGGCCACCGGCGATCTCGCCTACAAGAAGATCTTTCCCGCCCTGTATGCCATGGTGCACCGCGGCTCCTTGAACATACCGGTCATCGGCATGGCGCGCGCAGGCTGGACGCTCGACAAGCTGCGCGATCGGGCGCGGAAAAGCGTGCAGGCCGCGGGGGATTTTGAGGCGGCATGCTTCGACAAGCTGGCGGCCCTGCTGCGCTACGTCGACGGGGATTATTCCGACGCGGCAACCTTTTCGCAGCTGAAATCGACCTTGGGGTCGGCCGCCCGGCCGATCCACTATCTCGCGATTCCGCCCAGCCTGTTCGCCAGCGTGGTCCGCGGCCTCGCCAAGTCGGGCTGCGCGGACAATGCACGCGTCATCGTGGAGAAGCCCTTCGGCCGAGACCTCAAGAGCGCGCAGGGGCTGGACGCCACGCTGCACGAGGTTTTCGCCGAGGAGTCGATCTTCCGCATCGATCACTATCTCGGCAAGGAGGCGGTCCAGAACCTGCTGTATTTTCGCTTCGCCAACACGTTCCTGGAACCCATCTGGAACCGCACCTACGTGCGCGACGTGCAGATCACCATGGCCGAGGAATTCGGCGTGCAGGGCCGGGGTGGGTTCTACGAGGAGGTGGGCGCAATCCGCGACGTGGTGCAAAATCACCTGTTGCAGGTCATCGCCCTGTTGACGATGGACGCCCCCGTGGGCCACGAGTCCCAGGCGATGCAGGCGGAGAAACTGAGGCTCTTCCGGGCCATGCGTCCGCTCGAGCCGAAGGAGGTGGTGCGTGGCCAGTTCCGCGGCTATCGCGACGAAAAGGGCGTGGCGACGGATTCGCAAGTGGAGACCTTCGCGGCTCTCAAGCTGCACATCGACACCTGGCGCTGGGCGGACGTGCCGTTCTACATCCGCGCAGGCAAATGCCTGCCCCTCTCCGCCACCGAAGTGGTCGTGAACCTGAAGCGGCCGCCGCTGTCGGTTTTCGACGCCAACGCCCGCCTGCCCACGAATTCCTTCCGTCTGCGGCTGAGCCCCGAGGTGGTCATCGGCGCGGGCGCGCTGGTCAAACGCAACGGCGAGGACATGCGCGGAGAACCGGTGGAACTGATCGCGCGCCATCACTCGGAGACCGAGAAGTCGCCCTACGAGCGGCTCCTGGGCGATGCGATCCACGGCGACACGTCGTTGTTCACCCAGGATGCCAGCGTCGAGGCGGCGTGGCGGGTGGTCGATCCGGTCCTGACCGATCCTACGCCGGTGATCGAGTACGAACCCGGCACCTGGGGACCGTCGCAGGCAGCCGGCATCATGGACGGCGAGATCACCTGGCACGATCCCAGCGCCGAGAAGTCGTCCCCATGTTGATGAGTGAGAAACGCGGAGCGGGGGTCGTCTTCCTGCTCGACGTGGACAACACGCTCCTGGACAACGACAAGTTCGCCGAGGAGCTCGGGAAGCGATTGGAACAGTCGTTCGGTGCGGCGGAGCGCGACCGCTATTGGCGGATCTTCACCGACCGCCGGAACCAGCTCGGCCTCGCGGACTACCTCGGCAGCCTGCAATTGTTCCGCAGCGGTCTGGATGACGATCCAACCCTGCTCTGCATGTCGGATTTCCTGCTCGAGTTTCCCTTCTCGACGCTCGTCTATCCGGAAGCGTTGACCGCCATCGCGCACATTGGCTCGTTTGCGACGCCGGTGGTGCTGTCCGACGGCGACATCGTGTTCCAGCCGCGCAAGATCCAACGCGCCGGCATCTGGGACGCGGTCTCGGGACGGGTGCTCATTTATCTGCACAAGGAGCGGGTGCTCGACCACGTGCAGCGCCGCTTCCCTGCGGAGCATTACGTGATGGTGGACGACAAGCCGAATCTGCTGGCCGCCATGAAGAGCGTCCTCGGCAACCGCCTGACCACCGTGTTCGTGCGCCAGGGACATTACGCGCTCGCGCCCGACGCCGCCTCCCAACTGCCGCCTCCCGACCGGGTGATCGATCGCATCGGCGAATTGGTCACCTTTAACCCAACCGACTTTCAGGTGCCCACATGAAACCCACACAAGCCCTTCAAAACCTGGGCCAGAGCCTCTGGCTGGACAACATTACCCGGGACCTGCTCGATTCGGGCACGCTGCGCCGTTACATCGACGAACTGTCGGTGACCGGTCTCACGTCCAATCCGACGATTTTCGACGAGGCCATCGGCGGCGGTGCGGCATACGATGAGGGAATCCGGACCAAGGCCCGCGCCGGTCTCGACGGCGAGAAATTGTTTCTCGAGCTGGCCCTCGAGGACCTGCGGCGGGCAGCCGACCTGTTCCGGCCGGTGTTCGACCGCACGGGGGGCTCCGATGGATGGGTGTCGATGGAGGTGTCGCCGCTGCTGGCGAACGACACCCAGGCGACGATCGAGGAGGCACTGGCGATTCACCGCCAGGCCAACCGCCCCAACCTGTACGTCAAGATTCCGGGCACCGCGGCGGGGGTTCCGGCCATCGAAGCGGCGATCTTCGCCGGCGTCCCGGTGAACGTGACGCTGCTCTTCAGCCGCGAACAGTATCTGGCCGTCGCGGAGGCGTACATGCGCGGGCTGGAGCGGCGTCTGGCGGCGGGCCTCGATCTGCACGTCAGCTCGGTCGCATCGCTGTTCGTGAGCCGCTGGGATCGTGCCGTCGGCGAGCAGGTGCCGGCGGAGCTCGGCAATCGGCTGGGGATCGCCATCGGCCGGCGTACGTACCGAGCGCACTGCGATCTGCTGCGGACGCCGCGCTGGAGCAAGCTGGCAGCCGCGGGGGCGCGCAAGCAGCGCATGCTGTGGGCAAGCACCGGCGTGAAGGATCCAAAGGCACCGGCGGATCTGTACGTAAAGGCGTTTGCGGCTCCGCAAACCATCGATACCATGCCTGAGAAGACCCTGCTGGCGTTCGCGGAGCACGGCGGTGCCGTCGCCCCCATGCCCGAGGATGGCGGCGACTCCGAGACGGTGCTCGCTCAATTCGCCGCGGCCGGAATCGATGTCGACGCGCTGGCCGCGAAGCTGCAGGTCGACGGCGCACAGTCGTTCGTGAAATCCTGGGCGGAGCTCCTCAAGCGCATTGCCGACAAAGGTGCGGCGCTCCGCGCGTCATGAGCTCCCACATCGATCCGCTGGCCGGTCAACCGGCACCGGCAGACAGGCTGGTGGACGTTCCGCGGCTCATCACCGCCTATTTCAGCGAGCGGCCGGACGTCGGGATCGCGGCACAACGCGTGGCCTTCGGCACCTCCGGACACCGCGGCTCCTCCTTCGAGCTGAGTTTCAACGAGGCACACGTCCTCGCCATCTCCCAGTCGATCTGCGCCTACCGGCGGGAGCGCGGGATCGACGGTCCGTTGTTCATCGGGTTCGACACACACGCGCTCTCCGCCCCCGCCTTTGCGTCGGCGCTCGAGGTGCTCGCGGCCAACGGGGTGCAGGTGCTGACGGCCGCGGATGACGAGTACACACCGACCCCGGCCGTATCGCACGCCATTCTCACCTACAACCGCGGGCGCCGCGCCGGGCTTGCCGACGGCATCGTCATCACGCCGTCGCACAATCCACCCGACAGCGGCGGCTTCAAGTACAACCCGCCGAACGGCGGTCCCGCGGATACGCAGGTGACATCTTGGATCGAGGCGCGCGCCAACGACCTGATGCGTACCGGCCTCGAGGGCGTGCGGCGCATGGACTACGCGCAGGCGCGCCGCGCGGCGACCACGCACTCCCACGATTTCATCGGCGCCTACGTCGCCGACCTCGGGCACGTCATCGACATGGACGTGATCCGCGGCGGAGGCATACGGCTCGGCGTCGACCCCCTCGGCGGTGCGGGCGTCCACTATTGGGCGCGGATCGCCGAACGATACGGACTCGATCTGACGGTCGTGAACAAGGACGTGGACCCCACGTTTCGCTTCATGACCCTCGATTGGGACGGGAAGATCCGGATGGATCCCTCCTCGCCCTACGCGATGCACCGCCTGATCGCACTCAAAGACCGCTACGACGTCGCCTTCGCCTGCGACACGGACCACGACCGGCACGGCATCGTCACGGCCAGCGCAGGGCTCCTGCCGCCGAATCACTATCTGTCCGTCGCCGTCGACTACCTGTTCCGCCGCCGCACCGGCTGGCGCGCCGACGCGGCCGTCGGCAAGACGGTGGTCAGCAGCGCCATGATCGACCGGGTCGCCGCACGCCTGGGCCGGCGCCTCTACGAGGTGCCGGTCGGCTTCAAATGGTATGTCGACGGCCTGCTCGACGGCAGCCTCGGATTCGGCGGCGAGGAAAGCGCCGGTGCCTCCTTCAACCGGTCGGACGGCCAGGCATGGAGCACCGACAAGGACGGCATGTCGGCGGCGCTGCTGTCCGCCGAGATCACCGCGCAGAGCGGCCGCGATCCCGGTGTGGCCTACCGGGAACTGGCCCGCGAACTCGGCGAGCCGTTCGCCAACCGCGTGGACGCCCCCGCCACTCCGGCGCAGAAGCAGAAACTCGCCAAGCTCGATCGCACACAGATCCGCTCGACGAGCATCGCCGGGGAGAAAATCGAGGCCGTGCTGACCCATGCGCCCGGCAACGATGCGCCGATCGGCGGCGTCAAGGTGCTCTCCAAGAGCGGGTGGTTCGCGGCCCGCCCCTCGGGCACCGAGAACATCTATAAAATCTATGCCGAGAGCTTTCGGGACGAGGCCCACCTCAAGGAGCTGCTCGCGGACGCGCAGTCGGTCGTGGACGCGGCCCTCGCGGGAGTTTGATGCTTCCGACGACCGCGGCGGACGAAGCCTCCGACCCGGCACCGAGCGCCACCGCGAAGCGGCTGCTGCCCTGGCTGGTCGCGGTTGGATTCTTCATGGAGTCGCTCGACACCACCATTTTGAACACGGCAGTGCCGACCATCGCGCACGCGCTGTCGGTTCCGCCCCTCAGCATGAAGGCAGTACTGGCCAGCTATACCCTGAGCCTGGCGGTATTCATCCCCATCAGCGGCTGGATGGCGAACCGGTTCGGCACCCGACGGGTGTTTGCATCCGCGATCGGCACGTTCACCGTGGGATCCTTTCTGTGCGGTGTGTCCACCAACATCCATTGGCTCGTCGCAGCACGCATCCTTCAGGGCTGTGGCGGCGCCATGATGCTGCCCGTCGGGCGGCTCACCATGGTGCGCACCTTTGCGAAGTCGGAGCTCATCCGCGCCATGAGTTTCGTCTCCATACCCGGCCTCATCGGCCCGATGCTGGGGCCCCTCCTGGGAGGCGCCATCGTCGGCTGGTTCCACTGGAGCGTCATTTTCTTCGTCAACATCCCGATCGGTGTGGCAGGGCTCATCATGGTCTACCGGCATCTGCCGAACTACCGCTCCCTGGTCAAGCAGCCCCTCGACCTCGTCGGACTGGTGCTCTTCGGCACCGGTATTTCGCTGCTTTCCTACGTGCTCGAGGTTTTCGGCGAGCACTCGCTGAGCGGTCGGGAGATCTGCGCGCTGCTCGCCATGTCGTTCGCGCTGCTCGGCGCCTACGGGGTCAACACGAGACGCACGGCCCAGCCGCTGCTGCACCTCGGCCTGTTGCGACTGCGCACCTTCCGGGTGTCCATCACAGGCAATCTGTGCACCCGCATCGGCATCGGCGGCCTTCCCTTTCTGCTGCCGCTGCTCTACCAGGTGGGCCTCAAGTTCACGGCGATCCAGTCCGGGCTTATGCTGATGCCCCAGGCACTCGCCGCCATGAGCCTGAAGCCGACGCTGCCGCGAATACTGAAGATGTTCGGCTACCGCCGCGTGCTGATCTTCAACACGCTGATGCTGGGGGTGATGCTGATCCTGTTCTCGACCATAGGAACCGGCACGCCGGCATGGCTGATCGCAGTTCTTTCCTTCTGTTACGGCTGCTTCACGTCGACGCAGTACACCAGCATGAATACGCTGGCCTATGCGGACGTCGACAGCGATGCGGCGAGCGCCGCGAGCACCATCGCAAGCACCGCACAGCAGCTGGCGGTGAGCTTCGGGGTGGCCGCCGCATCGCTGACGGCCGAGTTTTTCATTCCTGATTACACGCGCGCCAGCGCCCCGCAGATGATCCACGGGATCCACCTCGCGCTGCGTCTGCTCGGCGGGCTGACGATCGTCTCGACCATCGTGTTCAGCGCCCTGCGACCGGACGACGGTGACGCCGTGAGCAGCCATCGCGCGGAAGCCGCGGCGGGTTGAGGGGACTCCTGCTATTCCTTTTTGATGTCGTGACCGCCGAATTCGTTGCGCATCGCGGCGAGCAGCTTGTCGATGAACGAGTCGGAATCGCGGGACCGGAAACGTTCCAGGAGCGAGGCCGTGATCACCATCGCGGGCACGCCCAACTCGACGGCCTCGGACACGGTCCATCGACCCTCGCCCGAATCCACCACGTACGGAGCGATGCCTTTCAAGGTCGGATTCTTCGCCAACGCATCGGCGGTCAGGTCGAGCAGCCACGACCGGACCACGCTGCCGTAACGCCAGATCTCCGCGATCTGCCCGAGATCGAGGTTGAACTCCTGCTTGTGCTGCAGGATCGAAAAGCCCTCCGCGTACGCCTGCATCAGGCCGTACTCGATGCCGTTGTGGATCATCTTCGTATAGTGACCCGAGCCGACGGCGCCGACGTGGCCCCAGCCTTTGTCCGCCGCGGGCGCCAGGGTTTCGAAGATCGGCTTGAGGCGCTCGACCACCGCCTTGTCGCCGCCGATCATCAGGCTGTAACCCTCGGCAAGACCCCATACGCCGCCGCTGGTGCCCGAATCCACGTAATTGATGCCGCGCGGCGCGAGAGCCGCCGCGCGGCGCTGGGTGTCCCGATAGTTGGAATTGCCGCCGTCGATCAGGGTGTCGCCGGACGCCAGCAGCGGAGTCAGCGCGGCGATCGTGCCGTCCGTGACCTCCCCGGCCGGCACCATCAGCCAGATCACGCGCGGAGCCGCGAGCTTCGCCACCAGCGCCTCGAGCGAAACCGCGGACTGCGCACCCTTGGACTCGAGCAGCTGCCGCGCGGCCTCCACCGGATCGAATCCGACGACATGATGGCCGCCCTGCAGCAGCCGCTGCGCCATGTTCGCACCCATTTTCCCCAGCCCGATCATCGCGATCTGCATGGCCTACGACTCGGTCTTCACGGGCGCCACGTCGGCCGGCAATTCCGCCGCTCCGGCTTCTCCCGGACTTTCGGGCGCGGTGGCCCGGCGCTGCTGCTTGGCATCCTGGCGGGCCTTTCTCGCGGCCTCCTTCTGTTTCTTCGCATGTCGGTAATTCGGCTTGGCCAACTTCACTCTCCTCAAACTGCTGCTATTAGATCGATCTTACTCTGCCTGCACGGAAACGCGTACCGATAAGCGGTGGCGGCCGCCGCCGCTTATCGGTGCAAGTTTCCGTGCAGGCAGAGTATGATCGCGGTAATAGCAGCAGTTTGAGGAGAGTGAAGGTCGACAAGCACAATAACCGACATGCGAGGAAAAAGAAGGAGGCGGCGAGAAAG
>Ga0182030_10002132_pt1 | contig 41835 bp, 47 predicted proteins | sample 812S3MmetaG_FD_121299 | JGI IMG/M metagenome (GOLD analysis project Ga0182030, IMG submission 121299) | Permafrost microbial communities from Stordalen Mire, Sweden - 812S3M metaG (Illumina Assembly) | ecosystem: Environmental > Terrestrial > Soil > Wetlands > Permafrost | place: Sweden...
CACCGGCGATCTCGCGGCGCGAAGGCGCGCCAAGTTCGTGCCTGGCGGCGTGGCGAAAACCTTCATTCAAACGAAGGAGCCGGAGCTGAAGGGCGTGTTCGACGAATGGCTGGCGCGCATCGTTTGTTATGCGTTTTCGGTTTCGCATCAGGCCTTCGTCAACCAGACCAACCGCTCGACCGGCGAGACGCAAAAGGAGATGGCGGAAGAGGAAGGGCTGTGGCCGGTCTTAAAGTGGGTGAAGCGGCTGATCGACGGCGTGTTGATCGAAGACTTCGGCGAAGCGGACATCGAATTCGCTCCAATGATTTATTGGCGGCGAGGACGCGCAGATCGACGCCGGCCAGCAGGCGCAGGTGCTGACGAGTTACGTCGGCGCGGGGATTCTGACGCGCAACGAGGCGCGGGTGAAACGGGGCGAAGCGCCGGTGAGCGACCCCGCGGCGAATGTGCTGCTGGTGACGACGGGCGCGGGGCCGGCGCCGGTGGATGTCGCGCTGGATGATCCGCTGGGCTTAAAAAAAAAGTAGCGAAGGCGTTTAATCCAGACCAGCGGCTCAAAAAGGATTTTGGTCCAGTCGCCGCTCTGAGCCATTGACGTACAGCCTGTTGACTGATCCCATCCGACAATTGGCGGTGTGAAACAGGCAGTTCGCGGGGCAAGGAGATGAGACGGCTTCTGAAGATGTATCTTTGCGTCGCCGCGTTCGTCTCCATCTCGGCGCAAGCTGACGCAGAGTCACCGGGAAGCATGGGATACATGACGCCCTACGCGATCGAAGGGTTGGGCGTCGGCACTCCTGTTGTGCCCAATTCACCGCAGTACAAGAGATATAAGTGCAAACCAAGCGAGCAATACGAAAACTCAGTCACGTGCAGATTTACGGAGATCGCGGAGGGGGTTCGTAAGGTTATTACTATCTTGCACTTATATAACAATATTGTCACTTACATAAACAAATCGGTAAGTCCGGCCTCCTTTGCGAAACAGACAATAGAGAGTGAGATTCGACGCTTATCAGAGCGCTTTGGAAGCGCGCCGCACATATACTCTTCGCGGATTGGCCTCATGGCGAGCTGGGGCGACATAGAGCTTCAACCGCTAACGCAGAATGATATGACTGTTTTGGCGCAGGACAAGAGTCCAAATCTTGGCTTTTTGGTTGATTACTTGATGAATTTTCACGAATCCGCGAGAGCGGGCCTCCCCGTTTATCGCCTTAGCGGCGGCAAGGGCTTTGTGTGGATTGCAAGGTTCGAGGAAGATAGAAAAGAAGGCGTCCTTCGCTTCTTGGCCGCAGACCCTTCCCAAATGAAGTTGAGCGCCGAGGAACCGCCGGAGGCTCCTTCGCGGCCGGCGCAAGAACATCACCAGGCCCCCGCGCCGCAACCGCCGGAACAGAAAGCGAGCGAGCAGGTTTCCATGGGAACAGGATTTTTCGTCGCGCGAGACGGCAGCTTTGTGACCAATGCGCATGTTATCGAAGACTGCACGATGGTTCGGGTGAAAACCGACGACGCTTCGATTCTGGATGCGAAGATTATTGCTCGGGACGCCACCAATGATTTGGCGATTCTGCACCTCGATAAGAGTCCGAAAAAGATCGCCGCGCTTCGTGTCGGCATTCGTCTTGGCGAAGGGGTAGCGGCGTTCGGTTTTCCGCACGCTGATATTCTTTCGAGTTCGGGAAATTTCACGCTTGGGAACATCACAGCGCTCTCCGGCATAGGCGACGACAGCCGGAGTTTCCAATTTTCCGCGCCGGTGCAGGCCGGCAATTCAGGCGGTCCGCTGCTGGATATGTTTGGCAATGTCGTGGGCGTCGTGTCGGCGAAACTCAATGCGCTGAAAATGGCGGTAGAGGGTGGCGATCTTCCGCAAAACGTCAATTTCGCGGTGAAATCGGCGATCCTCGCCTCCTTTCTCGACGCAAATCGCGTGACGTTTGACGTTGCGGCGTCGAGTGGCCAAAAGCTTTTGGAAGCGGCGGATGTCGCCGATCAGGCAAGAGCGATCAGCGGCTTCGTGGTCTGCAAGTAGTCTTCGCGAGGACGTGCGACTTGGCGTGCAATACTTCGCGCACGCATCCCTTCGCAAACGACGGGCGATTTGCCCACGCATTGGCGGGAGCGCTGCCCAAGTCAACGCGCCGCGACCGCGCTATAGGTGAACCGAAAGCGTTTTCGCGCCACGGGGAGCCTTTGAGATGAAACAATCCTTGAGAGCGACGGCCCGGCTCTTGTTCGCCGCCGGCCTCTGTTGCGCGCTGGCGTTTTGTGCGGGCCTTGGCCGGGCCGATGACGCCAAGCTCATAAAACTCGCGGTGTTCGATCTCGAACTCGACGATTTCAGCGCCGGCGGACCGCTGGCCGGCGAAAGCGCGGAAGAAACCCAGCGGCTGCGGCGGGTGACGGCGCTGGCGCGCGAACGGCTCGCGCATTCCGGCCTGTTCGAACTCGTCGACACGAGCGCGTCCGACAATGAGAGTCTCAAGGCGCATTGGCTGCGCAAATGCAACGGCTGCGAGGCCGACATCGCCCGCGCGCTCGGCGCCGATATGTCGTTCCTTGGCTTCTTCCGCAAGATCAGCGTGATGGAGCAGAACCTCGAATTTCGCATCCGCGACGCGCGCACCGGCGAATTGCTCAACGTATCGCAAACCGATTATCGCGGCGAGACCGACGAGTCGTGGAGCCGCGCAATAACATGGCTCGTCAAACACAGTCTGGTCGAGCCGGAACTTGCGCGCCGCGCGCAAAAGCAGCAGCCGCAAAAGCAGCAGCCGTAAGACGCGGCCTTTCGAACAACAACCGAACCCAAGCCAACAAGGCTCGCCTCGCGCGGGCCTTTTTCAATGAGGATGCGCACAGATGACGCAGTTGCAGATGTTCATTCCGCTGACCAAGATCGACGCGGGCAAGCGGCTTGTTTACGGCGTCGTCACCGCCGAGACGCCGGATCGCGGCAATGAGGTTTGCGATTACGCCAGCACCAAGCCTTTTTACCAGAAATGGTCGGAGGAGTTTCGCAAGGCCAGCGGCGGCAAGAGCCTGGGGAATCTGCGCGCCATGCACGGCAAGGTCGCGGCGGGGCGCGTCGAGGCGATCCACTTCAACGACGACGACAGACAGATCGAAGTCTGCGCCAAGATTGTCGACGACGCCGAATGGGCAAAGGTGGAGGCCGGCGTCTACACCGGCTTTTCGCAGGGCGGCGGCTATGTGAAGCGCTGGCCCGACGAGAACAACCCGGACCTCATGCGCTACACGGCTTCGCCGTCCGAAATCTCGCTGGTCGATCTGCCCTGCCTGCCGAGCGCGACCTTCGCGATGATCAAGGCCGACGGCGCAGTCGAGACGATGAAGTTCGCGAGTTTCGACAGCGCCGTCGAGCAGGTGTGGATCGCCGGCGACGGCAAGACGTTCAAGAAGAAGGCGGAGGCGCTGGCGCATCAGGAATTGCTGGCGAGTTCGGCGCCAATGCTGGACGCGCTGGAGCGGATGGAGAACGATTTGGGCAAAGCCGCGCCGGCGCAAAAGACGCAGGCGCTCGAAAGCCTGCGCAAATGTCTCGGACAGGAAGCCTTCGACGCCGGCCGCGCCATTGCCGCATTGCAAATCGTGTTCGACGTGCTGGCGGCGGAGATCGCCGAGGGCGAGGACGACGAAGGGCAGATCGCCGCGCTGCAAGACGCGATCGTCAGGCTAAAGGATTTTATCGTCGCGGAAATCTCCGAGGACGACGAAGAAGAACCGCCCGTGGACGCTCTGGCGCAAGCCGCGTCAGCAAACGATCTCGCCAAGATTGCTCAGACGCTGGAGGCGGCGCAGTTGGAGCGCGACGCGCAAAAATCGCTGCTCGCCGAACTCGCGCCGCGTCTCGAAAAGCTCGGCCAGCGTGTCGAGGAACTCGCCCGCCAGCCGCTGCCCCCGCCGATGCTCGCCGGCACGCGCGCGGTGGAGAAGGGCGCGGAGGAGAAGGGCGCGGAGGCGCGCGTCGAAGACCTCGCGGCGACGCTCGCGGCGATGACCGGCGAGCAACGCGCCGCGCTGCTGATCAAGGTGGCGCAAAGCCAGCCGCAAATGCTGCGGTGAGCAAATGCTGCGGTGAGGAGGACTACTCGTTGGCTGAATGAGCGGGCGTTGCTTCGCCCTGCGCGCAATGGCGCGCTTCCTCCAAAGCTTGCCGCAGCCGATGTTCGAGCGAGGCGTCGAGGTTTGTCTTGATCAAGCGTCCGCCGGAAGCGGCGAGCCTCGCGACGATGTGGTGGTCGAGTTCATGTTCCGTATCGACGTTGCGTTCCAACAGCAGCAGCGGCTGGCCCGGTCTAAGCAAATCGTCGAGCGCCTTGACGAAATCCTCGCCCACGCCGGAGGCGCTCAAGCCCTCGCTGATGGCGCCCGCCGCGGCGCCGGTGAGAACGCCGAAAATCGGATGCAGAAAGAGCAGTCCGATGAGGAGTCCGGACATTGTCCCCGTTCTGAGGTTCAAGGCCGAGGAGTGAACCACATGGCTGAGCTTGATCGCGCCCTTTTCGTCGCGCGCCGCCACGACGATTTCGGAGATACGAAAAATATCTTCGCGCGGCAGCGTCAACAGAGCGTCGTGCGCCGCTTCGGCGGCCTTCGCGTCAGGGTAGCCAATCGCAATCAACTCGCGCATGTCTCGTCCTCTCCCTCGCGCGCCGCGATGGGCGCTGTTGATCATATAAAGCGACAGGGGGCGGGAAACAATCAACGCCAAAATTTCCGTTCGCCGTTCTCGTCGGCGAGCCGGCGGCGCGGTGAGGGGGCCTCGCGAAGCGAGGTCGGATGAGGGATGTCGCGATCACCCCTCTTTCTTTGCCGCGTCCCTCTGAAAATCAAGCGCCTTCACAGCGCCGCCGTCGCCGACGGAACCCGCATCCGACCTCGCTTCGCGAGGCCACCTTCTCCCGTAAACGGGAGAAGGAAGAAACACCCGCGCCGGGGACGGCGCGTCCACCTCACCTCGGGACACTACACATGACCATCCATCAGACCACGCAAGAAGTTCTCGCAGCTATTCGCAAGTCGCAGAGCCTGCCGCAGGGCGATCCGCGCCTACTGGCGTTCGGGCTCGAAAAGAGCACCTTTACGCAGCCGACCAGCCCGACCGACGGCCTCGCCTTTTACGATCTCGAATCCGGCGCCAAGTTTCTCGCGCCCGTGCTGACGCCGCTGCGCAACGAGACGCCGCGCGTTTCGGGTCGCGGCGGCATTCAGGCCAATTGGCGCGCCATCACCGGCATCAACACGACCGGGCTGCGGCTCGGCGTTTCGGGGGGCAATCGCGGCGGCGTGCAGGCGGTGACCACCGCCGATTACTTCGCCTCCTATAAGGGCATCGGCCTTGAAACCTCGGTCGACTTCGAAGCCGAATACGCCGGCGTCGGTTTCGACGACGTGCGGGCGCAGGCCGGCCTGCGTGGGCTTCAGGCGACGATGCTCGGCGAAGAGGCGCTGATCCTCGGCGGCAATAATTCGCTGCCGCTGGGCGCGACGCCGACCCCGACGCTGACCGCCTCCGCCAGCGGCGGCGCGCTCGCCTCCGGCACGCTGTCGGTGATCTGCGTCGCGCTGTCGCTCGACGGCTTCATCAACGGCTCGGTGTCGAACGGCGTGCAGTCGCAGATCACCCGCACCAACGCCGACAGCTCCACCGACAACTTTGGCGGCGGCGCGGCGCAGAAATCGACCAATGCGACCATCGCGGTCACCGGTCCTTCGGGCCAGGTCGCGGCTGTTGTCGCGACGGTGCGCGGCGCGCTCGGCTACGCCTGGTTCTGGGGCGCGGCGGGTTCGGAAGTTTTGGGCGCGATCACCTCGATCAATTCCGTGAGCATCTTGGCGACCGCCGCGGGGACGCAGACGGCGGCCTCGCTTCCCAGCGCCGACTGGTCGAGCAACGTGCTGGTCTTCGACGGGTTGCTCACCATCGCGCTGAAGCCCGGCTCGGGCTCCTATGTCGCGTCGCAGGCGAGCGGGACGGCCGGCGCTGGAACGCCGCTGACGCCGGACGGCGCGGGCGGCGTCATCGAGATCGACGCGGCGCTCAAATCCATGTGGGATAATTATCGCCTCTCGCCCGACACGATCTGGGTGAACAGCCAAGAGGCGCTGAACATCTCGAAGAAGATTCTCGCCGGGAGCGTCAACTCCGCGCAGCGCTTCATCTTCAACGCCGCGCAGGACGCCATCGGCGGCGGCGTGATGGTGCGGACCTATCTCAACCGCTTCTCGATGAGCGGCGGCTCGACGCTGGACATTCGCGTGCATCCGAACATGCCGGCCGGCACGATTCTGATGACCGCGCGCAGCATTCCCTATCCGTTGTCGGGCGTCGGCAATGTGTTCCAGATCAGAACGCGCCGCGATTATTACCAGATCGAATGGCCGCTGCGCACGCGCCGCTACGAGTATGGCGTCTATGCGGATGAAGTGTTGCAGCACTACTTCCCGCCGTCGCTTGCGGTCATTTCCAACATCGCCAATGGGTGACGCGAATCCCTTCTCCCGCTCGCGGGAGAAGGGAGCGCCCGCCGCACAGATAGACAACGGAGCATCCATCAATGACCACGGGCGATCTCGTTGCGCTTGGCGCTGTGAAGAACTGGCTCGGCGTCGTCACCGACGACGACGACGCGCTGCTTGGCGCGCTGATCACGCAGATCAGCCGGGGCATATACAACTACATCAACCGCTCTTTCGTGCTGCCCACCGATGTGACCGAGGCTTACGACGGCACGGGGCGCGATCAGCTGTTGCTGCGCAACTGGCCGGTCGGCGCGGTGTCTTTCGTCGTCGTCGATGGCAATGCGATTCCGCCGGCGGCGATGATGGTCGCCGGCGTTCATCCGACGCATGGCTACGTGCTGGAGCAAAGCGACGACGCGCCGCCCGGCGCCATGCAGCAACTGTTTCTGCGTGGGCCTCATATGTTTCGCAAGGGCCGGCAAAATGTCGTCGTCGCCTATCGCGCCGGCTACGAGATCGTCGGCGAGGCTTGGGCTGTTCCTTTGAGCGCGCCTTTCACGATTGACGCGCTCGCGCCCTATGGCGGATGGGCCGCGGACACCGGCGTCGTCTATGTCGGCGGCGCGGCGCTCGTCGCGGTCGCGGGCGCGCCGGCGCAAAGCCAATATTCGGTCGCCGCTGGCGTTTACACATTCGCCGCCGCCGACGCGGGACAAGCGGTCGCGCTGTCCTATGGCTATATCCCCGCCGACCTCGCGCAATGCGCGCTCGAATGGGTCGCCGATCGTTACAAATACAAGGACCGCATCGGCATGACGAGCAAGAGCCTCGGCGGCCAGGAGACGACGGCCTATCAGAACAAGGCGACACCGGATTTTGTCGCGCAGTCGCTGATGAATTTCCGCAGAATTATCGCGAATTGAGGCGCGTCCATGCTCAACGTCGACATCGAAGGCGCGGCGGAACTCGCGGCGCGCTTTGACGCCATGCCTACAGCGATCCGCGCGGCGCTCAAAGACAAGATCGCCGATCTCGCCGATCGGCTGGTCGACAAAATCAAGAACGACAAGCTCGGCGGCGAGGTTTTGCGCGCGCGCACCGGCGCGTTGCAAGGGTCGATAGAGGCCAGCGTCGACGACGCCGGCGCGAGCGTGTTTTCGGCCGGCGTCAAATACGCCTTCGCACAGGAATACGGCTTTGACGGCGACGAGTCGGTGGCCGCGCATAGTCGCGCAATCCGCGAGGCGTTTGGCAACGCCATCGCGCCTAAAACGATCTTCGTGCGCGCCTTCTCGCGCCACATGAACCTGCCCGAGCGCAGTTTCATGCGCTCCGCGCTGGACGACATGCAGGACGAAATTACGCAGGCGCTGAGCGACGCGGTTAGCGAAGGATTAGACACATGAATGTCGCGCGCGAAGCGGTGATGGCGGCGCTGGTCGCCTTGTTGGAAGGCGTCGCTTTCGCCTCGCCGGTCAACGGCCAGACGGGATTCGTCTCGGTGTCGCGGCGCTTAAAGCTGTGGTCCGACGTGCCGAAGTCGCAGCGCCCGGCGCTGTTCGTGACCGAGCATCGCGAACAGCCGAACTATCAGAGCGAGGCGCTGCCGACGAAGACGACGCTGAGTGTCGACCTTTTCATCTACATCGACGCCAGCGACAGAAACACCATTCCCGCAGCAGCGCTCAACACGATGATGGACGCGCTGGAAGCCGCGCTGAAACCGCAGCCGTCGGACAACAACCGCCAGACGCTCGGCGGCCTCGTCTCGCATTGCCGCATCGACGGCGCCGTCCTGAAAGACCCCGGCGATCTCGACGGCGACGGCTTGCTGTGGGTTCCGCTGAAGATATTGGCGCTGTGAGGCGCGTCGCCGTCAACAATCACGTTGCACAACCTTAAGGAACCAAATCCATGTCCAACAACACTTCGCTCGGCTTCGGCTCCGGCGTCCTGATCGGCACGACTTCCGCCGGCCCCTTGCAATTCGGCACGTTGCAGGATGTGTCGGTCGACTTTTCCTTTTCGGTGAAATCGCTGATGGGGCAATATCAGTTTCCGGTCGCGGTGGCGCGCGGCGCCGGCAAAGTCTCGGGCAAGGCGAAATTCGCCAATATCGACGGTCCCGTGCTCAACACGATTTTCTTCGGCAACACGCCGACGACGGGACAAAAACTTTGGTCCTATAACGAAGGCGCAACGGTCGGCGCGGCTTCGCCCTACACCGCGACGGTGGCCAACGCCGCGACTTTCGACGAGAACCTCGGCGTCGCCTATGCGTCGAGCGGCCTGCAACTGACGCCCGTCGCCAGCAGCCCGTCGGCGGGGCAATATAGCGTCGTCGCCGGCGTCTACACATTCAGTTCCGCCGACGCCGGCAAGGCCGTGCTGATCACTTACAGCTACACGCAGTCGGTCCTTGGCTCGAAAGCGGTGATCGGCAACAAGCTGATGGGAATTGCGCCGACCTTTCAGATCGACTTTTATCAGACCAACCCCAATGTCGCCGGCGCGCAATGGTCGCTGCGGCTTTACAGCTGCATCTCGTCGAAACTCTCGCTGGGGAGCAAGCTCGAAGACTTCACCATTCCCGAAATGGACTTTGAGGCCTTCGCCAATGCGTCGAACAACATCGGCGAAGTGAACACCGCGATTTAAAGGACGTGAGATGAATCCCGATCCCAACATCGATTGCGCCGGCGCGCCGGTGGTGACGCTGGCCGGGCGCGAATGGTTCGTGCCCGTGCTGGCGATGCGCCAGGCGCGCGTCGTCGTGCCGGCCTTGATGCGGCTCATGCCCGTGTTGCAAGACATGCAGAGCGGCCAGCCTTCGGCGATGGCGCGGCTCTCGGAAGAGAATTACGACGCGATCATCGCCGTCGTTCACGCCGCGTTGACGCGCGCCTATCCCGAGCTTTCGCGCGAGAGTTTTTTGGACCTGCCGGCGTCGACGCCGGAACTGGTCGCGGCGCTTGGCGTCGTCACGCGGCAGACCGGCTTCTTCAAGCCGGCCGACGCAGCGGGGGAAAATCTGGGGGAAACATTGGGGGAGACGGCGAGGCCTGCGACGGCTCCCCAAAATTCTTCGACCGGCTGATCGCCCATTATTGCCAAAGCTCCGGCGAGCGATGGGACGACGCGCTGGAGGCTGATCTCACCTTCCCGCGCCTGTTCGCGCGCCAAAGCTACTGGCGCGAGTTCCCGCCGACGCATGTGCTGGTGCGGGCGATCGCGGTGGGACTCGGCGTGTTCAAGCCGGCGGCTGCGCCACGGGACGCGAACGCGATGTTGCGGGCGATGTTTCCGGAGGGGAAGATTTAGGGATGGGAGACGCGCGCCAGCGCGATCACCGCGCCGAGGATGATCACTGTCTGAAAGCCGATCGTGCCGAACATCCATTTTATGATTTCGGATTTGACCGATACGATTTCCGCTTTCAGTTCCGCCTTAGCTTCGCGAAGATCGGCTTTGGTGGCGAGATCGTCGTGCAGCGCGTCGGCCAACGCCTCGGCGAAGCCTTCCGCCTGCTCCGTGGTGAGATGGGCTTTTGCTTTGAGCGCCTGGGCCAGTTTCAGCGTGTCGAAAGCGATGGACGTCATGGCATGTCTCCAGGCGCTCGGCTTGCGAGCGGCGGCGCACATCGTAAGCGCCGACGAATGGAAGATGGCGTAAAACCATCGTGACGGCAAGACTCACCGCCCCGCGTCAACCCGCGTGCTTCTTCACCCAGGCGACATAGCGGTCCATCCAACTCTGCAATAACTGCCGGCTGGCGGGGCCGATCTCGCCGTCCGCGTCGAACAGGCCCTCCTTCGCCTGGATAAAAACCTCGGGCAGGCCGAGCGTCGGCGCGTCGAGACAGGCGAGGATGTTGCGCAAATGCTGCTGCGCCAGCGCCGTGCCGATCGCGCCGACCGAGACGCCGACGATGCCGGCGGGCTTGCCCGTGAAGGCGCAGTCGCCATAGGGACGCGACGCATGGTCGATCGCGTTTTTCAGCACGCCGGGAATGGAACGATTATATTCCGGCGTCACGAATAGAACGCCCTTGGCGGCGACGATCTCGCCTTTCAGCCGCTTCACTGACGCGGCTTGGGCGGCGTCGTCGTCTTGATTGTAAAGCGGCAGATCGCCGATTTGCGCCAGGTGGAAGGAAAACTCCGGCGGCGCCAGTTTCACGAGGGCGTTCGCCAGCTTGCGGTTGTATGAGTCGCGGCGAAGACTGCCGATGAGGACGAGGATGGGATAGGGGCTCATATCGATGATCTCCAAAGTCGCGGATAGACCGAAGCGTCAAAAAATAGATATTGTTCGGCTGCGGTAAAAGGCCATCCGTAGTCGCGCGTGTCAATCGCAACCCGCGCCGACGCTCCGCCAGTCGCTCCAAATGCGCCGCCGCGCCTCGTCCAGCGCGAGGCGGCCGGCGCATACCGCGCGGGCGAGGCAGGCTTCCTTGCGGTCCTTTTCGACGGCCTCGTCCCAGGGCTGAAGCTCCAGATTGGCGGGTTCGTAAGGCGCGCCGCCGAGGCTCAAGGGAATGCGGTGATCGAGTTCGAAATCGCCGAGCATGTCCTGCGGAATTTCCAATTCGCGCACCAGTGCGATTTTTACGCGCCGCGCATAGGACGACGGCGGCCGCGCGCCCCGGGTCCAGCCGGGCACGCAGATCGTCGTCTCGATGGTCTCCTGCGTCACGGCGGGATTATGCAAGCCGTATGCACGTAAAGATTGTGCCTTCAGCGGGCTCGCGAGAAGCACAAGAAGCACAAGAAGCAGTAATAAGAGTGGCATGTTTGCGATTCTCGCAGTTCGGCGAATCGATGGGCTGAATGCGGATATACAATCGTATGGTTGCAAAAGTCCAAACCAAGAACATAAAATCCGAGCCGGCTCCGGCGCGGCTTAAAGAGGGAAAATCCGCCGATGGTCGACGATGTGACGATCCGCTTTAGCGCCGACACGGACGATCTGGAGGACGGTCTCGCCGATGTGCGCGGCGCGGTCGGCGCGGTGACGCCGGACCTCAAAAAGCTCTCGGAAAGCGTCAGCGACGCCGCGCAAAAAACCGCGCCGGCGGCGGCGGCGTTTTCGCGCATGTCGCTCGCGATCGGCGGCGGACTGACCAGCGCGCTGCAGCCCGCCTCCGCCGCCTTGACCGCGCTCGGCGACGACGCCGGGGCCGCCAAGACGCGCATCGACGGCGAGATCAAGGTGCTGCAAGAGTCGCTGGCGATCAAGAAGACGATCTTCGACGGCGAGGCGAAGCTCAAGAACATCAGCGAGAATCAAAAGATCGCGCTGGTGAAGGCCGCGACGCAGGAGGAATACGAGGCGCAACGCGCGTTGCTGGAACAGGAGGCGGGGCTCGCCGATCAAAGCGTCCGGCAAAAGCAGCAGGCGCTGAACAAGATCGCGACGCTCGACGCGACGCATCAAAAGCAGATGCTGCAACTCGCCTATCAGGCCGCCGAGGAGCAGGACAAAATCTGGCAAGGCCTCGCCAGCAAAATCGGCTCGTCGATGAGTTCGAGCATCATGGGGCTGTTGCAGCACACCGCGACCTTTCGCGAGGGCGTGCGGCAAATGGCGGTGCAGGCGACGCAATATTTCGTCAATATGGGCACGCAATGGGTCGCCAGTTTCGCGATGAACATCGCCAAGAACATCGCGACGCATGTGATGGGCGAGCAAACGATGACCGCGGCGACGCAGCTTGGCGTCTCCGAGCGCACGGCGAGCGAAGCGGCGGGAAGCGTCGCCGACATCGCCGGCAAGGTGGCGGCGGTGATCAAAAGCATCATGGCGTCGTCAGCCGAGGCTTTCGCCGGCGTGTTCGGCTTCATGGCGCCGCTGCTGGGGCCGGCGGCGGCGGGTCCGGCGGCGGAGGCGCAGGCGACCGTGGCGAGCGCGGCCAGCATCGCCTCCTTCGACATCGGCGCCTGGAACATTCCGCAAGACCAGCTTGCGATGGTGCATAAAAACGAACTGGTGATGACCGCGAGCCAGGGCGACGCCTTCCGCAATCTCGTCAACACTGGCGGCGCGCAAGGCAACAGCGCGCCGCAAGTTCACGCGCCGGTGAATTTCCACGTCCACGCGCTCGACGCGCAGGGCGTCGCGAGCTTTTTGCAAGGCAATGGCCGCGAGATCATGAAGGCGGTCGGCCGCCATGTGCAGGACGGGTTGCATCTTGGCGTGCGAGGGTTGAATTCGACGTGAGCCGGCAATTCGCGCGCGCTTCCTCCAGAGCGGTCGCCGCTCGAACGCCGCATGTAAGTAGTTTCCGCTTCTATCCCCATCACATCCCCGCGCGCTATGCTGGGTCTCGCGCGGACGTGCGAATACGCCGCGACGGAGCACTTAACTTTCCCGTTAGGAAACGCGAACGTGACACGACATTGGTGGCTTTGGCTCGTCTATCTGACAATTTTTATCGTGGCGGGCGCACTACATTGCGTTTGGTTCGTGGCGACGCACGATCCGGCGATCGGGTCGCGGTTTGGCGCCGTCTTGACGGCTTTAGGCGTCGTCGTGACAGCGCAACCGTTCTTTCGCACCGGATTTAAAGACGCCGTTGATCGTCAGATGCCCGAGGGTTTGGTCGAAGCGGTGAGCCCTCCGATTGTCGGCCATCCTCTCGTGGGCCATTCGCCCGCGCATTTGCTCAAGCAACAGAGAGAAGCGCACAAGGTCGCGCGCCCGGGCGTCATGCACGATGTCGTAGCCGAACGCGTGATTGGCGTCGCGCTCATATTCTTTGGAACCCTCGCGCACGGCTATGGCGACTTGCCGTTGAAGTGGCTGGGATACGCAGCCAACTGACCTGACGACTCGCCGAAAGCTTTCTCAAGGCGCGCGGCAACGTGCGTCCGCGTGCGGATTTTTGTGTCCTTTGCCCTGCGTCGCTGACGACCAATCGAGGCCGGCATGACCTTCCCTTATCTCTCCGCGATAAACCTGATCCCCGCGTCGGGCGAGTTCGTCTACGACACGGTGGCGTATAGCGGCGAGCCGCCGGGCTCCTCGACCTTTGCGCCGATCAACACCTATCACGCGCCCGGCGGAACGCGCACCGACGTTATGTTCGCGCTCGATCAGTTGCAGGCGACGCTGCCCAATTGCACAAGCGTCGCGCTGGTCGTGCAATGGCTGGGGAACTCGCTCAACGCTTCGGCCTGTCAGGTCTATCCGGCGACGACCTATCTCTTTAATGGCGCGGTCGGCGCCTTTGAGCCGACGGCCGGCGGAACCGACTCCTGGCGCGTCTCCGACGTGACGCTCGCGACATCGGGCCTCATTCCGATCAGCCGGCCCGACGGCGTTCACGCGGTTTACGGCGGCACGCCCTCCGATCAATCGGTCGTGCGCTGCATCGCCGAGCTGAAGAATCGCGGCTTCAAGGTCGCGCTCTATCTGATGATGAACATGGACGTGACCGGCAAGCCCTGGCGCGGCCTCGTCACTTATTCGCCCGATGTCTCCGCCGCCGCGACGACGGTGGTGAATAATTTTCTGGGCTCCGCCGCGACCTCGCAGTTCACCCGCGACGCGACCAATCTCACCGTGCATTACTCAGGCAATGTGCTCGACTTCACTTATCGCCGCTTCGTGCTGCATTACGCCAATCTCGCGGCGCTCGCCGGCGGCGTCAATCTCTTCGCCTTCGGTTCCGAGCTGCGCGGGTTGGAGGCGATACGCGGCCCCGCCTGGACGCCCGCTGGAACGACGGACGGAAGCGGAAACGCCGTTTGGGACTATCCCTTCGTCGCCGGGCTGGTCACGCTCGCCAACGATTGCCGCTCGGTGTTCGACGCGGCGGGCTTCACCAAGAATGTCGCGGCGCGCGAGAACCTCATCACCTATTCTGCCGACTGGTCGCAATGGATGGGCGCGCAACACGCCGGCGTGACGGGAATCTTCCCGCATCTCGACACGCTGTTCGCCTCAAGCAACATCGATTTCGTGTCGATCGACAATTACATGCCGCTGTCGGACTGGACCACGGGCGAGGGCGGTCTCGACGCGCAAAACTGGCGCTTGCCGGCGCCCGCCTCCTGGCCGCTCGCCAGTCCGACGACGCTCGGCTTTGGCCTCACCGGCGCGCCGGACGTTCATCGGATCGACTATCTGACAGCCAATATCGAGGGCGGCGAGAAATTTCATTACTGGTATGGCGATTACACATCCTCGGTGACGCTCGATCCCGATGGGACGCTGCAATATGTGACCGCGCCGCAGGGCGATCGTCTGGCGCAGGCGCGCAATCCCTATTACGCCGGCCAACAACTGCTGGCTTTCAAGCAGATACGCTGGTGGTGGAACAATACGCATCAAGCCGTCTACGACGCCGGCGACGGCGCCGGAACCGTCCCGCACGGACCCCATACCCAATGGGTTCCGCAATCGAAAAGCGTCGGCTTTCTCGAATATGGCTTTCCGACTTCCGACCGATGCAGCAATGAGGAGAACGTGTTTTACGATCCGCAATCGATCTCCGGCGGCACGCCGTTCTGGTCGATCTGGAACGCCGCCAAAACCGCGCCGCTGATCGACGCGACGCTGGCGCTGACCGCGCTGCAAGCCTTCTGGCAATATTGGACGACGCCCGGCAATAACCAGACATCCTCCGCCGGCGTGCCGATGATCGCCGACGATCTGATGTTCGCCTGGTGTTGGGACGCGCGGCCGCTGCCCGAGTTTCCGCTGCGCACCGATATTTGGTCGGACGGCGCCGATTGGCAGAACGGCCATTGGCTCAACGGCAAGCTGCCGTCGCTGCCGCCGCAGACGCCGTCAAGCGCGCCGAGCTTCGGCCCGTTCCCAAGCTTTCCGACATTGATCGGGCAGGGCTGGTCGAGCAAGGTGACGCCGAGGTTCGCGGGCGTCGAGCACGAGCGCGCCTCGGGCAAATCCTCGCGGCGCATGAAGATGCGCTGGCCGCTCTACGAGATCGAACTGACTTACGATTTTTTGCGCGCCGACGCGGTGAATGTCGAACTGCAAAACATCCTCGGCTTCTTCGAGAGCGTGCAAGGCCAAGCGCAACCCTTCTGGCTCGCGCCGCTAGGGCTCGCCGTGCTGACGAACCAGCTCGTCGGAACCGGCGACGGCGCGACGACTGTGTTTCCAATGCAGCGCACGACCGGCGCGTTTACGGAGCCGCTCGCCGGCGTGGCGAGCCTGACGGCGGTGCGCGTAAACGGCGTGGCGTTGACCTCCGGCGCGTGGAGTCTCTCAATCGGCTACGAACCTCGCCTGACCCTCGCGAGCGCGCCGGCGGCGGCCGCGAGCGTCAATGTGGACGGCGCGGGTTTGTGGCTGTGCCGCTTTGCCGACGACGCGCTCGACTTCGAGCAGTTCGCTTACAATCTGTTTCGATTGAAGAGCGTGAAGCTGGTGACGGTGAAACTGTGAGGCCGCATGACACTTCCCACATTCCCCACGCTTCCCGGCCAGACTTTCGCGACCAAAAGTCCGATCACCGCGGGCATCGTCGCCGAGCATGACTCGGGGCGCACGGTGCGCACCGCGCTGTATCAGGGGCTTTACGAATTCGAGGTCGGCTTCGAAGCGCTCGCCTCGGACGCCGCAAGCAACCCTGGCCTCGGCGCACAATCGCTGCAGGCGGTGATGGGGCTTTATCTGCAATGCGGCGGATCGTACGGCGCGTTTCTTTATGTCGATCCGAACGACAACGCCGCGACCAACCAAACGATCGCGACCGGCGACGGCGCGACAACGCAGTTTACGTTTCTTCGCTCGATTGGCGCGGGAGCGGATTCCGATTTTTACGTCACCGGCGTGACAGGCGTCGCCGTCAATGGCGTCGCCGTCTCGAACTGGTCGCTGATCGCGCCGAATCTGCTCGCGTTCACGAGTCCGCCGGCGAGCAGCGCGACGATCGCGGCCTCTTTCACCTACGCCTTCGTGTGCCGTTTTCTCGACGACAGCCAGGACTTCGAGAACTTCATGCAAAATCTTTGGGCGGCGAAGCGCATCAAATTTCGGAGCGTGCGGCAATGAAAACGGCTTCCTCGACGCTGATAAATTTCCTGACCGCCGCGCGCGCCAGCCCCGACATTCAACTCGCCTTCGCAGACTGTTACACCTTCACGCTGATGAGCGGAACGACGCTGACCTACACCAATGCGGATGTCCCGATCACTTATGCGGGCAAAGAGTTTCTGGCCAATGGCCCACTGGTGTCCGGGCTCAAATATCGTGCGGCGACCGGGCTCAATGTCGACCGCCAGGAGATCACCGTCGCCGCAAGGCCCGACGATTTAACCAGCGGCGCGGCGTTTCTCGTCGCCCTGCGCGACGGGGCTTTCGATGGCGCGATGGTGCAGCGCGACCGCGTGTTCTTTGCCGATTTTATTGGCGTGACGTTGGTCGATGGCGTGACGCTGTTCTATGGCCGCGTCTCGACGGTGGACGAAGTGGGCCGCACCAAGGCGAAACTCACCGTCGCCAGTGAACTCGTCCTGCTCGACATCGACATGCCCCGCAATATCTTCGCGCCGACCTGTCTGCACGTGCTGTTCGATCTGGGCTGCGGCCTGCCGGCGGGCGCGTTTTCGACCAATGGAACCATCGGCGCGGCGTCGACGACGAGCCTCATCAATTTTTCCGGCGCGCTGGCGGCGCATCTGCAGGGCAAGATCGTGTTCAGCTCCGGCGCCAACGCCGGCGTGGTCGCGACGGTCAAATATGCCGTGGCGGGCGCGTCGCTGACGCTGATGTATCCGCTGCCGGAGACGCCCGCTGCCGGCGACGCGATCACCGTCTATCAGGGCTGCGACCACACGATGGGCACATGCGGGGCGACGTTCGACAATCTCGCGAATTTCCGCGCGTTTCCGTTCGTGCCGCCGCCGCAGATGGCGGTGTGAGCGAAGGGCGGGCGAACCCGTCCTTGCGAGCGAAACGACGCAATCCAGGAGTCGCATGCGGCCCCTGGATTGCTTCGTCGCCATAGCCCGTCCAAGGGACGGCGTCCTTCGGGCGCCCTATGGCTCCTCGCAAAGACGGCGAGGGACGCGCTTGTGACTTGATCACCCCCCAAACGGAACCCCCACTCATGCGTGAAAAAATCGTCGCCGAGGCGCGGTCTTGGATTGGCACGCCTTATCACAATTGCGCCGACATCAAGGGCGTCGGCGTCGATTGCGGCATGCTCTTGGTGCGCGTCTACTGCGACCTTGGGCTTGTGCCGCGCTTCGATCCGCGCCCCTACACCGCGCAGTGGCACCTGCACCGCGACGATGAACGCTACCTCGACGGGCTGACGGCGCACGCGAAGAAGGTCGATGCGCCGCAGCTGGGCGACGCCATGCTGTTTCGCGTTGGGCGCGCGTGGTCGCACGGTGGAATTGTCACGCGCGCTGATCCGCTCGTTATCGTTCACGCCAGTCAACCGGCTGGAATCGTGCTAGAAGAATCGGTCTTCCGCAACGGTCGGCTGCGTGCCGCGCCGGCCATGTTCGCTTGCCTTGTGGGTGATAAATGAGCGGTCTCATCACACCGAGCGCGTCTCCGAACGCCGGCGCCGGCGTCACATGGCCCAGCTACACCGGCCTCCAGTTACAGACATCTTCGAACTCCATGCCCATTCCGATTATGTGGGGCATGACCAAAGTTTCCATCAACGTGTTCTTCTATGCCAATTTCCAAGCGCATCCTGTGGTGCAAACCAATTATACGCCGGGAACAGGCGGCATTCTGGGGATTGGGGCGACGTCCGGCGGATATACTTTTTCCAGCAACAGCTACACCTATTCCGCCGATTTAATGCTGGCGCTGTGCGAGGGGCCGATTGTCGGCGTCAATCAGATATGGTTCGGGCAGTCCACTTTCGGGAATCAATTCACCACAACCGGCGCGGCCTACGGCGGCCAGGGCGTCGGCCCGGCGGTGATTTCCGGCGGCAACTCTTACGGCTACCCTATTGGCTCCGCCGACGCGCTGGCGGCGTTCAATGCAGCGATTGCATCGGCGAATGAATATCAGGCGACCGCCACCGCAGCCGCCTTGGAGGCGACGCTCGCCGCCGAACATGGCGATGTCGAGGCTCAACTCATCGCGCTGGCGGCGATCGCGGCGGCGCAGTCTGCGGCCAACAACCTTTATGCGACCGTATCGCTCAGCGCGCTCAGCCTGACGCTGTTCGATGGCGCGACGGGGCAGGAGCCGTGGGGCTATCTCGCGGCCACCTATCCGACGCAGAGCCTCGCCTATCCCGGAACGGCCTATGTCTGCGCCGCCAACTTCAACCTCGGCTCGTCCGCCAGCATCGGCTCGTTGAGCCTTGAAGTGCAGGCGAATTTGGTCGGCACGGGCGCGAACGGCCTCGACGCCGATCCGGCGCAAGTGATCGCCGATTTTCTGCTCAACCCGCAATATGGCGTCGGCTTTCCCGGCGCCAATATCGACGCGACGACGGTTTACGGGCCTGGCGGAGACGCCTCGACGCAGACGTATTGCCGCGCGATGGGACTATGCTTCAGCCCGCTGCTGAACCAGACCGAAACGGCGGCGAGCGTGTTGACGCGCTGGCTGCAACTGCTTTCCATCGCCGCGGTGTGGTCGGGCGATCGGCTACGCTTCATCCCCTATGGCGATGTGACGGTCACCGGCAACGGCGTCGAATACGTTCCAAATCTCACGCCGGCCTATGCGCTCTCCGACGCCGATCTCGTCTACACAAGCGGCGACGATCCGATAAAGGTTTCGCGACTCGATCCGTTCACCTTGCCGAATTTTCAGTGGATGGAGATGCTGAACCGCACGGGCATCAGCCCCGGTTATGCGCCAAGCACAATCGACGAACCGCAGGGGCTCCCCGAATATCAGGCGACGCCGATCTCCGCGCGCGATCAGGCGATGATCGAACAATTCGGCTTGCGCGTCGGGTCGACCATCACCGCGCATGAGTTTTGCGACATCAACGCGGCCTGCGTCTCCGTCCAGTTGATCCTTCAGCGCGGGCTCTATGTCCGCACGAATTTCAAATTTTCCTTGAGTTGGGAGTTTTGCCTGCTCGATCCGATGGACATCGTGAGCCTCGCCGACCCCAATCTTGGCTTGAACGGCTACCTCGTCCGCGTCATCAACATCGAGGAAGACGACAGCGGTAAGCTGTCGGTCACCGCCGAAGAATTGATCCTTGGCACATCCATGCCGGCGATCAATCCTTCGGGAACCAGCGGCGGCAGTTCGAACAACACGGGGGTCTCTGTCGATCCCGTCAACCCCCCGCTGATCTACGAGCCGCCGCCGCTGCTCACGGGCAACGTCTCGCAACTTTGGGTCGGGGCTTCGGGCGGCTCCGGCGGCGTGGCCGATCCGAATTGGGGCGGCTGCGCGGTTTGGGCTTCGCTCGACGGCGAGACCTTCATTCAAATCGCCAAAATCGTCGAACCGTTGAAACAAGGCTTCCTTACCGCGCCGCTGGCGTCGGCGTCCGGCTACGATACGGTCGACACGCTCGCCGTGGGTCTTGCCGAGAGCGGCGGCGCGCTGGCGACGGCGACGCAGACGGCGGCGCAGGGCGGCCAGACGCTATGTCTCGTCGATGGTGAATTGCTGGGCTTCGCAACCGCGACGCTGACCGGAACGGACGCCTATAACGTCACGGGCCTGGCGCGCGGACTTTACGGCACGGCGCCGGCGGCGCATTTGACCGGAGCCGCCTTCGCGCGACTGGACAGCGCCGTCACGCAATATGTGCTGCCGGCGAACTGGATCGGGCAACTGCTGTTCCTTAAATTCCAGAGCTTCAATATTTACGGCTCCGGCGTGCAAGACATAGCAACGTGCATAATCTATACTTACATTCCGAGCGGCGCGGGCGTGGTCGGCCCAGTCACGACATCGCTGGAGCTTGGACAGGATCAGGACTGGGGATTGGCCAGCGCGCCGGCCGGCATTTTCGACGATTGGGGCACGGTGGGCGGCGCTGTTTCGGCGAGGGTCGATCTGGGGAATGTGAGCGGGTGAACGAGGCGCTGGGCGTCTGCAACCGGGGTTATATTTCCTTGGTACGTCGCTATGTTGATGCAAGCGTCCCGGTCTAGCGATAAAATTAGGGGGCAATTAATGTTGCCTCTATAAAAGAGGGTCATGATGCCAGAAATTATGTCGCGCCCGGACAATTTGCCAGACTATCAGAACCCTCCGTTGAACGAGGTTGTGCTGGGCGTGCAATTTGCTCCAGCGCAAGGTTATCAGCAAATACGCGCCGGTGAAGTCTGGGAGCTCTATCGGGCCAATTTTCCCTTCGTCGAGGAGCAGCCGCCACTACCTCCGGCCTTCGAGACTTTTGGTCTTCCGTTCCAGGCAAACGCATTCAACTTTGGTTTAGTCGCGGGGGCGATGCATGACCGCTTTTGGTTCCTTTCACAAAATAAAGAGGAACTTATCCAATTTCAGCAAGATCGGTTGCTGCATAATTGGCGTAAAGTGACAGATCGTGATAACACTTATTCGCGCTTCGAGAAAATAATCGTAGATTTTGAGACTGAATTGCATTGTTTGGAGCGATATTTTGATGGTATTTCTCCTCAAAGGCTAAAATGTAATCAAGCCGAGATTTCATACACAAACCACATCTCGCTTGATCGCGAAGGTTCTCCGAGCCACGCCGGTGACTGGTTGCGTATATTCAACTTTGGAGACTACGAACCGGATGATGTCTCGTTGGTTGCGCGCCGAGCGCTTCGTGACTCAACTGGAACTCCATATGGGCGAATGATTTATGAGGTGAGCACAGCATCGATTCCGGGAGCGGGACGACTGCTGGTTGTAACGTTAATGGTCCGCGGAGCCCCTTTGGATTCATCAATTGCCTCTGCGCTCGACTTTTTGAAGCGGGGCCGCGATGTGATAGTTGAGGAGTTCACTTCGATTACAACCGATTCGGCGCATGAATTGTGGAGGAGGGTCCGGTGAACCGAACGCGCTCTATCGCTGCATCCATGGAACAATTGCGCATCGAGACCGGGGCCAACGTGGTCTCTCATGCTGCTTTTTCATGTAGTATTGTGGGCGAACCACATCACCATTGGTGGAAATCCGTAGTTGCCAGGCTCACCGAGTTGGGCAAGCTTCCAATTGGATGGGATGGCTATCACGCTCCACCTGTGTTTTTCGCAAATGCACATTTTGCGCTCAATATGCTGGCTTCCGCTTGTCCCTTGGACGCACCCGAGCCGCAAATTGTTCCTGGCTCGAACGGCGATTTGCAAATCGAGTGGCATACCGAGTCGGTGGACATCGAACTTCACGTTCGCGCCCCAAATGATGTCGATGCTTGGCGGGCGGTGACGTCTGCGTCGGAGCACGAAGATCAGTTGCGCCTCACCGTTGATTTTGGTGTGGTCGCCGGTTGGCTTGCTGAATTATCGGAGGCCCCGGTTGCCGCTCGATCCTCCGCCGCGTGATACGCGCGGCGAAGTGCTTCCGCACGATCATGCTGGAATTCTTCCAGAGGATGGCGTGATCAGGCGCATCTCGCCGCATCACTTGGTTTATGACGCAAAGGTTCAAGGAAAGCGCCCTTCTTCGATGGCCTTTAAACCATCGACGGGGGAGCGCGGAGGAATGTCGGTCGATCTACAAAAATTGATCGAGGAAGCCGGTTTGGACCCCAAGAGCTACATATTGTCGCCGCCCTGGATTGGCGCGGTTTGGTTCACCGCCGGGAGTCTGCGGGCCGAAGGCCTGATGGTTGGGTACGATCCCGACCTCGATAATCCCTATCATGGTCAGGTTTGGGGAACGTTCACAAGTAAAACGCCGAAGCGGTTGGCGGCGCTTGCCGCCGAATTTGTCCCCATTCAGGAGCAGGGCGAACACTAAGCGCCACAACGCGTTTGGTGCCGCAATATTGCCCGTCCCTCAAAAAACTGTTACGGCCTCGCGCGATCCAAACCTTCGCCCACGAGGTCCGAGCCCATGAACGACACCGCCCCGACGCGCGCCGATTTCGCGGTTATCGAGCGCTCGGACGCGCGTTGGGCGCGGCTGCGCGAGTTGATCGAGCAGCACTCGCTCAAAAGGGGCGAGTTCACGCTGTCGTCCGGCGGCAAGAGCACCTATTTGTTCCAGTTGCGGCAGACGACGATGCTGCCCGAGGGCGCGAAAATTCTCGGCGATATTGTCGTCGATTTCATGCAGCGTCACGATCTGCGTTGCGTCGGCGGTCTTGCGGTCGGCGCCGTGCCGATGGTCGCCGCCGTGTCGGTGATGAGCGCCATCAAGGCGTTTCCGGTCGACGCGTTTTTCGTGCGCAAGGAGGCCAAGGCGCATGGCGCGCTGGAGCGCATCGACGGCTTCGTTTCCAATGGCGCGGAAGCGCTGCTGATCGACGACGTCGCGACCTCCGGCAATTCGATCGTCAAGGCGATGGAGGGGATGCAAGCGGAGCATCCGACCAGTTTTGCGCGCAAGGCGCTGGTGGTGATCGATCGCGAGGAAGGCGCGCGGGAGAATCTCGGACGCCACGGAATAGAGCTGTATTCGATTTTTACGCGGCGCGATTTTAACATCTGACGGCGACGCCGCCGTCGCAACAATCTGAATACATCGCCCGCCGTCGCTAAGCGAACCGGCGGGCTTTCTTTTGCCGAACAGGCAGGCGCAGCCAAACTCGTCATCGCTTCGCTTCGCTCGCAATGACGATCGCTGTTTCCACCCCTTTCATCCCCGCATAAGGAGCACGCTCGCATGAGCACACAGGTTCAACTGCGGCGCGACACCGCCGCCAATATCGCCGCCTTCACCGGCGCGCAGGGCGAGGTTGTCGTCGACACCACCAACAACCGGCTTGTGGTGCAGGACGGCGCGACCGTCGGGGGCTTTGCGGCGGCGAAGCTGTCCGAAGCAGTGACGATCGGCGCCGCGACTTTGCTCGCGCAGGCGGCGCATGGCGGCGGCATTACCGTCGGCTGTCTTGAGCAACTCGTCACGCTGTCGGGCGCGACGACGACCTCGACCGCGCAGATTCCGAATGGCGCGATTGTGCTCGCGGTGTCGAACCGCGTGGTCGCGGCGATCACCGGCGCGACCTCCTATAGTTGCGGCGTCGCCGGAAACGCCACGCAGTTCGGCGCTTCGCTGGCCGTTAGCGCGGGCTCCGCCAATCTCGGACTCATCGGCCCCAATCCCTTTTACGCGAATACCGCCGTCGTTTACACGGCGGCGGGCGGAAGTTTCACCGGCGGAACAGTGCGCATGACGATCCACTATCTGCTGCCGAACGTCGCGACGGCGTAGCGCGCTTTCCGCTCGGATGGAATCATCCGAGCGATAAGAAATCGCGCAAACCCAAAATGCTGGAGCAAGTTCCGATCGCGAAAGTCCGTCAACTTTCGCGGAAATTGCTCTAGCGCCGCACACGATCCCACAAATTCGAGCGACACGACGCGCCGGGTTCTCCCGACGCGATCGCGCACGCGCGTCCAACGAGGAGAATTGAACATGCAATGGAAAAACCCGGATGGGTCTATTACCGAAGGCGTCGTCATCGAGGATGGCGACGGCAATAAAATCACGTCATTTTCGGGCGGCGGGAGCGGCGGTGGAACCGTGACGCAGGGTCCGGCGGGCGTGGCCAGCGCGCCCTGGTATGTCGCGCCGGGAACCGGCGTCACATGGACGCTCGGCGGCGCGCTGCCGGCCTTCGCGGCGACGCCGACTTTCAACATCGGCACGGCGCCGACTCTGGCCGTGAACTGGTCCGGGCAGAGCGTCGCGATCTCCAATTTCCCGACGACGCACCTCTTGGGCTCGGGCGCGCTCGCCACCGCGCAGGCGTCGATCGGCGTCACGGCGTCGCAAATTGTGGCGGCGCGCACCGGCGGCGTCGGAACCGGCCGCATCGCCGTGACGCTTTATAATTTCGGCTCGGCGACGATCTATTTCGGCAACACAGGCGTGACGGCGACGACGGGAATGCCGCTCCCCGTCGGCGCGTCGGTGACGCTCAACACGACGGCGGCGCTCTACGGGATCGCCGCCAGCGGAACGCAAACCATCGGCGTCACGGAGACCTTCTAATGCGCTCAAAACTATTCTTCACGCTGGCGCTGCTGCTCGGCGTCGGCCCCGCGCTGGCGGATGACTTCAGGCCCTCTTCCAACATCACCGTCGGTTCGACGCCAGTCGCCGGCGCCGCCGGGGCGCTCTATTCCGACGGCGCGACGCTGCGATCCTTCGCCGCGACGTTCACCAGCACAAGCGGGCTCAACGCCGCGTTCGCGAACAACGAGTCCATGTTTTTCACCATGGACGGGTCTCTCTCCACGCCGCTGGTGAAGTGGTCCAACACCAATGCGGGCGGTGGCGGCAGCGCCAATTTCCTCGAAATGTGGCTTGGCGCTGGAGCGCAGCCGCAGCTTGCGGTCTATATCTCAAGCAACACGGCGTTTTTCTCGCGCACTTATGCGATTTGGTCGGGTCATTTTTCTGGCGGATCATATTCTGGCGGCCCCGGATCAACGATTAACGCACCATCAGCAACCCAACCCACGATGATTGGGTGTTGGGCGGATATTACCGGACCCTGCATTTTGGCTAGGGAAAATCAAGGTATGCCGGGTGAGCAAGTATTTCAGGGCATGACGTGGGATGGCCGCTCTACGGTTGCTATCAGCGCCGGCTTTTCAGAGATATTATTCGGCAATCAGACTGTGGGGAATGGTCAATTTTTCCTCGGCGATACGTTCTTTGGCCGCGGAAATGCGGCGGCATTGTTGCAGGCCGGCGGCCCGGATAACGTCACTCCCGTCGCGCAAACGTTCGCGGCGTCGGGAGCCCCCGCTCCGGTGACCGCGCAGGCCATATCCGGCGCCGCCGGAACGGAGCTTGTCTATCTCTATGCCCTCCCTAGCAGCGCTGTCCTTCAGAGCATTCAAGTCGGCATGACGGTGACGGACACCACGAATTCCGTTATCCCTGCGAACACGACAGTCACCGCAACAAATATAGCGGGCCAGACCGTCACGCTGAGCGCTGACATCACCGGCTCCGGCGTGCAATTCAACGACACGTTGGTGTTTTCGACACCCAACACGGCGGGCTCGGCGCTGACTATTGCTGGCGGTCGCGGCACGGGAACCGGCGCGGGGGGTGTTTTGAACCTTGGCTATTCGCCGGCGGGCTCGGCGGGCTCGGCGCAAAATGCTTGGGTCGATCTGCTGATTCTCAGCAGCAAGGGCGTGACATTTGGCGGTCCCGATGCGGCGATCCCGTTGGCGCAGACGATCAATACCCAGAATGTGCTTGCAGGGACCACGAACACTGCCGCTGCCAATCTGACGATCAACGCAAGCGTAAGCACCGGCACCGGCGCGTGCGGCGACATTATTTTCCAAACCGCGTCGCCGGGTTCTTCGGGATCGGCGCAAAACACGCTCACGCCCACCTTGACGCTCGATTGCGCGACGCCCGTCACCATCGGCAAAGGCGGCGCGTCGACGCAGCAGTTGGCGTTCACGCCGAATTCAGGCGTCGCGGCGGCCTTTGGCATGGCTAGCGGCGGATCGGAACTTATCGCCTTCAGCAACGGTATCCAAATCGTCGGGTTTGAGGGCCCCGGTCTGGTCGTGCTTTCGGCCGGCGGGCTCTCCTTTTCTGCGGCCAATAACCAGGTGACGACAACGAATTACAGCGGCGTCTGGCAATGCGCTACCGTCTCCGGCTCCTTCCCTTGCGTAACGATCGGCTCTGGCACGCCGCAGGATTTCTCCGGCACGCTGAAGCTGGCGAGCATTCAACTGGCTGGCGGCGCGGTCCCGACCGGAACGACAGGTTCTTGCACGGCGTCGTCGTTCACCGGCGGCGCGACGGCGGGCAGTTTCTCCGCCGCGTCCTGTGCGGCGGGAACATTCATCCTCAGCGCCCTGCCCGCCGCTCCGCACGGATACACCTGCGCGGCGTTCGACGAAACAACGACCGCCGACGCCATCGTGCAAACGGCTTCGACTGCGACCTCCGCGACGTTCAAAGCGACAACAGCCGCGAGCGACGCCATCGCCTACCACTGCTTCGGCTACTAAGGAGCCATCATGCGACTCATCGCTTTTTCTCTCGCGCTCGCCAATTGTTCCAACGTATGGAAAGGACTGGGTCAATGAAAATTGCTTTTCGCATAGCCGCGATCGTCTCGGCGTTAGCCGGCCCGGCCGTCGCGGAGCCGCTGAAGCTCACCGTCAATCAGGCGTTTTCGGTGTCGGTCGGCATCGCTCAACTCGATAAAGGTTACGAGGAGCCGGCCAAGAACGACGGCAAGGATGTCGTCTTGCATCGTTCGTTCTTGTTCTCGCCGGCCGTTCGCATTGCGCTCGCCGTGAACGCGTCGCGCATCAGCGACGCTATCGCGCCGGCGCAAAAGGCTCTCAAGGCCGCGCGCGATAAAATCTCCCCGAATGGCGGGGAACTCGACAAAGAATCGCGCAAGGCGCTCGACGTGGAAATCGAAAAGATCGGCGCGCAACCGCTGGAAATCGACCTGACGCCGCTTTCGCAGGATGACCTCGCGCTCGACAAAAACACTGGCGTCACCGCGGCGGTGATTCAAGCGCTGCTGCCGATCATCAAGAGGTGATTTCGGCGATGATCGAAGCAGACGACTTGCTAATCGCCAGGCTTTGCATCTGCTTTGCTTCGCTCATCGCCATAGCGCTGATCTGGCGTTGGGCGCGGCAAGAGCCTCTAGCGCAGGCTCCTTGGCGCTGGGGCGACCGCCCGCGTCGCGCGCGCAAAGGATCGCTCGCGCGCATGGCGGTCGAGCATGCGAGCGGTTTGGCCTTTTTCGCGCTGTGCCTCGCCTTCGCGGCGCGCGAGTTGATCCTGCGATAGGGCCAAAGCGCCATGCCGATGCCGCAAGACCACGCCCAGCTTTGCCGCTGGCGCGCCTTCGTGATTTCGCGCTGGCTGCTCGATGACAATATTTGGATCGCCTGCGTCCAGGCGATTTATCTTGGAATGCCGATCCGCCGCGCCGACTTTCTGGCCATCGTGCGCGAATATTGCGACCAGCAAAGCGAAAACAACAGTTACGGCCGGCGGCGCTGATCCGCGACCCGTGTCCCAGCGCTGCGCCTTCGCGCGCCGCCGCTCGCTCGCCAACTTCCAAAAACCCATCGACAGAAAGGAGCCGCAATGGCCTCGTTCTATTCCGACGTGCTGGCCAAATCGCCGGTGTTTCATTCGACCGATACCCAGAAATCGACCGATCTGCTGGAGCCTGGCACGCGTGCTGCGGTCGCCGCGCTGATCACTGAGGCCGCGACGCATGATCATCATCTCGTGGTGTTGGAGACCTTCCGCTCTTCGCGGCGTCAGTTGCAACTGTTCAACCAACGGGCGACCGAACTGCGCAACGTCGGTTGTCACGGCTATGGCGTCGCCTGCGATCTCGGCATTGCCGGGCCATCGGGCGCCGTCAACTGGAAGGCCGATTACACGCTGTTGCAGGCGCTGGCCAAAAAGCACGGGCTGATCTGGGGCGGCGATTGGGGCACGCCGAAATGCCGCCATTCCTTCCGCGACATGGATCATGTGCAGCGCGTTCCGGTGTTTCGGCAGGTCGAACTCTTTGCCGGAGAGTGGTTTCCGGCGACCAACTACGACCCTTACGTCGACATGGAACAACACGGCGTCGCGGGAGTCGAAGTCTGATGGCTCTCGATCAAACCCAATACACCGCCAACGCCCGTGCGATCTATGCCTGGTGGCGCGCGCGCGGGATGAGCCATGTGTTCGCCTGCGGCATGCTGGCGCAAGCCGACGCCGAGTCGTCGCTCGATCCAAACGCGATCGGCGACCGCGACGAAGCCTTCGGCCTGCATCAACTGCACATGGATCGCATCAAGCTCATTCGCGACGGCGACAAACAATGGCCCGGCTGCGGAATCGACCTATCGAAACTGCCGGCGGTTCCGCTGCAATTGGATGCGGTGTTTTGGGAGTTGCAGCACTCCGAACAACACGCGCTGACGGAGGTTCTCGCAGCGACGACGGCCTATGACGCCGGCGCCGCGGCGAGCCGTTTCTATGAGCGTCCGGGCGCCGCGGGGCAGGCCGCAAAGCGCGGCGAACTCGCACAAAAATGGGACCGAACTTTTACGCCCGCAACGGCCTGAGCGGAGCGTCGAACCGCGCCGGGCGGCTTCCCGGCTTGCAGAGGTGACGACATGCGAAACTTCCTTCTTTTTCTCGCGGGGCTCGTCCTCGCCATCTTCAGTCCGGCCTTCGCCGCCGATTTGCCGTCGACGAAAGTTGCGCCGCCGCCGTTGTTCATTCCGGCGACGTCGTGGACCGGGCTCTATTTCGGCGCCTCCGGCGGCTATGCTTTCGACTCTTCGCCGAACATGACTTTGGAGGCGTACAACAGCGGAGTTGGAACGAGCTTTCAGCCTTACGCCTATGCGTCCGGCGCGACCGCCGCTCTCAACAACCGCGCCTTCGTCGTCAGCCCAAACATCGGCGCCAATTATCAGGCGGGTAATTGGGTGCTGGGGCTTGAGGCTTCGCTCGATGTGCCGGTGGGCGGCAATACGCAGACCGTGACTTTCGCCGCGCCGGGGCTCGGGCTCGTTCCTTCCGTCGCGCAGATCGGCGCGGGCTGGACCGCGCGCGTCGACGCGACCGCCAAGGCGGGCTGGCTGCTGACGCCGCAGTTGCAACTGTATATCGGCGGCGGTCCGTCGCTGCTGAAGACCGACTCCAGCGTTTACGCCGGCTCGCCGCAGGCCGTCGCGACGGGCTATGGAACGCAGGGGCCGAGCTTCGTCGGCTGGCACGCCAAGGGCGGCGTCGAATGGATGTTCGTTCCCGGCTGGTCCGCCAAGCTCGAATATGATCACGCCGATTGGGGCTCGCACACGGTCGCCGGCTCTGGCCTGCTCTATGGCGCGACGCCGGCGGCGATTTCCGCGCAACAATCGCAGTTCTTGGGAACCAAGCGCTTCACCGAGGAAAGCGCGCGCGTCGGGCTCGCCTATCACACCAATTTTCTTGGCGGCAATAACGGCCTGTTCTTCATTCCGACCGGCAATGTCGGCGCCGATCTGACGACGTTCAATTCGAATGTGAATACGACGGTTGGCAACATCAACGGCTCGATCCAGAGTCAGTTGCCGGCGCAAGGCGCCCTCGGTTCCGCCATCACCAAGGCGGGGCTCTAATACCATCCCAACCTCGCGCGAAAATTTTCGCGCGAGGTCTTCTTTATTGAAAGGTCGCCAATGAAACTTCCCACCATCGACCCGGCCACGGGCCTTATCGTCAGCGGCGTCGTCGCCGTGCTCGACGCGATCGCCAAGGGCGCGCTGGCTTTGCCGGATTACGTGCCCGTCGCCGCGACCCACGCGATTCAGCAGACCGACGCCTTTATCGTCGGCGTGTTCGTGCTCGCCGTCGCGCCGATGATCAGCGCCTTCTCCTCGGACAAGCCGGGGCCGCTGGCGCCCGTCTCCAAAGCATAGAACATCGGAGCGCGCGAGATGCCGACGCCGGAATGCTATCACGACATTGGCGCGATCGGCGCGCGGCTCGACGAGATCGACAAGGCCAGAGTCGAGCGCGACCGCATGGCGCAAATCGCGCAAACCGAGCGCGAGGCGCGCATAGATGCGCAGCTATGCGCATTGAGCGTCAAAATGGACGCAATAAACGCCGAGCGGCAGCAGCTTATCGGCGTCATCTGGGCGGTGCGGATATTATTCGGCGGCGTCGGCGTCGCCGCGTTCTATTTCTTGAGCAACGGCGTCCCGCCGTGGATGAAGAACGCGCTGCGGTAGGTTTTGCGTTAGAGGGAATCCGTCTTGCCGGCCTGACCGGTTCCGCTCACGCTGCGGAAAGCGGGCGCTAAGTGTGGGCGGGGGTGTCTGAGGTGTTACAACACCTGTCGGGGGCTGGTCGTAAGGCGCACGCAAGATGCGAGCGGCAATATGACGTGGGCACGACATAATAGGGCGCTCTGGACAGTGAGGGTAAGAAACTTATATAAACGGCCTATCCAAAAAAGGCTAGGCAATGCCGCCACGCACGAGCGAACCAAAATCCCAATCGTCAACTGCTCCGGCACCGGCAACCAGTCGAGTTCCTATTCCGAAGCTCCTAGCCAGGATGAGGGACAATCCAAAAGGGGATTGGACCGTTAAGGATATCGAAACGATTTGCGACAAAGTTGGAATGTCTTTTGCTCCACCGAGTCGCGGATCGCACTTCAAGGTGTCGAGCCAACACATAAAGGGCGGAATCCAAGTGATTCCAGCGCACAAGCCGATTAAGCCTCCTTACATAAGGGCTTTTTTAGGACTTGTTGAGGCTCACTTAGCGTTTGAGGGGCAGGAGGATAAAAATGGCTGACCTGAAATATTCGGCGGCAGTCAGCAAATATCCAGTTGCGGTCACCGCGCTTAGCGATGAAGACGGCGGCGGTTACATGGCCATGGCGGTTGACCTAAAAGGCTGCATGGCCGATGGCGATACTCAATCCGAAGCAGTAGATAACCTCCAAAACGCAATTCTAGAATGGATTGATGAGGCCGTTCGCCTTCAAAGACGCGTTCCGGCTCCGGGAGAGGCTATCGCAAGAGCCCATAAGGAACATAAGAGCCTTATCGAGGTGCTGCAAAAGCAAGATGAGCTTTTGACGCGGCAGACCGAAGCGTTCGAAAAGCAGCGGGCTGAGTTGTCTCGGCTGAGACAACAAGTGCTGTCTCTTTCAATGGAGGGGCAGATAGACGAATCGGACCCCGACTGGTCGGCGTCCGATCCGTGTCTTGTCGCTCTTGTTGCGTCGCGCGGTAACCGGAACAACGACATCCCTCACTGAGATTGGCGCTGCAATACCCCTTCCGTTCGCCCCGCTGGCCGCAAGGCTGGCGGGGCTTTTTTTGGAACGTATATAGGTATTTGACGGAAGTCACATCGCAGGGAATTAAGGTGGGGCGCGTACTCCTATAATTATACTAATTGTATTTTGTTGATCTTCATTCCTGTTTTCATAAGCAGTTGAGTTAGCTCTAAGTTTGAGCCCAAATCTCAATAATGTGTTCCCAAGAGCTAATACAGCTGGCTCTAATTCTTTCTGTTTACGTTGGTCAATTAAAAGTCTTATCCCCGGTATAGAAGAAATAGGCTGACCAACTGGTGGGTCACCACCTGTTATTGTGTTTGGTTCTGGTGGAACAAATTCCCATCCCGCTTCTTTTAGAGCGATATAAAGTGTCTTCCAAAACGTGAACCCGTCGTCGATACCTTGTGTAATGGCTGCATTATATTTCTGGCCCTTAAATGGAGACAGCGCAGATATTAGTGACTGCTTCTGTTGTTCAGTAAGGTCGCGAGGAGCCAGCGTATGTTTGAGTTCATCCGCTTTTTGTTCGGCACCTTTAGCAACATTCCTCGCTGTTTTCAATTCTCCACTTAGATCAGCGATGGCCTGCGAAGCTATTGCATCTTTTGCCATCCCAATGGGAACCTCAAGCGCAAGAGCTAAGGTCAATGCCCAGGTAGACCATTTGGCAATTGAGGCGAGGCGTTCAGGTTCCCTTATTGAAACTGGCAACCAAAGGACTGGAACGATGTGGCTTATAGACTCACCAAATACAGATATGGCAACGACTGCGGTCACAAAATGTGAAAGCGCGTTCCAATATAGTTCTGATTCGGGCGTCAGCGCCCAAGATATCGAAGCCATGTTTCTTTCCCGCGTTTTTGCTGACTTGTTTGGGTTGAAGTTATTTTTTGGTATTCTCGTGATCGGCGCGACATTAGTATTATTTGGCTTTTTGTGGCATTCGTATCGCCGAATATTTTTTTGATGCGACAAGCAAGGGTTTTTCTCGCCCTTTTAGGCTTGTCGTGTGTCGTCCCGCCCCGCCGGCCCAAAGGGCCAGCGGGGCTTTTTTGCGTTTTACCCCAGCCTCCTCCTCAACACGCTCAGCGCCACCGCGCAGGCGTTGGAGACGTTTAGGCTTTTGATTGCGCCGGGCGTGTCCAGGCGGGCCACGCTGGCGCAGCGCTCGCGGGTCAGGCGGCGCAGGCCTTTGCCTTCTGCGCCGAGCGCTAGCGCCACGGGCGCTTGCAGCGGGACTGTCTCCAGCGTGTCCGGGCCTTCGGAGTCGAGGCCTAAAATAGTGTAGCCGTGACGGCTAAGTTCCTCCATTGCGCGGGCGAGATTGACGACGCTGACGATCTCGACATGCTCCAGCCCGCCCGAGGCCGCCTTGGCCAGCACGCCGGAGACTTGCGGGCTGTGGCGCTCGGTGACGACGATCGCCTCGACCGCGAAGGCCGCCGCCGTGCGCAGAATCGCGCCGACATTGTGCGGGTCGGTGATCTGGTCGAGCAGCAGGATCAGCCCGCCGGTCGCCGCGACATCGGAGAGGTCGCGCTCGGGCAGGGGGCCTGCCTCCAGCAGCAGCCCCTGATGCACGGCCTCTTCGCCCAGCCGGCGCGAAAGCTCGCGCGCCTCGACGAACTGGGGTTTTAGCCCCGCCGCCTTCGCCGCGTCCTCGATGCGCGCAATCGCGTTGGCGGTGGCGTAAAGCGCCGCCAGCTTGCGCTTGCCGGCGGTCAGCGCCTCTCGCACGGCGTGGGCGCCGTAAATCAGCGTCGTGTCGCCGGCCGGGCGGCCGCCGTCGCGTTTGGGTTTGCCGGAGGGCGGTCGGCGGTTGTGGGCGCTCATCTTTTTCTCCTCACCGCAGCACCGCCGCCTTGACCCACCATCCCGGATGCGCGGCTCTTATCGCACGAGAGGCTTTTACCGCCGCGCGCGACGTCGTGAACAGGCCAAAACAGGTCGCGCCCGAGCCCGACATGCGCGCGAGCTTAAAGCCTCTGGCGCCCGCCAGCACGGCCAAAACGTCGCCGATGATCGGCGCCTCGATCGCCGCCGCATCTTCGAGATCGTTGCGACCCTTGGCCAGCGCGCGCCACAGCGCCTCGCGCTCCATGCCCGGCTCGATCGCCGGATGCGCCGCGCCGTCCGCGCGCTCGCCGGGGGCAAGGCCGAGCCGCGCGAACACCGGCTTGGTCGCCACCGCGACGCCGGGGTTGATCAACACGGCGGGCAGCGGCGGCAGGTTTAGGCGCGCACCGACATCTTCCCCCGCGCCGCGCATAAAACGCGCAAGAGGATTGAGGCAGACCGGCACGTCGGAGCCGGTCGCGCGCGCGGCCTCCATCAGGCGGGGGTCGTCGGGCGAGAGACCGTTGGCGCGGGCCAGCAGGCGCAGCGCGCTCGCGGCGTCGGACGAGCCGCCGCCAATGCCGGCGGCGACGGGCAGCCGCTTGGTCAGCCGAAACGCGCCCAGCGTCAGGCCGGGGACTCGTGCGAAAAGTTCGCGCGCGGCGCGGAGGACGAGATTGTCCGGCCCCGCGCCCGCCGCTTGCGCGGTGGGGCCATCGACTTCGAGCGAGAGCGGAGAGCCCGGCTCCAGCGACAGCGCGTCGCCGGCGCCGGTGAAGGCGACGAGGCTCTCCAATTCATGATAGCCGTCGCCGGCTCTGCGTCCCAGCACATGCAGCGTGAGGTTGATTTTGGCGGGCGCGCGGGTGGTCAACATGACGGTTGCAATAAAGAAACGCGGCGGCGGGCGCCAGTCCTCATCCGACCTCGCTTCGCGAGGCCACCTTCTCCCACAAGTGGGAGAAGGAGTGGAGCCGTTTAATTCAACTTCAATAATCTAAAAAGTGTGGGCGGTCCCTTCTCCCACTTGTGGGAGAAGGTGGCCCTTGCGTAGCAAGGGTCGGATGAGGGGTCTCTCCGCTCACCGCTTCCGCCCACCGCCGATGGGCTCCTGAAAACTCAACGCGGTGTCCCAGGGGAAATAGATCCAGGTCTCTTGCGCGACCTCGTGGATGTAGGTGTCGACCTGGGTTAGCCCCTCGGCCTTGGCGTAGACGGTGGCGAAATGCGCGCCGGGCAGCAGCGCCCGCACGACCTTCGCCGTGGCGCCGGTGTCGACGAGATCGTCGACGATCAGCACCTCGCTGGCGGGGCGCGCGAGCAACTCCTCCGACAGCGACTTCAGCACGGCGATGTCGCCGCGCGTCGTCTCCTCGTGATAGCTGGCGACGCAAATCGTATCGATGACTCTTATGCCGAGTTCGCGCGCCACGACGCCCGCCGGAATAAGCCCGCCGCGCGTCACCGCGGCAATCGCCGAAAAGCCGCCGATCGCCGCTAACCGATGCGCCAGCATGCGCGTGTCGGCGTGAAAGCGATCCCAGGAAACGGCGAGAATTTTTTGCATGGGCTCCGCCTTTACACTTTCGCGCCGTTGTCGGTAAGCCTCGAAATCATCTCCCGCACCGCCTCCGCCGCCGCCGCGAGCCGCGAAGCGTCGCGCGAGCGCAGCACGATCTGGTTGCGCACCACGCCGCCGGAAAATTGCGGATAGGAGCCGATGGCGACATCCTCGAACCGCGCCGCCAGCGCCGCGAGGTCTTTGGCGTAGCGCCCCTCGGGCATGGCGCCCGCCTCTATGGTTTCGACCAGCACGCGCGCGCCGGTGCGCAGCCTCGGCGCCGCCGCGTCGAGCATCGTCTGCATGATCATCGGCACGCCGGCCATGACGATGACGTTGCCGATCATGAAGCCGGGCGCCTTGGACACGCTGTTCTCGATCAGCTCCGCGCCGAGCGGAATGCGCGCCATGCGGCGGCGCGCCTCGTTGAGCCGGTCGGGCGGGATGACCTCCAGCAGCATGCTTATCGCGCGAGAGTCTTCTTCGATGGCGACGCCGAAGGCTTTGGCGATGGCGTCGGCGGTGATGTCGTCATGCGTCGGGCCGATGCCGCCGGTGGTGAACACGTAATCGTAGCGCGCGCGCAAGGCGTTGACCGCCGCGACGATCTCGGATTCGACATCGGGAACGACGCGAACCTCGCGCGTGTCGACGCCGATCTGCGCGAGATATTTGGCGATGTAATGGCTGTTCTGATCCTGCGTGCGGCCCGACAGAATCTCGTCGCCAATGACCAGAACCGCCGCCGTGACCAGTAGAGTATCGCCCGCCATCCGCCGCTCCTGTTCGCCTCGATCATAGGCCGTGGGGAATGGGGGGCAAGGGGTGGTTTTGCGTATCGGGAGGTCGCTCCAGGAAACCCCGTCGACGAACGGCCGGGTTGACGAAAAAATTAATGTGAAGTTTTATCCAGAGCGTCGTCAAGAAACGCGGCATAGGTTTATTTTTGGGACACCAACGCTTTGACTTTGGCGCCAGACCTTCCTTTCGAGTTCGTAATTCGGGGAACCGCGCTCAGCTTGCAAGCTTCCGGTCGGTCGAGAGACGCCTGGAAGGAACTCATACGCCAAGCCGCGCGCGACGCGTTGCCCGAAGGCTACTGGCTCCTGACGGAAGCTCTCGCGGTTACGATCTTCATTTTCCCGAACGCCATCATGCAAGGCGACATTGACAATCGCGTCAAGCCGATCCTCGACGCCATGACGCAATGTGTCTACAGCGACGACGTGTTAGTGGAGCGCGTCGTCGTCCAGAAGTTCGAACCCGGGCGCATCTTTCCTTTCCAGGACCCCTCCGAGCGCCTCGCCGAGGCGTTGGTGGCGGACGAGCCAATCGTGTATATTCGGATCACCAATGACCTGCACGAGGGGCTTTCATGATGCTCGACGCCCTGCCTAGAGAAAGCGCGGCGCTTAACGCGCTTGAACCGCGCTGGCGAAAGCTCGGTTACACCCTCGTTCGCGAGCCCGCGCCGGAACAATTGCCGCCGTTCCTAAAGGGCTTTCGCCCCGATGCGATCGCCATCGGCGCGGATCCCCAGTTGGTCATAGAAGTTCTTTCCAAACGCAGTGGGCCAGCCGAGACGAGGGTGAAGCAACTTCAAAGCCTGTTCGCGGGTCACACGGACTGGCGTCTCGAAGTCGTCTATCTCGGAGCGGACGCTCCCGAAATCGAAGTGGCGCCCGCCGCCGACATTCGCAAAGCCCTGGAGCGACTGCGCCCGCTGGTGGATCGCGAGCCCGGCGCTGCCTTTCTGATGGCTTGGGCGACGTTAGAGGCGGGGGGCAGACTTTTGGAGCCGGACCTGGCTTCGCGAGGCCTCTCGCCTCGTTCGCTGTTGGACCTTCTGGTCTCGAAAGGTCATTTGCTCCAATCCGAAGGCGCCGAGCTTAGAAGGCTTGGCGACAAGCGCAATGCGCTCGCCCATGGCCAAATCAACGCGGCGCCGACGGCGGCTGAAGTAAGAGGCTTGATAGACTTGATCGAGCGGCTGATCGGGGCGTCAAAGGCATAGATCGGGCTCAAACTCCTCCCAACTTCCCCCCGCTCGCCCGCCCAAAATCCGGCGCCGCCGTGTCCTGGCCTTGCTCCACGACGCCCTTGCGGATCGCCCGCGTGCGCGTGAACAAATCGAACAGGCCCTGGCCGTCGTCCCGCTCGATCATGCGCTGGAGCGACGTAAGGTCGGCGTTGAATCTCCCGAGCATATCCAGCACGGCGTCCTTGTTGTGCAAAAACACGTCGCGCCACATGGTCGGGTCGGAGGCGGCGATGCGGGTGAAGTCGCGAAAGCCCGAGGCCGAGAATTTGATCACCTCGGACTGGGTGACGGTTTCGAGATGCGCCGCCGTGCCGACGATGTTGAAGGCGATCAGATGCGGCAGATGGCTCGTCACCGCCAGCGCGAGATCGTGATGTTCCGGCGTCGTCGCCTCGACCTTGGCGCCCAGCCGCTTCCAAAATTCGGCGAGTTCCTCCACCATGCCGGCGTCGGTGTCCGGCGTCGGCGTGAGCAGGCACCAGCGATTCTGGAACAAAGTCGCAAAGCCTGAATCCGGCCCGGAATATTCGGTGCCGGCGAGCGGATGCGCCGGGACGAAATGCACGCCGGCCGGCACATGCCTCGCCACCTGCGCCACGACCGAGCCCTTGACCGAGCCGACATCGGAGAGAATGGCGCCGCGCTCCAGAAACGGCGCGCAGCTTTTCGCCACCGCGCCCATGGAGCCGACGGGAACGCAGAGGATGACGAGATCGGCGCCTTGCAGCGCGCGCTTGAGATCGCCGCTGGCGTCGTCGGCGATCCCAAGCTCGCGCACGCGCGCCAGCACTTGCGGCGACGCGTCCCAGGCGGCGATTTTTCGCACAGCGTTGCTGGCTCGGGCCGCGCGGGCGATCGACGAGCCGATCAGGCCGAGGCCGACGAGGCAGAGTTTTTTAAACAGCGGCTCGGGCTGATGACGGGCGGCGTCGGTCATCCGCGCCTCGCGAACTCGGCCAACGCCGCGACGACGCGCTCGTTGGCCTCTTGCGACCCGACCGTCAGGCGCAAGAATTCCGGCATGCCATAGGCGGTGACGGCGCGCAGCACCAGGCCGCGCTCGGTGAGGAATTTGTCGGCGTCGGCGGCGCGGCGGCCGTCCTCGTCGGGGAAGCGAATGGCCAAAAAATTGGCGACGCTCGGCAGAAGCTCCAGCCCCAGCGCGGCGATGTTGTCGCTAAGCCAGGGCAGCCATTTCGCGTTGTGGGCGATGGCCGCGCCAAGATGCGCCTTGTCCTCCAGCGCGGCGATTCCGGCCGCCGAGGCGACGCTCGACACGTTGAACGGCGAGCGGATGCGGTTCAGCGCGTCGACGATTTCCGCCGGGCCATAGCCCCAGCCGAGCCGCAATCCGGCGAGGCCGAAAATCTTCGAGAACGTGCGGGTCATCACGACATTGGCGCGCGCCGACGCGAGGGCGACGCCGGCCTGGTAATCCGCCGGCGTCACATATTCGGCATAGGCCGCGTCGAGCACCAGGATCGCATGCTCCGGCAGGCCGTCGGCGAGGCGCGTGACCTCACCCGCCGGCAGATAGGTTCCGGTCGGATTGTTCGGATTGGCGAGAAAGACCATTTTGGTTTTCGCCGTCACGGCGGCGAGCAGCGCGTCGACATTGGCGGTGTAATTCGTCTCCGGCGCGACGACCGGCGTCCCGCCGGCGGCGAGCGTGACGATCCTATATTCGAGAAAGCCATATTGGCTGTAGATCGCCTCATCGCCCGGCCCGATATAGGCCAGCGCCAGCAGTTCCAGAATCTGGTCCGAGCCCGCTCCGGCGATGATTCGCGCGGGGTCGAGGCCGTGCGCCGCGCCGATCGCCTCGCGCAGCAGCTTTGAGGAGCCTTCCGGATATTCGGCGGCGCGCTCGACGCTGCGGCGCGCGGCCTCGATCGCGCGCGGGGAGGGGCCGAGCGGCGTCTCATTGGCCGAGAGCTTGAATACGCGCTGACCCTCCGCCGCCTTGCCCGCGCTCTTGCCGGGAACATAGGGGTCGATGGCCATCACGTTTTCGCGCGGGGCGGGTTTGGTCATGCGTTGCGCTCCTGGTCTAAACCTTCGGCGCGAACACGCCGGCGCGGGCTTCGTTCATCTCGAAGCGCGTCGCATGGCCGCCGATGGCGTCGACGGCGGCCGCTTCGACGCCGCAGGCCGTCAACTCGCCCAGCAATCGCTCGGCGCCGGCGCGAGCGGGCGCGGCGACCAGCAACGCGTGGCCGGTTCCTTCATAGGGCGGCGGAAGGACGCCCGTCCTTAGAGGACGGGCTATGGGCGCACTGGCCAGAATCTCGCCCTCGGCGGCCGCCACCGCCGCCGGCACGCCATGCGCCCAGCGCGGCAGCGACACCGAATAGAGCCCGATGTCCTGCGCATAAAAATCGGCGGCGGGTTTGGCGACGACGAACACCGGCAGTCCCGCCGGATGATCGGGCCGCTCGACGAACGGCAGCCGCGCGATGATCTTGGGCGCACGGTCGCCTACTAGGCGAAGCCACCAGGCGCCGTCGCCGGAGCCGCCAGCCGAGCGCAGCACGCCGAGATCGCCCAACGAGGCGCTCACCGCGTCGATGACCGCCAGCGCGCCGTGATGGGGGACGTAAGGCACGGTGAAGCCGAAATGAAAGCGCGCGCTGTCGCGCATCTGCGCGTCGCCGCCGGAATCGTCGGCGTGGACGGCATAAGGGGCCTGCACGAACGTAAAGGTCGAGACGATGACGCGCCAGATTCCTTCCACCGCGTCGAGCGGCAGCAGGCCGTGGTGGCGCTCGACCAGCGCGCGCATCATCTGCGCCTCGCGGTCGGGCCGGAAGGCGCTGCCGCCGCCAGGGCCGCCACATGATTGCGCGCGCTTGACCTCGATCAGCCGGTCGATAATCTCGCCGCGCTGCATCAACAGGCGGTGCATCGAAAGATCAATACGATCGATCTCGCCGCGCAAGTCGCCGAGCGTATCGGTCGGGGTTTTGGACAAGGCGTCGTTTTGCATGGCGGGCTCGCGGTTTCGCGCCTGTCTTAGGGCAGCGCGGCGGCGCACGCAATTGCGGGAGTTTTTCGCCTCACTCGAACTTCATCTGAAACGCGACGATCGTGCGGGCGAGCGACGCGCGCGGTAAATAGCAAAAGGTGTTGGTGGCGACGACCGCCTCCTCGCAATGCGGATGCTCGGTGCTCCAGTCGTAACCGAGTTCGTCCATGCAGGCTTTGATATTGTCGGGGATCACATGGCCGTGCTTGCCGCGCTCCAACGGAAAAGCCTCCTCGATTTTATATTCGCAGTCGGTCACGTCGAGGCGCAGCCCGGCGAGATAGCGCCCGGAGCCGCTGCTGGTGAGAAACATCGCCTCGGTGGCCAGGATGAAGGCGAGCCCGACCGCGAAGGCGACCTTGGCGCGCAGCTTCGTCTTGAAATAGTTGAGGTCGAGAAAGGACAAAAACCCGAGCGCCACCAGCCCGCCGCCGACAAGCAGCGTAATCGGCGCGAAGAAAGACGCCAAGCCGTTTTCCATGGCCTTCCCCTCTTCGCCGGCCCAGCCGCGAAGCATTGCAGATTAAAATGCAATGGAGAAAGGCGCAAGGCCGGTCGCGCGCGCTAATCCTTCTCCCGCTTGCGGGAGAAGGCAGCCCTTGCGTAGCAAGGGTCGGATGAGGGTTCTTGGGAGGGATTCACCCAAGTCGCCTCATCCCTCATCCGACCTCGCCATAGCCCGTCATTCATGACGGGCGTCCAGCAGACGCCCTATGGCGGGGCCACCTTCTCCCACGAGTGGGAGAAGGGAAGAGTCGTGTTAAGCCGGACGGCGCGTCGCGCCGCTGCTTGGGCGGCGGGCGGGTTGGCCGGTTCCGCGCGGCGGCGTCGCCGCTTGCGGGCGGCCTTGCGCATGTTGCGCGGCGCGCGGGGCGCCGGCTCCCGCGCCTTGCGGGCGGTGGTGCTGCTGCGGCCGCGGGCGGCGAACGTCCTGCGCCGGCTCCTCGTAGCGCGCCCCTCCCGCGGTGCGGCGGTCGGTGCCCTCGATGGTCTGGCGCGTCAGCTTTTCGATCGCTCGCAGCAACGGCCGCTCGGCGTTGTCGCACAGCGAAATCGCCCGTCCCGTCGCGCCGGCGCGCGCGGTGCGGCCGATGCGATGCACATAGGCCTCCGGCACTTCCGGCAATTCGAAATTGACGACATGGCTCACCGCGTCGACATCGATGCCGCGCGCGGCGATGTCGGTCGCCACCAGCACGCGCGTGCGTCCGTCGCGAAAATCCTTCAGCGCGCGCAAGCGTTGGCTTTGGCTCTTGTTGCCGTGGATCGCCGCCGCGCCGATGCTGGCGTGATCGAGATGCTGCGCGACGCGATCCGCCCCGCGCTTGGTGCGGGTGAACACGATGGCGCGGGAGATGTCCTTGTTTTGCAGCAGTTCGACCAGAAGGTCGCGCTTGGCGCCGCCGTCGACGAAATAGACATGCTGTTCGACGCGCTCGGCGGTGGTCGCCGCGGGGGCGACGCTCACATGCACCGGGTCTTTCAGCATGTCGCCGGCGAGACCGGCGATCTCCTTCGGCATGGTCGCCGAAAAGAACAGGTTCTGCCGAATCTTAGGCAGTTTCGCGACGATCTGGCGGATCGGCACGACGAAACCGAGATCGAGCATATGGTCGGCCTCGTCCAGCACGATGACCTCGGTGGTCCCCAGCTTGACGTGGCCCGAGCCGATATGGTCGAGCAGACGCCCCGGCGTCGCCACCAGCACGTCGAGCCCGCGCGCCAGCATGTCGATCTGCGGGCGATGCGAGACGCCGCCGACGATCACGCCGACGGCGGGACGGAAGAACTGGCCATAGGCGCGAAAGCTGTCGGCGATCTGCGCCGCGAGTTCGCGCGTCGGCGCCAGAATCAACGCCCGCGTCGTATAGGGCGCGGGGCGACGACGGTCGTTCAAAATGCGTTGCAGGATCGGCAGCGCGAAGGCGGCGGTCTTGCCGGTGCCGGTCTGGGCGATGCCGAGCAGATCGCGGCCCTGCAACAGCGAGGGGATGGCTTGCGCCTGGATC
>Ga0182030_10002133_pt1 | contig 41831 bp, 39 predicted proteins | sample 812S3MmetaG_FD_121299 | JGI IMG/M metagenome (GOLD analysis project Ga0182030, IMG submission 121299) | Permafrost microbial communities from Stordalen Mire, Sweden - 812S3M metaG (Illumina Assembly) | ecosystem: Environmental > Terrestrial > Soil > Wetlands > Permafrost | place: Sweden...
CAGCTTTGCTCGTTGCTCGTCGGTCAGAATTACTATGGCTGCAATGCGCATCGGTCGTGTCCTCCATTGTAAAGAACACGGCCAAACATTAAATGTTTCTATTTATGCCGCACTACACTAGGCATCTCAGCAGGCAAAGCTGGGCAGACAAGGCCCGGCAGCAAATTCCGGCAGACAAGAGCGCTCCACGACGGCTACTGCAAGGGAGTTCTTGGCGTGGATATTTCCAGCATTAAGCGCTGCACCTGGGGAACAAGAAGCTGAAGCTGGCGTTCGAGGCGCTTCCATTCGCGCTGCGCCTGGCGGGTACGTTGGGCGTGAACAGCGGCTTGCAGTGTTTCCGCGGTGAAAGAAACCTGACCGGAACCGAAGACGATGAGGCAGTTGCGCAACTGCTGCAAGGCACGTCCGGCGGCGAGGTTATTGCGTTCCTTGATCGCAATGCGCAGGGACTCCATGTGCATGGGAAGCTCATGCAGAAAGTTGTCACAGAGCTGCATCAGCAGCTCTGTATCGCCACCGGCGTGAGTCAGGATGTGATCGCAGTCAAGCGTAATGTCTTCGATCGGAACAGATTCCGTCAAATTTTGCGTCGGCTTCGAAGATGGCTGAGTCATCGCGGATTCCAATTAAGGCGCGCCGACGGTTCTCCCTGGAGCAAGAACCTGACGTTTATGGCGGATGGCCTTCCCCTAAGTTATCGGCAGATCGGGGAAAATCTCAAGCGGATGGCAAGGGTTCAGCATGCGCAACCTGTGAACAAAAAACTGGCCGGCATTTTTTGCCGGCCAATGTCCGTTCAGTAGGAGGCTACTGCATGCGTACTCTGCGGCTGCGCTGCTGTAAGAGCGATGGCGGCAGTCCAAACTTGGCGCGAAACAGATTGGAGAAGGTGGGGGCGCTGTGATATCCGACAGCGCGGCAGATTGCGGAAACCGGCGTGTCGGTGGTCTCCAGAAGTTTGTGCGCCATCTGCATGCGGCGGTCGGCCAAGGCGCGCAGAGGAGTAATTCCATAGACCTGGCTGAAGACGCGATGGAAATGATGGGGCGACATGCAGGCGACGCGGGCAATCTTCTCCAGGCAAAGCTCTTCGTTGTAGGCGTCCTGGATGCAGATGTAGGCGCGCTGGATACGGCGATAGAGTTCGGCGCGGGTTCCGGGACGAACGCTGTCAATGGATTCGATCTGGCGGCTGGCGGCACTGTAGACGAGCACAACGCATTGGGTAACGGCGCGGAACTTGTCAGCAATGCTTTCGATGCTGTCACCGCGCAGGCAGGCAGCGCTGAGCGAGCGCAGTTTGGGGCCAATTTCAAAAGCCGTGTCGTGCTGAACGCATTCGGGAAAGCGCACGACGATGCCATCCTGTTCGATATCGAGCGATGAAGTCAAAGGAGCGCTGAAGCTGCGCGCTACATCCGACATGTACTTCTGCTCGAAGACGAGAGTGACGGCGCGGGGAGCGGCATTGGCCTCCACGGTAATGTCGCCACACTGCCCTTCATCGAGCACCACGAAGGTGGTGGGAGAGACCGTGTAATGGCCGCGCTCGGTGCGGACCGTGTAGTGATCCTGCAGCGAATAACGCAGCGATAGAGGGCTGACAAACGACTGCGTACCCGGACGGAGAAGGCCGCTGGCAAAAAGATTCTTGCCCACCAGGGTGTGTTCGGTGACCTTGGTTGCTGCCGCGTGCTCGTCGACACACACCATACTCAGATCGCTCATCCGCGCCGCTTCAATCTCAAGTCCGTTTAGCATTCCGCAACTCCCTGGCTTATTGATCATTTCTCTTTACCTGTTGGATTGCCATCAGGAGCTGTCAAAGTTCCCGGAAAGACGCTTCTTTACAAAGCTTTACAAAAGCCCTCATTCGCCCGCATAGGCAGAGACGAGAAAAAACGGAGGTGGTTTACGTGACTTTGGGGAAAAGGAGCACACGCCAGGATGGAGAGCGAAGCTGTTTAGTGGCCCAGGTGCGCCGCTCCGGGCTTGGGCTTCTGCGCGAGTAGGACCAAGGGCATGACGAGTACGGTCAGGATTGCCATGGCCAGGATGACATCTTTGTAGCTGAGCACGGCTGCTTGTTGCTGCATCATTCCATAGACACTGCCGTAGGCGCGCTGCATGGCTTCGGGACCGGAGCCCAGGCGTACCGCGTACCTGGAACTCATGCCTTGAAGTAAACCCTGCATGTGATTCGAATTGATGGTGTGGGCGGCGAGATTGGTCTGATGAACCTGCATGCGACGGGCAAGAATGGTGGTTACAAATGAAATTCCAAAGCTGCCGCCGAGATTGCGCATCAGGTTGATCATGGACGAGATCTGGTTATTCTGCTCCTGCGGCACACCTACGTAACAAAGCGTGTTGATGGGCACGAAGAGGAAAGCGAGTCCGATCGACTGGAAGATGCGATACATCATGGCGGTCTTGAAGTCGATGCCGAGAGAGAGCGAGGACATGTGAAACATGGAAGCAGCCAGTGCGATGAAACCGAGGGTGATCAGCTTTCTGGGATCGACGCGCGAGACCAGGACGCCAACGACGGGCATCATGGCCATGACGACGAGGCCTCCGGGGGAGAGCGCCATGCCAGCAAGTTGCGCGGTGTAACCCAGCACCGTCTGCAGAAACTGCGGAATCAGCACGGTGGTTCCGTAGAGCACGAAGCCGAGGGTGAACATGAGTATGTTACTGACGGCAAAGTTGCGGTTCTTGAGCAAACGCAGGTTCAGGATGGGATGCTGCTCACGCATCTCCCATACGACAAAGCCGATCAGCGCGACAACCGTGAGGAAGGAAAAAACCTGGATGAAGTGCGAGGCCAGCCAGTCTTCGCGCTGCCCCTTGTCGAGCACAACCTGCAAGGCTCCGAGACCGACGGCAATCAGGCTCAGGCCCATGTAATCGACCGGGGAATGTTTGGCTCGCTCGCGTGCATCGTCGATCCAGGGCGGATCCTCGACCATGCGCGAGGTGAGAATGAGGGAGAGGATGCCGACCGGCACGTTGATGAAGAAGATCCAATGCCAAGAGTAGTTGTCGGTGAGATAGCCGCCGAGGGTGGAGCCGATGGCAGGCGCGAGCACCACGGCCATGCCATACATGGCAAAGCCCATTCCGCGCTGCTTGGGTTCAAAGGTGTCGGCCAAAATCGCCTGCTCGCTCGGTCCCAATCCTCCGCCACCGGCGCCTTGCAGAACGCGGAAGAAGATCAGCATCGGCAGAGTGGTAGAGAGTCCACAGAGAAGCGAACTGAGCGTGAATAGAAAAACGCAAGTCATGTAGAAGCGCTTGCGGCCAAAGCGATCACTGGCCCAGGCCGAGATGGGCAGCACGATTGCGTTGGAAACCAGGTAGCTGGTCAAGACCCAGGTGGATTCATCCTGCCCGGCCGAAAGCGATCCGGCGATGTGAGGCAGGGCCACATTTGCAATCGAAGTGTCGAGCACCTCCATGAAGGTGGCCAGAGTGACGGTCATGGCCACGGCCCATGGATTGTGGCTCGGCCGCCATCGTGGAGTGACGGCGGCGGCGGGTTGGGGTGCGCTCATCGAACCCTCACGTCCGGAACCACGGAGAGGCCAGGGCGAAGTCTGCCATCGCGATTAAAACCGCTGGTGTCTCTGCCGTCAAAGTCGATGCGAACCGGCACGCGCTGCACCACTTTGACGTAGTTACCGGTCGCGTTCTCGGGAGGCAGGAGACTGAACTTGGCTCCGGTGGCACCGCCAATGCTGGTGACCTTGCCCTGGAACTTCTGCCCGCCCAGCGCATCCACCTTGATCTCCACGGGCTGGCCGGGACGCATGTGCTCTAGCTGCGTCTCCTTGAAATTGGCGGTCACCCAGATGTCTTTGATGGGCACGACAGAGAGCAGTTCCTGTCCGACCTGGACGTTTTGTCCAACTTGCGCATTGCGGCTGCCAACCACGCCATCGACCGGGGCGACGATTTTGGTATAGCCGAGATTCAGCTCTGTCTGGTCGAGCGAGGCCTTGGACTTGGCGGCCTGCGCCTCACCAGCGCGGGCCCGCGCCTCGGTCACGGAGATCTGCTTGGGGGTGATCTGGGCGTTGGCAAGCGCCGCCTGTGCCTGGCCGAGGCGAGCCCTGGCCTGCTTCACAATTTGCTCGGCGGAGCGGACACCGGCCGCGGCGGCGGTGACGGTGGCATTTGCCGAGGTGGCGGCGGCAACAGCTTGATCGTACTGTTGCTGGGAGATCTCTTTCTTTGTCACAAGGGTTTCGTAACGCGCCCGATCGGCGTTGGCCGTCGTGGCGTTGGCCTGGGCCTGAATGAGCCTCGCGGCGGCTTCCTCGACCTGCTTGACGGCTGCCGAGATTCCGGCTTCGGCATTGAGCACATCGGCTTGCGCGGAATGAATCTGGCTGCTGGAGCCCACCTGCGAGATCGGCACGTTGAACTGCGCCGCCTGGGATGAGGCGAGTGCATCCATGTAATCGGCCTTGGCGCGCTCGACGGCGACCTGGTAGTCGCGGTCGTCAATTTCGACGAGCACGGCCCCGGCTTTGACGAACTGGCCTTCCTCTACGTTGACCTTCACCACGTTTCCGGCGACACGGGCGCTGATGGGGTAGATGTAGCCATCGACTTGGGCATCGTCGGTATCTTCAAGCTTGCGGCTCTGCCACCAGAAAAGCGCGGCCACGATCACTGCGAGCACCACCAGCACGCGCAACAAGGTGGAAAGCCACGGCTTGCGCTCGAACAAACCCGATTTATGGTCGGCCGTGGCCGGTGTCCTCTGCTCTGCGTTCACCATTCTAGTTCTCCAAAGGTTCTCAGACGATTCGCAATTCGATTTCTATTTCGCCGGTGCAGGATTGTCCTGCGGGGCCGAAGCTGGGCTGTCGCCGAGAACCTGACGCAGCGTCTGCTCGGCGGCGCCGATGGCGCGCGCCAGCAGAACCTTGGCAATGTTGTGCGAGTAAAGACTGCCGATGTATTGCTGGTTTGCCGTGGCGAGGGCTTCCTGCGCTTGTATGACTTCAATGTTGTTGGTGACCCCGGCGGAAAAACGATCCTGGGACTGGGTCAGCGTCTGCTGCGCGTATTCGAGGGTGGTTTGGGCCACCTCAACCTGTTCGGCGGCGGCGGTCGCGTCGAGGATGGCATCAGCGACATCCTGCTCGATGCGGCCCTTGAGGTCATCCCGCTGCGCCTTGCGCTGCTGCAGAACGGCGTCGGCCTGACGAATGTCAGCCTCGATTTTGCCGCCCTGGAAGATGGGGATTTTTAGCCCGGCATTGACGGTCCAGGTGGGGAACGCGTTGTCGGGGTGGGTTCCGAGCACACCGTAATCGCCACTGACTCCTAGGGTGGGCAGGCGCTCGGCCTCAGCGGCCCTCTTTTGCAGCTCGGCAGCCTTGACCTGCTGATCGGCGGCCAGGTAGTCGGGACGCGCCGCCAGCGCACGCTGCAACGCATCCTCTTCTGAGACCTTGGGCAGGGGCTTGTAGGGGACGCGGCTGACCAGGTTGAGCTGCTGATGCGCGGGGAGGCCGAGAACGCGCAATAGAGCGATGCGCTGCTTAGCGAGGTTGTTGTTGGCCTCGATGAGATTCTGGCGGCGGACCTGCAACTCAACTTGCGAGCGGAGAGTATCGATGTTGGGGTTGAGTCCGGCGGCTTCACGATCCCGGGCGAGTTGCTGCAAGGCCTCGGCGGTTTTCAACTCGGCGGCTGCGGCCTCGACCTGACTTTCCGCGGCGATCACCAGCAGATAGCTGGCGGCAACGGCGAGGGTCACGGTCTCTTTGGCGGAATTGAAGGTGAATCCGGCGGCACGGACATTGGCGGTGGCAGCGCGTATGTTTTCGATGTCATGGAAATCGACGAGATTTTCAGACATGGAAACGCGCGCGTCGGAGTTGCTGACGCGGACGGCACTCCCGATGTTCAGGCCGGGGATTTTAAATGTGAGGCCCTCGGCCGGGAGGCTGAGTTTGAGTTCACTCTCGCGCAAGCTGCCGTTGAGCTGCGGCAGAATGCCGCTCAACTCTTTGAGACGGGCCGCCTTGGCCTGGGCCGTGGCCTGACCGCTGAGGACGATTCCGAGGTTGTATTTGAGGCCGCGATCGATGGCGTCATCGACGCTGAGATCGAGAACGCCGGGCGTCAGCTTGGCGGAGGGAACACTGCCGGAGAATGGACTCTGAGTTCCCGCGGCAAGCAGTTGGTCGAGCGACAGGGGAACATTGAGCGGGGACGGGCCGCCGCTCAGTTGCTGGGCGTAGGCGGGGGCCCAGGCGGGAATGGCCAAGAGAGAGAGAAGCAGCCAGCGGTAAACTTGTGGAACGTGCATGATTGAATCTCCACCCGGCTTCGGTTACTATTACTAAGAAATCATACGGTTGATTTAATTGTCAAATGATGACTGGCGAAAAGTGGAAAAATGACTAGCTCAGCAAAAACAAAATGCGCCGTTGGACGCCATGGTTGCCAGGACCGAAGCGAGCGAACCCGCCAGCGGTTGATCGAAGTGGCCGTGGAGGTTTTCTCCGAACTCGGCTTTGAGGGCGCGAGCACACGAACGATTGTGGAACGGGCCCAGGCCAACCTGGTTTCGATTCCCTACTACTTCGGCAGCAAGCTAGGACTTTATCATGCAGCGGCCGAGTATATCGGTTCGAACATCGCGGAGCGGTTCCGGCCGACGTGCGAGCGCGCCCGGCAGAGACTGATGGAATCCGGGCTCACCCACGACGAGACACTGCGCGCTTTTACCGAGTTCATCGTGGAATTTGCGCACATCATGCTGGGCTCGGATACGCCGCGCTCATGGGGACAGTTCATCTACCGGGAGCAGTTTGATCCGACCGAAGCATTTGAGATTCTGCATACGAAGTTTGCGCCGATGCTGGAGCTTGGCTTCGAATATATCTCGCGCCTGACAAAGCGGCCGGCAGAGGCGCCGGAGACTCGCATCCAATTCATGGCAATCCTTTCCATGATCAAGTTCACCCGGGTAGATCGCGCGTCGGTGCTGCGATCAATGGGGTGGAAGTCGATTGGCGAAGAAGAGAGCCGAATTGTGGAAAACATGTTGCGACACAATATGAATGCGCTGTTTGCCCGTTCGGGCTGAGATTGCGGGTCTTTAATTCGGGATTTGCCAACCGGACCGAGCATCTGGGCCGGAAGGGTTACAAATCAGTTACGATATAGGCATACGAAGGAAGGTTCTCAATGGCAGTTCCGGTCTCTCAAATGTGGGCGGTGAGTAGTTATGTGCTCAGGAACCGGCTCCAAGGGCGCAAGCGCTACCCGTTGGTGGTGATGCTGGAGGTGCTGTTCCGCTGTAATCTGGCCTGCGCAGGCTGCGGCAAGGTACAGTATCCGGCGCACGTGCTGAAGAGCCAGCTTACGCCGGAGGAGTGCTTTCGGGTGGTGGAAGAGGCGGGCGCTCCGATTGTGAACATCCCAGGCGGCGAACCACTACTTCATCCCCAGATTGGCGAAATCGTCGCGGGGCTGATCGAGCGCGGCAAGTATGTGTACCTGTGCACCAACGCGCTGTTGCTGAAAGAAAAGATGCATCTATTCAAGCCCAGCAAGTACTTCACATTCACGGTGCACCTAGATGGGGAACGCGAGCATCACGATTTTGCCGTCTGCCGTGAGGGCGTGTACGACATTGCGGTGGAGGCGATGAAGGAAGCGGTCGCCAAGGGCTTCCGGGTGACGACGAATTCCACTTTGTTCGACGGGGCAGACCCGGCCAGTGTACGCCGCTTCTTTGACGACATGATGGAGCTAGGCGTGGAGAGCATGATGGTCTCTCCCGGCTACAGCTACGACAAGGCTCCCGACCAGTCTCACTTTTTGGGTAAAGAGCGTACCCGCGAGCTGTTCCGGCGGATTCTGAGCAATCGTAAGCGGAGCTGGAGATTCAATGCGACCCCGCTGTTTTTTGAATTCCTGATGGGCCTGCGCAATTACGAATGCACTCCCTGGGGTATTCCGACCTACACCACGTTTGGCTGGCAAAAGCCATGCTATCTGCTGCAGGACGGCTATGCGGATAGCTTCAAGGAGCTGATCGAAGAAACTAACTGGGACGGCTACGGGGAAAAGAGCGGCAATCCGCACTGCGCTAGCTGCATGGTGCACTGCGGCTTTGAACCTTCGGCGGTGAACCATACATTCGGCTCGCTGGGCGGAATGTATGCCACGGTGAAGGGTATGCTCTCCAGCTACGAGGATGCGGAGGCGCTGGCAGCCGTGCAGGCTCCGAGGCCGGCGAAACAGACGGGGCCACTGGTGCGGATTGAACTCCAGAGCAAACCCCAGATTGAAGCCGAAGCCGGACAGCAGGTGATCCGATGAGCCCACGGGAGATGGAGTCGGTGACGCGCGAATCATTAACGCGCGAAACATTGCAGGGATGGGTTCCGGCGCTGGCCTCGGAAAGCGAGCTGCGTGCAGCACTGGAACAGGCGTTCGACTACCGGGGCGACATTACGATCACGCTGAAGAGCGGTGAGGCCGTAGTCGGCTACGTCTTCGATCGGCGAGTTGGCAAGTCGCTATCCGATTCCTACGTGCGTGTGCTGCCGCAAGAGAGTCAACAGAGACGCGACATCGCCTATGCAGATATTGCTGCGCTGGCTTTCACCGGGCGCGACACGGCCGCTGGAAAAAACTGGGAGGCATGGGTGAAGAAATACACGGAAAAGAAATCCGCCGGAGAAACCAACATCGGGCTGCATCCCGACGAAGGCGAGTAAGGACGAATCGAATCGCAAACGCCCCGTGCGACTGGGCTTTAAGACGTTAGAATTCTCGAGGTGAAGATTTCAGGGCCGCGCAAGTGGCCTTTTCACTTGTCTGCAAGAGCCGCTCCAGATGAAATATTACGGGAGCACCCACCTGCACATTCAGCCGCTCCTAATTCCCGATGCTATTCCGCTTTGATTGAGAACTCTGCATTCAGGTGGAAGAATCGACCTTGTAAGGTGAGTTCTCTATTGGAGACACTCACCATTCTGAATGAGAATGCGTCCATGTAACCCTTCTTTGGCGCACTTCGTAGCCATGCAATTCCAAGATTACTGAGGACGCCTTTCGGGCAGGTGCGCCGTCTGAAGAAATGCTTCGTACCTATAAATTCGTTGGCAGGAGCCGCTAGTATGCAACGTCTCGATCTGGCGGGAGGTGTGTAGTAATGGCTGAGAAGTTACATCGAGTGGACGAGGAACAGGTGGCTTTCTTTTGCCCCGGCTGTCAGTGCTGGCACGGGGTTCGCATCGCTGGAGAGGGTCAGCCGCGCTGGTTGTGGAATGGAAATATGGAGTTTCCCACCTTCACTCCGGGTATTCATATTGGGGGCGCCTGCCACAGCTTTGTGATTAATGGAACCATTCAGTTTTTACGTAGTAGCACTCACTCACGCTCAGGTCAGACGGTAGAGATTCCGGACTGTCACGATCCGATCCAAAACAAAGGAATGAGGCCGGCTGCAGCAAGCGTTGTCATGAGCGCGAGGCTCTGCAAGCCTGTTTGCCTTCCGGCTAAGCTATAGGCGTAAATTCCTTTAACGAGATTGTTGCTGGCCGCGGCGATCAGGACCGCGCCCGCCGCCACTCTGAGAGGGGTGAGTGTACCTGCGGCCTGGGTCAATCCCAGGATGAACGGATCTACATCGGTAACACCCATGATGACGGCCAGCGTATTCACTCCCGCTGTTCCTAGATAAGTAACGGCTAACTGCGTTGCTATCAGCATTACCAGAAACAACACGGCAAATAGAAACGCCGCCAGCAGTTCGAGTGGATTCTTGGATTCGAACTCACGCGGTACTGCCTGGGCACTGCTCTCCGTCTTGCGCGTCCAGAGCCACCCAATGCCGACCACCAGAACGGCCAGTGCGATAAAAGGAAGCGCTAACAACGACATCAGTTTTCGATTGAAAAGAGCCAGGAGCGCGACTAAGCGCAAGTACATCATCCCGGAGGCAATCAAGATGCCTCCGGCGAAAAGGTGGGGATGCGGTTCACGAGCAGCCCGGCGCGCCATCACGACTGTGGTAATGGTCGATGAATACGCCCCGCCCAGCAGCGCAGCCAGCACGACCCCGCCCTGTCCCTTCGTCAATCTCTGCAAAACATAGCTGCCGTATGAGATCGTGCTGACCGCAACCACGACGAGCCAGGTCTTAAAAGGGTTGATGTGGAATCGGCTAATTTCCTGATTCGGCAGGATGGGCAGGATGACGCCAGTCAAAAGCAGAAACTTGGAGAAGGTAAGAATCTCGCGCGGAGGGATGCGTTCAGCAAGCTTCTCCAGAGCTGCCTTGAGATCGAGCAACAGCAGGCTGGCAACGCTCAGCGTGGTAGCAATCCAGAGATGGCCGTAGGAAACCAGCGCACCCACCAGGAAGGTCGTGAGACCGGACATTTCTGAAGTGACGCCGGCGGCGTCAGCCGAGGAAAGTTTATGCCAGTATGACAAAAGCAAGAATCCGGCGATGACTAGAAAGCCGACCGTCAGCGGCAGTAGCTGTGTGCCCGAAAGAAGAGCGAGCGAATAACCAATCAGTCCAATGAGCGGGAACGTGCGCACCCCACCGAAGGAGTAAGAGCGCGCCTCCACCTTATGTTCTTCCCGCTCCAGTCCTATCAGGAAGGACAAAAACAGGACGAGGACAATCTTTAGAACCTCAGGGGGCAGCAGCCGAAAGAGTTCCATTAGGATTGCCCCTCCAAGCGGAGTCCTCCTAGGCCGGATTGGCGCGCATGCAAGTCATTTGGAAGCAGAAGCAGAGATAAACGTTGGCCGAAAACTACGCTGACTGCTCCGGAGGATAGATGATCTTGGCTCCATCGACACGGGCGAAGGGCGTCAGCGAATGAAGTCGCGTGCCGGTTGCACTGGTAATTTCCCTCACTTCGATTCCTCGCACTAACAGCGCATCGGCGATCAGGGAACGGTGACAGCGCCAGGGAACGGCCTCGGCGCACATGACTGCGATCCGCTCCTGCTGCGCTAATTCGATCAACGCGTCGAGATGCTTCTGGAATTCAGGAGTCTGCATGTAGTCGGCATAGCCACGGAAACTCACGTTGCGCCAGCCAGTGTTTACCGAGTCGTGACTCGCGTGCCGGAAACCGCCCAGACCAGGCACGCAGCTGTAGTGGATGCGCGCCGAATGCAGCGAGGGTGACAGTTGGTCGCGATTGAACTGCGGGTTATGGCGTGAACGCGGCACCGTGCGCACGTCAACCAGTCTCTGCACGCCATGCGATCTCAGGAGATGGACAAACTCATCGATCGGGCGTGTGGAATGCCCGATGGTCATCAGCAACAATGGCATTGAACTTGCGCGCTGCTTCATTGCAACTTTCCGTTGCCTGCCGTCCTCGAATGATCCGGAGTTACAATCATGTTCTATGTCTGATCCTGCAGAGAACAACTCCTGGCTCGCCCGGCGTATGGAGAGGGCTTTGAAATCCGCGCTCGTCCGCGCCTACGAGACCGTTCGCGTCGATCCGGAGGAGTATCTCATGCACCTTCGCATGGCGCACGGAGTTCCGGTTTCGAGCTATGAGGGGATGTTCAGCGTACCCGTGGCGGAGCTTGATTCGATTGCCGAGCAGACCGTGCGCGGCGCCATGAAGATGGCCTGCGCCGAAGGTGCGGGGCTGGGATTGGGCGGCTTTGTCACGCTTGTGCCCGACCTCGGAATCCTGTCGGCCATCACCATGCGCATGGTGCAGAAGCTGAGCCTGATTTACGGCTTCCAGTTCAACACCGACGAAGAAGTTGCGGAGCTCTGGATCGCGGCTGCCACCGCCGCCGGAGTTGACGTCACCAAGGATCTGTTAGAGAGGACGGTGCTGAAAAGTTTTGTGCAGCGCGTCATCGGGCGGATGGCCGCGCGTTTCAGCACCGAATTCGCCGAGAAGGCGGTCGCCCGCGCGGTTCCTATCCTTAGCTCGGCGGTCGGCGCCGTGCTCAATTACTACTTTGTGCGGGCGTGGGGAGATCGTGCTCTGGCGCACTTTCGGCAGCGTCATCTCGAAGAGCGCAACCGCCGCGCCGCCGCGCCGATCCTGCTCGGCCCGCCGCCGGCTTCCGAGTAAATACGCAGCTCGCTCGGCTTAATGCAGCGATTCTAACGCACTGTTGCCGGGCGATCCTTCATGAGTTCCCGGAAGCGCTCATCCTTACGCACGGATGCGAATTCCTGATCGCGATATACGTCGTCGATCCGGGGATAGCCGTCTTCTATGGCCGCGCGCAGGAAGTGCAGGGCGCGGTCCGGGTCTCCTTGGCCGGCAAAGAGCCGCGCCATGATAAACGAAAATTGTGCACGGTCCTGTGGCGAGCTCATGTGCGCGCTGACGCCGTTCTGCGACGGGTGCTCGAAGAACGAGGGGTCGATCTTGAAGGCTATGCGATATTCGTCCATTCCTCGCTCAAACTGCTGCGAATCCAGGAAGGCGGCGGCAAGGTTATTGTGGAACGAGGCATAGTTGGGATTGAGCGAGATGGCCCGCCGGTAGCCGCGAATCGCGAATTCAAACTGATTGCGCATGTAGTAGCTCACGGCCAAGTTGTTCCAGGCCTCGGCCATGTACCTGTCCTTCCGCACGGCTTTTTTGGCGGCCTTTTCCGCCTCCGCCGGACGCAGCAACAGTAGTTCGGAGATTGCGATCTTGTTGTAGTAGGCGGCACTTGCATATTTGCGGATCGCCTGGCGGTAGCAGGCTACCGCCGAACGATAGTCCTTGGCCTGGCGCAACTGGTCGCCGATGTCTTCCAGTTGTGAGGCGGCCATGTCTCGCATTTCCGCAAGGGTTGGGGCAATGGGAGCAGTGTCTGGGGTGATCGCCGCCGCTGGCGTTTCCTGGGAAGTGGGATGAGAAGTCTGGGCAGGCGCCGCGCAGAGTGGAAACGCAGCCAGCAGCGCGAAGCAGAAGCATGTGGCGGGTGAAAATAGAGCCATAGCACCCTCCCAAGCGGCTCTGGAACTTAGCTTCTGGAACCTAGCCCAGGAAACGCATGTTTGAAAATGTTATATCTATCTCTGATTCGAATCATTTCCATCCTGGTCTTTATTTTTGTCCGGATCGCCGTCGTCCTTATGAAAGATTCCCACCACTTTGCCCCAGAAACCCTTCTTCTTCTCAGCCGGAGCGGGTACGGTCGGTTGCTGCCCTTCGACCGGAGCACCGTTGGTTCGGCGTGGCTGGTTCGGAGGGAAGACTCGTGCGGGCTGGTTTACCGGCGGAGGCACGGGCGCGGGGCCACCAAAGATTTTCTGGAAGACGTTGCGCTGATCGGCGTGATCGCAGGTATCCTTCGGCTCCGAGCCTTCCACGAAGGCCGAGTTGTATGCCTCCGGACAGCTCGCAGTGGAGAGGAGATTGGTGGTCTTGTCCAGTGAAACGGTCACCACGCCGGATGGCGCGACGAATTCCGCAGTGTTGCTGTACTGCGGCAGGCGGACGGCCCGCTTCATGAACTCGGCCCAAATCGGTCCCGCGGTGGAGCCGCCAGCCAGCTTGAGATCGCTATAGTCGTCATAGCCGACCCACACGATGCAGAGTAGGTTGCTGGTGTAGCCGGCAAACCAGGCATCGTGTGAGGTGCCGGTCTTGCCCGCCGCCGGAGCCGTAAAGCCGCGCGCGCGGACCGTGAAGCCGGTGCCGTGGTCGATCACGTTCTGCATCATGTTGGTGACGACGTAGGCGACGCGCGGGTCGAGCACCGGACGCTTGCTGTTGTGGAAGTCTTCCACCACGTCGCCGTTAGCCTCGCGGATCGAGTGGATCAGCAAAGGGTCGATGCGCGTGCCGCTGTTGGCCAGCACCGTGTAGGCTCCGGCCATCTCGATGGGGCTTGCATCGTAGGCGCCCAAGGCCGCTGCAGGAGTGGCCTTTACGCTGGCGATTCCGGCGTTCCTGGCCAGTTCGGCGACCTTGTCGTAGCCAGCCATCTCGGCCATCTTGACGGTGGCGTTGTTGAGCGACATTTGCAGCGCGTAGCGAGCCGTCACCTGGCCGTGATACTCGTTCTTGTAATTGCGCGGGTCGTACACCTTGCCGTCGAATTCAAAGGTGGTCGGCGAATCGTCAATCAGCGAAACCTGCGTGAGCACCGGGTCGGTGCCCTGCGCCGTCAATGCCGAATTCATCGCCGCGGCATAGACGAAGGGCTTGAAGATGGAGCCGGTCGGACGCTTGGCGATCGCGTGATTTAACTGGCTGAAGCCGTAGTTTCTGCCTCCTACCAGGGCCAACACCTCGCCGGTATGCGGATCCAGAGCCACCAGCGCAACCTGGGGAACAGGACCGGCAACATTGGTTTCCTGAACGGTTGCGTTCTTTCCCGTACCGGTTTTCACCCGCCGGGTGCGCTGCTTTGCCACCTGGTCGTCCACCAACTTGATGCCCTCGGCGACGGCCTCGGCGGCGGCGTGTTGCAGCTCCGGGTCGAGGGTGGTGTAAATGCGATAGGCGTTTTCGTTCAGGTCGGATTCGGAGTGCTTGCTTGCCAGCGTATCCTTCAATAAATCGACAAAGTAAGGAGCGTCGCTGCCTTCCACATTGGGTGCGGTAAGCTTGAGCGGAGTGGCTTTGGCTGCTTCGCACTGCTCGCGGGTGATCGCGCCGGTCTCCACCATCGAGTCCAGCACGACGTTGCGCCTCTCCATTACCCTCTCCGGGCGCTTGTACGGATTCCACATATTCGGTGACTGGATGATGCCGGCGATCATGGCGGCCTCGGGCAGCGTGATCTCCTTGATGTCCTTGCCGAAGTAAGAGCGCGCCGCCTCGCCGAATCCGTTGATGGAAAACGATCCGCGCTGGCCCAGGTACACCTGGTTTGCGTACAACTCGAAGATCTGCTGCTTGTTGAACTTCTGTTCCAGCTCGATGGCAATCAGCATTTCGGTCAGCTTGCGGGTCACCGTCTTTTCCGGTGAGAGGAAGAAGCCGCGCGAGATCTGCATAGTGATAGTCGATCCGCCACGACGCCTGCCCGCTCCTCGAAGGTCGGTGATGAACGATCCGAGCAGGCTGAGCCAGTTGATGCCGCCATGCTCAAAAAACCGGCGGTCCTCGATTGCCAGTACCGAATCCACCATTACTTTGGGCAGATCGTTATAGGTCAGAATCTGGCGTTTGGTGCGATCTTGTCCTTGGAAGAGCGCGGTTACCAGTTCCGGTTCCAGTTCGTAGGAATCCAGCGCCTCGCCCGGGTTCGAGCCTACACCGAGAATACGATCGACCCGACCATCCGGGCCATTTAGAATTTGCGCGCCATCGGTCGAGTGATAGGATTCGGGGCCGGGCTGAACCTCGATTCCGCCTGGGACGATGCGGAACGTGCCCATCGGCGCTTCTGCCTTGTTGTCCGCGTCGAGGTAGGCGGCGCGCCGCAGCCTGGCGGCAATCTGCCCCGGCGAAAGCTTGTCTCCGCGATGCACCGTAACCGGCCGCGCATAGATCTTTGCCGAAGTCGAAAAGATCTGCCCGCTCATCCGTTTGCTGATGATGCGGTCGTACCGGATGTAGAAGAAGGCAAAGGCTCCGAAGCCGCACAGCGCGAAGATGAGGAAGACCGCGACGGCGGCGCGAAGAAGCGGGTTGCGCGCTCCTGAGGATGATGCCGGAATTTTCAGTTTGATGGCCACGTGGATGCTGTTTGTATTGTAAGACACCGGAGTGGTGCAAGGAAGCGCTGAACGAAAGACCGGTGCCGGAATACCTCAGAACACTGGCCATCGCAGGCATCGCCAAGCGCAAGCCCGGCGATGCCTGCGATCTGGAAACGGCGAAGGCCCGGAACTCTCGCGCGGGGCGCCGCTACTTCGCCATGATGTTCTTATTTTTGCTTGCAGTCTTAAAGTTCAAATCCAGCGGGTAGAACGGCAAATCCACATGGACTGAGTACTGAGCCGTAATCGTCAGATCGCCAACGCCACGCTGCACCGTGACCTCCTCCGGCGTGAGTGGGACATCAAACTCGCTGGCCTTCTGCACCACGACCGTCGCAATCTCGGATTCGCTCTTGGTGGTGTAGGTGTCACTGAGCGCCTGCTCCTCAAGCAACCGGCTCAGCTTGTAGTCACCCCAATACGCGGGAAAGACCTTGTAGAGCACAAAGCCTCCCACCAGGAGCAGCAGCAGTCCAAAGATCGATTTCAATTCCTTCATGGATATCCCCTAGGCCCGCGGATCGAATTCCCTAAGCCCGCGGATCGTGCAGAGTGCGCAGATGCGTCAGCGTCTCGGCCACTGCAACTTCGACCGAATGCGCTTTTGCGCGCTCCACCACTTCCACCTTGCCTTCGGCCAGCTTCTTGCCAACGTTCACGCGATACGGAATGCCCACTAGGTCGGCGTCCTTGAACTTCACTCCGGGCCTTTCATCGCGGTCGTCGAGCAGCACATCATATCCTGCTGCCTCCAATTCCGCAGCAATCTTTTCCGAGGCCTCCACCAGCGCCGCGTCTTTTACGTTCGTCGGCACCACCACCACGGTGAACGGAGCAATCGACGGGGCAAGCCAGAAACCGTTGTCATCATGGTTCTGCTCGATGCACGAGGTCAGGATGCGCTCCACGCCAATGCCGTAGCTGCCCATGATGAGGGTGACTTCCTTGCCATCCTTGTCCAGAACCTTTGCGCCCATCGATTCGGCGTACTTGGTTCCGAGCTTGAAGATGTGTCCGATCTCGACCGCCTTGCCCAGCTTGAGCGGCTCGCCGCAGCGTGGGCAGCCTTCGCCCTCCACCACGTTGCGAAGATCGGCATATTTGGTCACGGCAAAGTCCACGTCCACGTTCAGCCCGGTGAAGTGATGATCCAGTTCGTTGGCTCCGCCCACCAGATCCTTGCGCCCGCGCAGAGCTTCGTCCAACACCACCACGAAGTGATCGGACTCGCCCACATAACTGGTGGTGCCGTTCTTCTCAACCAGGCGAACCTGTTTGAGTCCGACCGGTCCCAGGTATCCGGCGGGGCAGCCAAAGTACCTCACAATCTCTTCTTCCACCATGGGACGGAAGTCGCGCCCACCGATGGCCGACGAGAGCTTGGCTTCGTTCAATTGATCGTTGCCGCGCATGAGCACCAGCAGTGGACGCACCATAGCCTTACCCGCAACATTCATACCATCGGTCAGTACGTACGCCAGCGACTTCATATTGTTGTTGACCGGAGTCTTCAGGAAGGCCGCGACCTCATCAATCGTCTTTGTTCCCGGCGTGTGAACCTTTTCGCGCGCTCCGCTGACATTGGCCGCCAGCTCTTCCACCGGAGTCAGCCGCGAGGCCGCCTTTTCCAGATTTGCCGCGTAGCCGCACCGGGGGCAAGATGCCACCAAGTCTTCGCCCGCGTCGGTGTAGACCATGAACTCCTGGGACTGGGAGCCGCCCATCGAACCTGAGTCGGCCTCGACGGCGACAAACTCCAGCCCGCATCGCTTGAAAATACGGCGATAGACCGCATCGTGCAGGTCAAAGCTCTTGTCCAACCCAGCGCGGTCGATGTCAAACGAGTAGGAATCCTTCATGGTGAACTGGCGCACTCGCAGCAGCCCGCTCTTGGGACGCAGTTCATCGCGGAACTTGGTCTGAATCTGGTACCAGATCTGGGGAAGCTGCTTGTAGCTGCGCAGCTCCTTGCGCGCAATGTCGGTCATGATCTCTTCGTGGGTCATGCCCAGGCAGAGGTCCGCGCCTTTGCGATCCTTGAGGCGGAACATGTTGTCGCCCATCACGTCCCAGCGGCCACTGGCCTCCCAGACCTCGCGCGGATTCAGCGCCGGCAAGTACAGCTCCTGACCGATGGCGTCCATCTCCTGGCGCACAATGTTTGTAATCTTGAGGATGGTTCTCTGGGCCAGGAAGAGGTAGGAGTAGATTCCAGCCGCCAACTGCCGGACGTATCCGGAGCGCACCAGGAACTTGTGGCTGGCAACTTCGGCGTCAGCAGGCGCTTCGCGGAGAGTGGGGATGAACAACTTGGACCAGCGTTGCATAGAATGAGTGGGTTCCCGTCTCAAATTGGTGAAAGCTGATTGTAGCAAGTCAGCCGCCAGCCGTCAGGCATCAGCCGCTGACAGAACCTCTACTGACGCCAGCTCGCCTGCCGCTCGCACCCCTGAACTCCCCATTCGCGGCCTTATGCCGCCCTCGGGCAGGAACTGGATTGTTCACCGGCTCTCGCGCACTGTACACTTTATGTCAGCTAACCCCTTGGAATTCTGGCTTGCGGCACCCTCTCCTGTCCAGGATCGTTGCGGGGTTAGTCTCAGGAGGCAATACATTGTCGTCACAAAACCGGTTTCTTTTCACGTCTGAGTCGGTGACCGAGGGGCATCCCGACAAAATCGCAGACCAAATCTCTGATGCAATCCTCGATGCCTGCCTGGAGCAGGATCCTTACAGCCGTGTGGCGTGTGAAACCCTCACCTGCACCGGCCTAGTCGTGATTGCGGGCGAAATTACCACCAGCGCTTATGTCGATTTCCAATCAGTAGTGCGCGGCGTTGTCAGCTCGATCGGATACGACAATGCCCTTTATGGCTTCGACTCGAATACCTGCGCGGTGATTTCGAGTATCAACAAGCAGAGTGGCGATATCGCCATGGGTGTGGACACCGGCGGCGCCGGCGACCAGGGCATGATGTTCGGCTATGCCACCAACGAGACGCCCGAACTGATGCCGACCCCGATCTCGCTGGCCCACAAGCTGGCGTACAGGCTCACCGAGGTGCGCAAGACCGGCAAGCTCCAGTATCTGCGCCCGGACGGCAAGAGCCAGGTCACGGTTGAATACGACGAGAACGGCAAGCCGCTGCGCATTGACGCCGTGGTGATCTCAACCCAGCACGCGGATACGGTGACCACCGAGCAGCTCCGCGCCGACATCCTCAAGTGTGTCATTCAGGCCACGCTACCCGCCAGCCTGCTCGATGAAAACACCAAGTACCACATCAATCCGACGGGCCGCTTCGTAGTCGGCGGACCGATGGGCGACACCGGCTTGACCGGACGCAAGATCATCGTGGATACCTACGGTGGCATGGGCCGTCACGGTGGCGGCGCGTTCAGCGGCAAGGATGCAACCAAGGTCGATCGCTCGGCCGCCTACATGGCGCGCTATATCGCCAAGAACATCGTCGCCGCCGGCCTTGCCGACCGCGCCGAAGTTCAGCTCGCTTACGCCATCGGCGTCGCCGAGCCGGTCAGCGTGCTGGTGGAAACCTTTGGCACCGGCAAGGTAGACCGCGAAATCCTCGGAGACTTAGTGCGCAAGAACTTCGCGCTGACCCCCAAGGGCATCATCGAGTCGCTGAACCTGCGCCGTCCCATCTTCCAGAAGACCGCAGCCTATGGCCACTTTGGCCGCAGCGATCCGGACTTTACCTGGGAGAAGACGGATAAGGCCGACGCTCTGCGCGACGGCGCCAAGGCTGCACAGGCCACCCAGGCAAAGTAGCTTAACAGTGTGAAACAACAAGAGAGGGGCGCCGCTGATGCGGTGCCCCTCTCTTGTATATGTCCGTCCTAAATTACCGCCCCGTAATCGAGCCTGAGGAACAGCGCACCTACGGTAGGCTCGCCAACGGTTCCTTCTCCTCCACAATCTGCTCCTCTAGCCCGCCTACGATCTGTTTGGCGCGATCCAACGCGTGCTGAATGTTGCTACAGATGTTCTCGGCCCCAATCAGTTGCACGAATACGGGCTGGTGGATCATCCGCGAAGGGTGTTCTTTGGCTCCGCACAAAAGCAGGTGTCGGCCGGAAGCCTTCAGGCGGCTGGCAACCTCTTCAATGGCGCCCAAGCCCGTGGAGTCAATCGCGCTCATGCCGCGCAAGCGCAGGATGACAATGGGCGGCAAGGTTTCCAGCCGATGAGTGATAATCTCCAGTTTTTGCGCCGCGCCAAACATCAGCGCTCCCTGCACGCTGAAGGCCTCAATGTAATCCGGGATGTGCTTGTCGTGCAAAATGTGCGCGCGTAAGGCGTGCATGTAATCCTCGGTCACGGGGGAAACCGAGGTGGTCTCGGCTACGCTGCGAATGAAGGTGAGCGCGGCGAGGATCATGCCGAACTCAACCGCCGTCGTCAAATCGGCCATCACCGTGAGGCCGAAGGTGACCAGCCACACCGCAACCGCCGATTTGTGGAGTTGCAGCAGGCGCGCCGTTTCTCCCCACTGCCCCATGTTGTAGCTGACGACAAAGAGGATCGCGGCCAGAACGGACATCGGAATAAAGCGCGCCATCGGGGCGGCGAATAACAGCACGGCCACCAAGGTGACGGCGTGAATTATACCCGCAACCGGAGTGCGTCCGCCGGAGCGGATATTGGTTGCAGTGCGTGCAATCGCGCCCGTCGCCGGCAGCCCGCCGAAGATCGGCGAGATGATGTTGGCCACGCCCTGCGCCACCAACTCAGCGTTGGGATTGTGCTTATCGCCTGTCATGTTGTCGGCCACCACGGCAGACATCAGGGACTCGATTGCGCCCAGCATCGCAATGGTGACCGCCGAGGAGATCAGCGGCAGAATCATGCTGCCGTGAAACTCAGGAACCTGCAGATGTGGCAGGCCGGAGGGAATTCCCCCGAAGCGGGTGCCAATCGTCTCCACCGGCAGATGCAGCAGCGCCGCCGCCGCGGTTCCGGCGACGAGCGCGACGATGTATCCCGGAACGCGTTTGGCGATGCGCGGCGTAACCAGGATGACCGCCAGCGAAGTCACGCCGAGCGCGACGGCTGGCAGCGAGACGGTGCTAGCGTGCCCGATCAACTCCTTCATGCGCGCAAAAAAATCGCCCGGATTGTGCTCCAGGCGCAGCCCGAAGAAGTCACGAATCTGGGTACTGGCAATCAACACCGCAATGCCGTTGGTGAAACCCATCACGACCGGACGCGGAATGAACTGCACCGCCTTGCCCAGGCCGGTAAGGCCCATGACGACCAGCATCACGCCGGCCATCATCGTACATAGGAAGAGTCCGTTAATGCCATGCTTGGCGATGATTCCGGCGATGACCACGACAAACGCGCCGGTTGGCCCGCCGATCTGCACCTTCGATCCGCCCAACAGCGAGATGATAAAGCCGGTGACCACCGCGCAATAAATGCCTGCCTGCGGCGCCATTCCGCTGGCGATGGCAAAAGCCATGGCAAGCGGCAGCGCAACCAGTCCCACGGTAATGCCCGCCGCAAGGTCGGCGGTAAAAATGCGGGCAGAGTAGTTCTTCAGACAGAGGAAAGACTTTGGAAGAAAAGGTTCCAGACGTGAATTTGAAAAATCCATGGAATCTTCATGATAACTCCGTTACGGCGCGACTACTATCTAAAAAAGCCCGAGTGCTTGAGGCGAATCGAAGCCGAAACGGCTTCAACGCCGCCCGCAAAGCGAGTATTCTTGCCGGTTATGACGCGCGCGCAAAACCTGAAGAACGCCAAACAAGCCAAGAATTCGCTAAAAACCAGCATGTTCGCCGATATGCTCCGGCAGGTGCGCCGCGTGCCACGCGGCAAGGTTGCAACCTATGGCGACATTGCGTACGCCGCGGGCTATCCCGGAGCGGCGCGGCAGGTGGCGTGGGCCTTACATGCGGAGAGCGCGGGATTGCCGTGGCATCGCATCGTTGGCGCGGGCGGAACGATTCTGCTGACGGGCGAATATGGATTTGAACAGCGCATGCATCTGCGGACCGAGGGTGTGGGATTTCTTGGGCTAAAGGTGAATATGGCCGCGCATCGTCACACGTTCGACGGCAAGGCGGAAAAGAAGAGCGCGCGCAAGGCCGCTAAGCATACGAGTGCGAGGGGGGCCGCGAAAAAACCGCCGGGTAAGAGCGCCACTCCTGCCCGCCCTCGTCCCGAAATTTAGGGAGCGCTATTTCAGCGTCCGGTTGCGGCAAGGGCCGCCTGCACGTTGGGACTCAGGGTGAAAGCGTACCAAGCCACGGCTCCCATCGCCACCAATGCGATTCCAAGAACGGCGCAAACGCATCCAAGCCAGGCTTTGCCGCGCGGGGTGGTTACGACCTTCCAGAGAATTGCACCCGACCACGCACCATTGGCGGCGTGGAAGACGGTGCCGAGGATTCCCACCAGCAGGAGCACTATGGTGATGGAATTGGCGGCCGGGGAGTTCCACGGCCGGAATGCGAAAGCCGTATGCGGAAACGCCACTCCGTCCGCCGATCCTGCCGAGGCGAGGGTAGCCACGGTGCGCACGCCCTCCCAGTGACGCGCCAGCGGCAACCATCCATGCATGTCTGCAACGTGAACGAGCAGGTAGGCGAGTATTGCCAAGCCGCTCCAGCGCTGCAGAAAGAAGCGCAGCTTTCCGCCACGGTCGCAGCGCTTGATGTCGTATTGCATGCCTTCTTTGGCGGTTAAGTACAAGCCGCTTCCGGCTTGCAGCAACACGGGAAGGAAAATCAGCAGGACCACGGCTCCCGGGAGATAGGCGAGGCAGCGGTGCAGCAGGTCAACGGCGCTCTGGTATTGGCTTGGGTTGATCCCGGTCACGGCGATGGCCAGATGCACGCACATGAACAGCGTCAGCCACAACCCTACTACCGCATGCAGCTTTCTCGGCGGACGCAACTTGCCGCACTTGCACCCCGGCTCGGGTTGATGGAGTTGAAGTGGGCTGTGGGCACAGGCCTTGCCCGCACCAGTCGCGGCATCGTTCGCCACCGTGGGCGCTGCTTCAACAGAATTTGCCGCGTTCGTGGCCATTGCGAAACCTCCGTCAAGACGGCTGGCCAGCCGGAACGCAAGCCTTTGCCGGTTTCCCTCAAGAGTGCGGGCAAATGGTTTGCGGTACAAGACAAAGTTTTTTATGGAGGCCATTCACAGAAGCGAGGGGGACGACGGCGCGATGCATTCTGTCTAGTGAATTTCGTGACGTCGCACTGTCTACGGCCCAATCAATGCGATATATTAGAAGGGCTAGTCCCCAAATTCCAAAGGTGGTGGGGAGCTACTTCACCGAGAAGCTCTGCTGCGTCTACATTGCATCGGCCCAAGAATTGGTTCCCGAACACGCAAACCGTGGTGTTTCTCCCGTGGATCGAATCTCGCGAGTGCAAACGGTGATCGAACCTGCCGCTAGTAGTTGACGGGCCAGGCCCAGCGTCCGTGCTGGACATTTTATGGAGGTATTAACTTAGATGGAGTCGAAGTCGAATTTTAATCAGTCCAGGCGCGATATGCTGAAATCCACATGCACGTTGGTTGGGGCGACGGCGCTGGTTTCAATCGGAGGCAGTGCTTACGCTTTTGCCGAAACAGCGCAGGCATCGGGAGTGCCGAAGGTTGGTGACACGTTTGTTTACAAGGATGGCCCGAACAAGGACAAGGTCGTCACTGTGGCTGACATCGTCGTCGGCGCCGCTCCGGTTACCGTGCAGGCGTGGGACTCCGAGGCGAAGGCAGTTCGTGATAGCGACCATGCGACCGTCCTGCTGTGGCGGGTGGCCCCGGGCAGTGTTCCGGAGGATTTGAAGGGCTCGGACGCGGAAGGCGTTTTGGCTTTCTCGGCCATGTGCACCCATCTTGGCTGCATGTTGACCGACTGGAAGGCGGACTTGAAGGTATTCGTCTGCCCGTGCCACGAGGCGTTTTTCGCTCCCATGGAGGGTGGCAAAAACACCGGCGGCGCGACTTCGCGGACGCTTCCTTATCTTCCGATCAAGGCAGTGGATGGCAAAGTGGTGGTGGCGGACAAGTTCATCGGGTACGTTGGCCCCAAGAGAGGTTAATCTTAGCTTTCTGTGATCCCACATTTGCCTAGGCGGGCAAATGTGGGATCGCCGTCCTGCGTGGGCCGCCGACGGGCGCAGTTTCGCTATGCGGCCTTTCCAATGGTGCCGGCTGGCGTGTCGCCCTGACCACCGGCTTGGCGCTCTGCCAACGGGCCGATGAATGGCAGCATAATCTTCTCGCCTTGATAGCTCTTCCACATCATGTAGAGCCACACCAAGAAGAAGCCCAAGCTCACCACCAGATGAAGGGAACTGATCAACATCCCCAGCGCAAAGCTGATGGCGTGGAACATGAGCGACACCATGGTGACGCCGATGGAGATCACGATGAACGCCACGTTCAGAAAGATGGATTGGAAGGCGTGGAAGCGGACGCGCTTGTCCTGGTTGTAGGGCGCAAGCACGAGGAAAATGATCCCCGTAACGAAGCCGAATAGATAGCACAAGGCGGAAGCGCCGTTGACGCCGATCGGCTGTGTGCTGACGGCAGCGGTAGGCTGGGTGAATGTCGCGCCGGGCGCTGCGGCCGCAGGCGCCCCGCATTTCGGACAAAACTGTCCTTCCATTTGCGTGCCGCAACTCGAACAATAAGCCATTGTGTTCTCCTCTAGGCGGGTACTCCCACCTCACCGCCAGATTGGAATCCGGCACTCGGCGCAGGGTTGCACGATGAAAGCTGGTTTTGAAGGAAGCTAAGGAAGCTGATGACTGCCGTACTTCGGAGCAGGTTCAGCCGCCGGAGGTTTGTTCCGGTGCTGATGGAAGACTCGGCTCGCTATGTCTGGCCAGAACTCGATGAATGTTGCGCCGATCATACCTTCGGCAGTCACGGTGAAAGCTCGTTGGAAGGTGAGGCCAATGCCCCGGTCCGTTGACGGATAATAGAGATTTGCGAGGCCGCCCGCGGCTATATTTCCAATAACATTCGCATAATTGGGCCCCAAGGCGCCATTGTCGCGCTTCGACCAGACGGTAGTGGAAATTGCATGAAAGAGACGGCTTTTGAAACTCCCGCTGCCCTTGCGAAAGTAACGTGGATCCTCGCGCAACAATATCGGAAAGACGGCGTTTCCAAAGAACGTCCCGGAGAACTGGTCCGCGTAAGCTGCCCCAAACCGCTTGCCGTAACCTTGCGCTCCCTGGCCATAGCCGGAAAAGTCATTTTCTGCCTGACTGAGCCCCGCATCCAGACCGGCGGCGACGAACTGAAATGGATCCAGCGCGCTTCTCAGGGCCAAATGAAATTTCTGGTCCGGCGTCAACGGCGCTGCATTCTGAAGGTCAGTGGTGTTGAAACTGGGAATCACGCCCAGGATTCGCTGCTGTTCCTGTTCTTTCAGTTCTCGTTCTGCCTTCTCGCGCTGCGACTCGGGAGACTGCGGTTCGGGTTGCTGCTGAAGCGCCGGTTTGGGGTCGGAGTTGTCTTTTTCCCTGTCTGCCTCTCTTGAATTTTGGGCAGGATTAGCGGTACCTTGTCCCTCCGTGGCAGAGATAAGCAGGATTGCGAGTGCCGAGACAGGCAGAATAGAAGACCAGATCGAGCGGAATCCAATCACAAGGCATTTCCCCGGAGCTGAGCCAACCCAAGCGTCAAACACTTGATTAGCGCCGATGTTGCGGGGTTTCCTCACTCTTGGAGTTGGGCCGGGCAGAGGTGTTGCAAGCACTCTTCCAGCTTCTCTAGCAGGCGTTTCCACCGCGCTTATACCAGTTCGACTCCCCAGAGGTCGTGGAGGTGGACGACGCCTTGGAGAAGGTTAGCTTGGTTGACGACCATGAGGGAGGTGATTTTTTTCTGCTCCATGAGATCCAGGGCCTGGGCGGCGAAGGCATCGGGCGAGATGGTGCGGGGATTGGCGGTCATGCATTGGCTGGCGGTGAGGTCGAGCACATCTTTGCCGCGATGCTCGAGAAGACGGCGCAGGTCGCCATCGCTGATGATGCCGATGAGGACATCGTCCTGGGTAACGGCGGTGATACCAAGCCCTTTGCGCGACATCTCGTAGATGACCTCGATCATGGGAGTGGAGGGCGCGACGCGGGGGATGGCGCTGCCGCTGTGCATGAGCTGGGAGACGCGGGCGAGGCGCTTGCCGAGTTTGCCACCGGGATGAAGGTCGGCAAAATCTTCGGCGCGGAAGCCGCGGCGCTCGCTGAGGGCGACGGCCAGGGCATCGCCTAGGGCGAGCATGGTGGTGGTGGAGGCCGTGGGAGCCAGGCCGAGCAAGCAGGCTTCCTTGTAGATGGAGCAATCGAGGGCGACGTCGGCGGCCTGGGCGAGCGATGAGGGCAGGTTGCCGTTGCGGGGATGGAGGCAGTCGCCGGTGAAGGTGATGAGCCGCGCGCCGAGGCGCTTGATGGTGGGGAGCAATTCGAGAATTTCGGCGGTTTCGCCCGAGGCCGAGAGCGCCAGCACGAGGTCGCCGCGCATGACCATGCCGAGATCGCCATGCAAGGCTTCGGCGGGATGCAGGTAGAGGGCGGGGGTTCCGGTGGAAGCGAAGGTGGCGGCTAGTTTGCGGCCGATCAGTCCGCTCTTGCCCATGCCGGTGACGACGACGCGTCCGGTGCAGCCGAGAATGAGTTCGAGGGCGCGCGCGAAGTCGGCAGCCATGGGGCCACCGATGCGGTCGGCGAGGCGACGTAGCGCCTCAGCTTCAATGCGAACGACGTTTTCACCAATGGTCATATTTGGATGAGTGCGGGGTTACGCAACGGCGCGGAACTTGCGTGTTCAATTGGCGTCCGTGAGAGTTTCCGCTGGTTATCGTACCATGTGGGGATGGAAAGATACTTGCAGGCTTGGGCCGTTGTGCTGTGCATGGCCGCCGGACTGGCGGCGCAGACGAATGATGGTGCGAGGCTGGCGCAGGGAAATCAGGAAGTGGGCCTCTGGGCCGCCTACTCGCCGGATTCAAACGTTGGGATTGGACAGGTGCTGGACCGGAAGTTTTTCGAGCTGGACGGACAGTACGCGGTAACGATGCTGGCCAGCCGGCGGGTGGCCTGGAAGTGGGTTGCAGAGGTGGTGCCCGTGGCGCTACTCAATGAGCCGACCGAGTACTACTTCAACACGAAGCATCAGTTTACCAACTCCCGCGCGGGGGCGACGACCTACGGGGGCGGAGTTACACCGCTGGGAATGCAAGTGAATTTCTGGAACGGACACCGGGTGCAGCCGTTCTTCGATGCACATGGCGGAATGCTGTACTTTACGCGGCAGGAGCCGGTTCCAGGTTCCTCGCAGTTCAACTTCACCTTCAATTTTGGCACGGGCGTGCAGGTCTTCGCCGGGAAGCGCTCGTCACTGCTGCTTGGGTATAAGTACCACCACATATCGAACAACGAGACCGCGCCGCAGAATCCGGGGGTGGATAGCAGCGAGGTCTATGCGGGGTGGCTGTGGCGGTGGAAGCGGTAGGACGGTGGTGTCCGATCGACACAGGAGACAATTACGCAGCCTAGCCCGCCAAGGCCCTGCGGATGGCAAGCAACGGTTCGAGGGTTGACTTGAGGTTGGCGAGCGGTAGGGCGTTGGCTCCGTCGCTTTTGGCGGTGCCGGGGTTGTCGTGGACCTCCATAAAGAGGCCGTCGATGCCGGCGGCGACGGCGGCGCGGCTGAGCAAGGGGATGAACTGGGGCTCTCCGCCGGACTGGGCGCCCTGGCTGGGGATTTGGACGGAGTGTGTGGCGTCGAAGACGACGGGAGCGTATTCGCGCATGATGGCCAGTGCGCGCATATCGACGACGAGGTTGTGATAGCCGAAGCTGGCTCCGCGCTCGGTGAGGGAGACGCGGTCATTGCCGCTCTCGCGGAGCTTGGCGATGGCGTGACGCATGTCCTGCGGGGCGACGAACTGACCTTTTTTTACGTTGACGGCGCGGCCGGTACGGGCGGCGGCGATGAGGAGGTCGGTTTGGCGGCAGAGGAAGGCGGGAATTTGCAGGACGTCGACTATCTCTCCGGCGGCGGTGGCTTGGGCGGCTTCGTGAACATCGGTGAGGACGGGGACGTTGACCTCTTCGCGGACTTTGGCGAGGATGCGCAGGCCTTCGGCGAGGCCGGGGCCGCGGAAGCTGGCGATGGAGGTGCGATTGGCCTTGTCATAGCTGGCCTTGAAAATGTACGGCACGCCGAGCGAGCGGCAGATGGCGGCGATGGATGTGGCCATGAAGAGCGCGTGCTCCTCACTCTCAATGACGCAGGGACCGGCGATGAGAAACAGTTCCGGGCCGCCGATCGTGACGTTCTGGACGGAGAATGGCATAGGAGAATTATAAGGTTTCAAGGTAGGTGCAGGTTTTAAGGTTTCAAAGTTTCAAACGTTTCAAGGCTCGGTCAGGCGCGGTAGGTGTGGTGTAATCTAAAGGGTCCGCGGTATGGACGTATCCGGGAGGAAGAGAAGCGATGAAGGGAAACGCGAAGGTTATTGCCGTACTGAACGAGGCTCTGCAGGAAGAACTGTTGGCCATCAACCAATATTTTCTACATTCGGAAATGTGCGAGAACTGGAAGTACGAAGGGCTGGCGAAGTTCATCAAGAAACAGTCCATCGACGAGATGAAGCACGCGGAAAAGCTGATCGAACGGATTCTGTTTCTGGATGCCACGCCATCGCTGACCGGACCGACGCAGTTGAAGATCGGCAAGAACGTGAAAGAGCAGCTTGCCAGCGATCTGGAACTGGAACTGGGTGCGGTGAAGATGTACAACGCCTCGATCAAAGTGGCGCGCGACGAGGGCGACAACGCCAGCGCGGAATTCCTGAAGGGGCTACTGGTCGATGAAGAAGAGCACGTGGATTGGCTGGAAGCGCAACTGCACCTGATCCAAGAGATGGGGTACGAGCAGTACCTGGCACAGCAGCTCAAAAAAGAGTAGAACGCTTGAGCCGATTGGAAAGACCCGCCTGGCGCGGGTCTTTTTTTTGCGATTGAGGGCGCGAGTGCGGAGGCACCGGCCTTGCGCGCTTACTGGACGACCCAGATGGTGATTTCGTTGGCGTGTCGAAGAAGGTGCTCGGTCAAGGGCCTACCGGTCAGGTCGCGGAACCAGTGATGCGAGTCCTTGCCGACCACAATCGTATGACAGCACTTTTCCCGCGCCTGATTCAGAATGGCAACGGTAGCATCCCGGTCGTCCCACGGATCGGAGGATGCCAGTTCAATCTCGTAAGTGAAAAGACCTGCCTGACGCAGCGCGTCAATCGCTTGGCTTAACGCCGGCTTGGCCGGAGCTTTTACGGAAGCAATCCAAGCCTGCTGGTCACGATGGAGTTCGTCTTGCAGTTTCTCTTCTTCCCTGGGATCTTCGGCACCGCCGAACTCCAGCAACTCCGCTGGAAGCGGCGGCAACAGATGCAACAGGTACACGTGAAAGCCCCGCTGGCAACCTATCATCCTGGTCACATAATCCACCGCCCGCCTGGTTGCGGCGGACTCATCGACTACTACCATGAGGTTTTCGTTTTTGCTCTGTGCGTTCGTCATGCCTGCCTTCCTGCATGATCATAGATTGCACGATGCAGGCGGCGCGTTGCACGGCGCGGGAGTCTGTTGCTCGCCTAACGTGTGCCGACCCGCCTCATGTCCCTTGAGCAACCAGAGGACTTCCGTCACGGAATGTACTACTTTCGGTAGTCCCAGCGACTCGATCATATCCTCGGGCAATTCTGCTGTTGTAGCCTCGTTGGCGATGATAGCCGGACCACCGGGCCAGAACATCGCGATCGTGCCCATTCGTAGTACAGAGAGCAGCCCTTCCCAAAGCCTCAAGTCCTGACACGGCCGTTCAACGTACAATCCATTGAGCATTCGCGTGTCGGATTCCAGCGGGGCCACTCCGATATTGCAGGAGTTTTTGCTGTCGTAGCGGAGAGCCCAATAATCGGGCTCTGATTCCTCTTCAACGATTTGGAATAGGGAACGAACAGCCTCTCTCGGGATGCCAACTCTTTCAGCCTCCCCGCAAAAATGGAAATAGACTTCAAAGCCCATTCGTCCCTCACTAAATCTGTCTCCTGAGGTTTCTAGTGTTTACCTGCGCCCTCGGGGCGGAGGTACTGGTGTTCGGCGGGCTCGGCTTGAGCGAGGCGCAGGGCGCGATACTGGTAGCTGGCGTGGACGAAGCTGAGAAAGAGCGGATGCGGCTCCAGGGGCTTCGACTTGAACTCGGGGTGAAACTGGCAGCCGAGGAAGTAGGGGTGGTTGGGGAGTTCGACGATCTCGACGTAGGTTCCATCGGGCGAGCTTCCGGTGATGCGCATTCCGGCGCCGGTGAGCAGTTGCTCGTATTCGCGGTTGAACTCGTAGCGATGGCGGTGGCGTTCGCTGATTTCGCTCTGGCCGTAGGCTTGGAAGGCCTTGGATCCGGCCTCGATCTTGCAGTCCCAAGCACCGAGGCGCATGGTGCCGCCGAGTTCCTCGACGCCGCGCAACTCGCGCAGTTTGTAGATGACCCGATGCTGCGTTGCGGGATCGAACTCGCTGGAGTTTGCCTCGTCGAGTCCGCAGACGTTGCGGGCAAACTCGATACAGGCGGTCTGCATGCCGAGACAGATTCCGAAGTACGGGACATTGTGTTCGCGGGCAAAGCGGATGCCGTTGAGCATTCCTGAAATGCCGCGCTTGCCAAAGCCGCCGGGGACGAGAATGCCGTCGAAGCCGGTGAGCTGCGACTCATAGCTGCGATCGCTTTTGTCCTTGGTTTCCAGACCCTCGGCTTCCACCCACTGCAGGTTGAGCTTGAGGTTGTAATTCAATGCGGCGTGGACGAGAGCTTCCTTGAGCGATTTGTAGGAGTCCTCGTATTCGACGTACTTGCCGACGACGCCGATGAGCACTTCATCCTGCGAATTGTAGGCGCGATGGACGAGCGTCTCCCACTGGCTCATGTCGGCATCCTTGGCATCGATGCGCAGATACTTGAGCACAAGTTTGTCGACACCTTCCTGGGCGAAAGCCAGGGGACACTCGTAGATGCTGGCGACGTCGCGAGCGGTGATCACGGCTTGCTCCTCGACGTTGCAGAAGAGGGCGATCTTGCCCTTCATCTCCTGCGGCAGGAAGCGGTCGGTGCGGCAGAGAAGAATGTCGGGCTGGATTCCGATGGATAGCAGTTCCTTGACCGAGTGCTGGGTGGGCTTGGTCTTGAGCTCTCCGGCGGCGGCGATGTAGGGAACCAGGGTGACGTGGACGAAGAGAGTGTTGTCGCGGCCATGCTCCTGGCGCATCTGGCGGATGGCCTCGAGGAACGGGAGCGACTCGATATCGCCGACGGTGCCGCCGATTTCGCAGATGACGACATCGACATCGTGGGAAACCTTCTTCATCGCGGCTTTGATTTCGTTGGTGACATGGGGAATGACCTGGACGGTTTTCCCGAGATAGTCGCCGCGGCGCTCCTTGGCGATGATCTGCTCGTAGATGCGGCCGGTGGTGAGGTTATTGTCGCGGGTGAGGCGGGCGTGGGTGAAGCGCTCGTAGTGTCCGAGGTCAAGATCGGTCTCGGCGCCGTCATCGGTGACGAAAACCTCGCCGTGCTGAAACGGGGACATGGTTCCGGGATCGACGTTGAGATAGGGATCGAACTTTTGCAGATTGACCCGCAGGCCGCGGCTCTCCAGCAGACAGCCGATGCTTGCAGCGGCTAGTCCCTTGCCGAGAGAAGACACGACGCCGCCGGTCACAAAGATGTACTTTGCCGACATATCGTCCTCGTAACCAGGATGTATTTAGATTGGTGAATTTGGCAGGGGTGCACAATCAATTTTCTACGAAAACGGGGCTGCGGGCAAGAAGCAGGCGTCGAGAAATTGGAAAAACATTTCAAAAGCCGAATCGGCGACAGGCATCCAAAGAGAGCAACGATGCTATCTTGTGAGGCTATGAAGCGGAGTATGTTGCCTGCGATAAAGGGGTTGGCGGTGGTGATGACGCTGGGGCTGCTGCTGGCGGGGAGCGGTTCCGCGCAGGTGGCGAAGCGGCTGATCCTGACCGACGGGAGCTACCAGACGGCGACGGAGTGGACGAAAAGCGGCGACCGGGTGAGATATTTCAGTGCCGAGCGGGCTGAGTGGGAGGAGCTGCCGGTTGCACTTGTGGACTGGAAGGCGACAGGAGAGTGGAACGCCGTGCGCGCCCAGAGCCAGGAACAGGAGATGAAGCAGGCGACGGAAGAACAGGTTGTGGCCCGCAAGGAGGAGCCGCTGAACACGCCGCTGGTGGCTGCGGAGCAGCGCCTGCCGGCCGAGGGTGGAGTGTTTCTGCTTGAAGAGCTGGCGGGCAAGCCGGTGCTGCATAAGGTCGGTGGGAGCAAAACCCAGGAGAACGACCACGAGGGAAAAAACATCTTGAAGCGGTCAGTCATCCCGATTGCGAGCCAGATGCAGACAATTGAGCTGAAAGGAGCGGCGGCCAGGGTGAGGCTTCACTCTGCGGCCCCGTCGATTTTTGTAGACGTGGAGGACCAGCAAGGCGCGATACCGGGAGAGAACTTCCGGATGGTGCGGCTGGAGCGGAAAAAAGACCTGCGAGTGCTGGCGAAAAACAAGGTGGCAATAAGCGGGGAGCAGAGCCAGACAGAGAAGTTCCTGCATTCGCGGGCAGAGAAGTTCAGCGGCGACTGGTGGAAGCTGATTCCGCTGGAGGATCTGACTCCGGGCGAGTACGCGATTGTGGTCTCGGCTCCAGGAGACGACGGGAACGGAGTGGTTTGGGACTTTGGGGTGGACAAGTAGAACGATTTCCACCCGTCGGGCTATGGGATGACGCCGACGCCGCAGACGGCGATGGCGTCGCGGGAGGTGTTCTTGATGCTATACATCATTTCGTCGGCCCGACGGATGAGGTCGTGAGCGTTTTTAGCGTCGTCGGGGAAGGTGGCCACGCCCATAGAGGTGCGGATGTTGAGGTCGATGCCTTCGCCGAGATGGAAGGTGGTGGTGCGCAGGATGTCGCGGAGGCGGCGGGCGACGATCTGGGCGGAATGTTTGCCGGTTTGAGGAAGCAAGGCGACGAACTCATCGCCGCCGTAGCGGAAGGCGTAGTCGATGAGGCGGAGGCGGTTCTTGATGGTGCCGCCGATTTCAGCGAGCAGGCGGCTGCCGATAAGGTGGCCGTAGCTGTCGTTGACCAGTTTGAAGCGGTCGAGATCGAGGAAGAGGATGCTGAACTCGTAGCCGAAGCGGGTGGAGCGGTAGACCTCGGCCTCGATGGAGTTGTAAAGGTGGCGCGCGTTGTAGAGTCCGGTGCAGTCATCGGTGATGGTAAGCTCCTGGATCTTCTCGACCGCGCGGGCGTTGTCGATGGCGATGGCGGCATAGTCGGCCATGGCCTGGAGGAGCATGAACTGATCGTCGCCGAAGCTGGACATATCGACGTTGATGAGTTGGATTACGCCGAGGATTTTGTTCTTGGAAGTGAGCGGGACGCAGAGGATGGAACGGGTCTCACAGCGGGTCAACTGGTCGATGCGCGAGGCGAAACGCTCATCCTTGGTGACGTCGGGAACAACCAGGGGCGTGCCGTGCTCGGCAACCCATCCGGCGATGCCTTCGCCGATGCGCAGGCGGACGGACTTGAGGGACTCGCTGGCGTCTCCGACGGCGATGGCGAAGTAAAGCTCATGATGCTCTTCATCGGTGATGAGCAGGCTCCAGGTGTCAGGCCGGAAACAGGTGGCGACCTTTTCCATGATGGTCTGAAGAAGGGAGTCGAGGTTCAGGGAAGACGTGAGCGCCTTGGCTACGTCATGGAGCATGATCAGCTCGGGTTTCGACTGGCTGACTTGAGCTGGCGGTTGCGTCATCAGGGTTGCCCTAGTAGGACTGGCACTACGAATACTGGATTCTAGCATTACACGAGCGTTATTGGCCTTGCAATCGATACCACGGGATCGCGCTGTCCTGCAATCGGCGCAATCTTCACGCTGGATGCGCTGCGGGTGTGGCGGCAAAACTCAAGCAGGATAGATTTGTATTTGACTTGGGTATGCCGCATTTCTATGATGAACGCAGAACTGCATCGACATTGATAGAGCCTGCCGATCACGGGTAACGCTCCGCTGCCGGCCGCAGGCGCAGGGCCCGCTGGCGCCGGGCCGCAAGCGTTGCCGGAAAAAGTGCAGATTCGAGACTGGGTCATCGGCGAGGGCGAACGACGTGGCATCGTTTGGAGAGAATCTGCGCCATTCACGGGAGGCGCGCAACATCACGCTGCAGGAGATAGCAGCCTCGACCAAGATCAGCTCCAGAGCCCTGCAAGCCCTGGAGGACGAGCACTTCGAGCAGTTGCCGGGCGGCATCTTCAACAAGGGCTTTGTGCGCGCGTATGCACGCTGCGTAGGGCTCGACGAAGAGAAGACGATAGCCGAATACCTGATTGCGGCAAAGGTGTCACCTTCGGAAATCGATATGGAAGTGATGTCCACGCAGGTTGCCGCCGCGGCCGGGACGCGCCAGCCGTGGGCTCCCAACGCTGCAACCGTGGTGGGCGTGCTGGCCGTGATTGTGGCGCTTGGGATGGGGGGGCTGTGGCTGAATGAACAGCGCAAGGAAACCCGAGGGCTAACACCCCGGCAAAAGGTGGAGAATACAGTCGGCGCGTCGGCTCCGGCTCCGGCGCCGCCGACCGTGGTGGCGAGCGAGCCGAACCCACCGCCCCAGAATGCGGCAAACGGCGGGGAGTCGAACGCGAATCAGGAGGCGGCGACAAATGCGTCATCTCTAGCCCTGTCTACAGCCGCCCAGGCTGCGGCCTCCTCGAAGACGCCCCAGAGCACAAATCAGACCGGGAAACTGGCGGTGGGAGTCTCTGCGCCACCGGTAGCGCCAGTCGCCGTGGCATCGCAACCGGGAGCGGCTCACTCCAAAGCGCAGGCTCCGGTGGAGGTCTCGATCTCCGCAACCTCGCGTGTATGGATCAGCGTAAGCAGCGACGGCAACCGGGTGGAGACTTTGACGCTTGATCCGGAGAAGCCGGAGACGCGCAGCCGGAGCTATTCGGCAAAGGAGAAGCTGAGGCTGGACGTGGGGAATCCGGCGGGACTGTCGGTTACCTACAACGGGAAGCCGGCTGGGGTACTGGGCCGCAGTGGACAACGGGCGACGATCACCTTTACTCCCGAGGGAATCGAGAAGCAGTAGGCACCGCGCACGAGCCGTCCGGCCTAACGCTGAAAGACGACGAGAACGCGCGCCGCGCGATTGGAGAGCGAAATGGGTGTGGGGTCGCGAGGAGATCGCGACCTTTTTGTTTTGGAGGGATGCTTCTACCGGGGCGGCTGAGCGGTAGAATTTGACGGACCGCTTGCGGGCGCGTTGACGCGTAACGCTTCCCTGCTGTCCGCAGGCGTTTGGGGAGCTCTGATGAAACAGATAGGCGATTGGGCGTTGGGGACGGCCGTGGCACAGGGCGCGAGCCATGCAGAGGCGCGGATTGTGGATGAGCGCGGACGTTCGCTGGGAACACGAAATGGGCGCGTGGCGCTGGCCTCCGAGGGCGAGTCGCTGGGTTTGGGCGTGAGGGTGCTGGCCGATGGCGGCTGGGGATTTGCCGCCACCCAGGAGCTGACGCGCGCGGGCGTGGAGCGCTGCGCCCGGCTGGCGGTGGAGATTGCGCGGGCTTCGGCACGGGTGCGGCGCGAGCCGGTGCGGCTGGTGGATGAGCCGGCGGCGGTGGCCGAGTGGAGTTCGCCTTGCGCGATCGATCCCTTTGCGGTTGCGGTGGAGGAAAACCTCGAGTTGCTGCGCCGGATCGACGCGACGCTGACGGCGGTGGAGGGCGTGACGCTGGCCGAGACCAGCATGACCTTCCGGCGTTACGAGCAATGGTTCTACAGCACGGAAGGGGCGGCGATCCACCAGACGCGGACGACGACGGGGGCGGGATTTGCGGCGCACGCATTTGAAGGCAACTCGATCCAGACACGCTCGTATCCGAATTCGTTTGGCGGGCAATATCAGAATAAGGGGTACGAGTTGGTAGGTGAGCTGCTGCTGCTGGATAACGCGGAGCGGGTGGCGCGAGAGTGCGTGGCGCTGCTGAAGGCTCCGCAGTGTCCCGAGGGCCGGCGCGATCTGGTGCTGGATTCGTCGCAACTGGGCTTGCAAATTCACGAATCGATCGGGCATCCGATTGAGCTGGACCGGGTGCTGGGCTACGAGGCGAATTTCGCCGGCACCTCGTTCCTCACCCTCGACAAGCTGCAACGGCTGCGCTACGGGAGCGAACTGGTGAACGTGGTGGCCGACGCCCGTCCAGAGCACGGGCCGGGGCTGGGGACATTCGCCTATGACGATGAAGGCGTCGAGGCGCAGTGCGTGCCGATCATTACCAAGGGACAGTTCGAGGGATATCTGTCGTCGCGCGACACGGCGGCGATGATCGGGCGCAGCCGCTCGGGCGGACACATGCGGGCCGAGGGCTGGGCACGGGTTCCGATTGTGCGCATGAGTAACGTGAGCATCCTGCCTGGAGAGCAGCCGCTGAGCTTCGACGAGCTGATCGGCTCGACCAATGACGGAATCTACATGGAGACCAACCGCTCGTGGTCGATCGACGACAAGCGCTACAATTTCCAGTTCGGCTGCGAGGCGGCGTGGGAGATCAAGGGCGGAAAGCTGGGACAGATGCTGCGCAATCCCTCGTACTCGGGGATCACAACGGAGTTCTGGAATTCGATGGACGCGATCTGCGACCGGAGGCATTGGACGCTGTGGGGGACTCCGAACTGCGGCAAAGGACAGCCCGAGCAAGGGATGGGAACCGGACACGGCGCGGCTCCGGCGCGCTTCCGCCAGGTGAAGGTGGGCGGAGCGTACGGGAGCTAACGGGAAGCAAAGCGAGTGCAAGGGCAAAATCAACGACCTCACCTTAAACGCGCAAAAAACGCTAGTTGAAGGTGGGACACCCGTAGTCGTCCAGGTGCAGCGGTAGCGTGTTCGAGGAAGATCGATGAATGTGAATGTTGCGATGGATCAGGACCGGTGCTCGGAGATTTTTGAGCAAGTGCGGCGCGCGGCCGAGGCCACCGACGTTGAGGTCACGGTGGAGGGCGGGCGCTCGGCGCTGACACGCTTTGCCAACAATGCGATTACGCAGAACGTGAGCGAAGAGGGGTGCGAAGTTTCCGTGCGGGTGCAGATGGGCGGACGCACCGCGCGCGCGACCACGAACCGGCTGGACGACGAGAGCTTGCGGCGGGTGGTGCGGCAGGCGGAGGAACTGGCGCGGGTGCAGGAGGAAGACCCTGAGCTGCTGCCCATGTTGACGGCTTCCGAACAGGGGAGCGTGGTGGAGCTCGACCGCCATTGCGAAGAGACGGCGGCGATGGGTGCGGGCGAGCGAGCCGAACACGTTGCGGCGATGGTAACGATCGCCGAGCGCGATGGGCTGAATGCTGCGGGAATCTACTCCTGCGGGGAGAGCTTCGAGGCGCTGTTCAACTCGCATGGGGTGGCGAGATGGCACCGGCAGACCCTGGCCGAGGCCTCGATCACGATGCAAGCAGAGGACAGCTCGGGCTGGCAGAAGCAGAACTACACAAGCGCGAAACGGCTGGACGCGCGAGCGCTGGCCGAGATTGCGGCGCAGAAGGCGCTACGCTCGGCACGCCCAGTGGAGTTGGCGCCGGGAAAGTACACGGTGATCCTGGAGCCCTCGGCGGTGGTTGATCTGATCGGCTTTCTGGCGGCGGACTTCAGCGGGCTAGCGCTGCTGGAGCAGCGCTCCTGCCTGAACGGACGGCTGGGGACAAAGCTTTTCGGTGAGAATATTTCGATTGCAGACAATGTTGGGCACGCCGAACAGACGGGGGCGGGCTTTGACGGCGAGGGCGTAGCGCGGCAAGGGCTCAGGTTGGTCACAAACGGCGTAGTAGGCGACGTTGCCATGTCACGCGGCACGGCGGCGCGAATCAGGAGATCAGAGCTGGCAGAGAAACTGGGCGACGCGCGCGCCACCGGGCACGGCTTCAGTTTACCGAACGAGGGTGGAGAGTCGGCGGCGAACATTGTTTTTGATGTGGCGCCAGGCACGACGAAAACGGTGGAGGAGATGATTTCCGCCACTGGTCACGGCCTTTTGGTTACCCGCCTATGGTACATCCGGGAGGTGGATGCGTACGAAAAAATACTGACCGGAATGACCCGTGACGGGACTTTCGTGGTGGAAAACGGGCACGTTGGGAGGGGGATACGGAATTTCCGCTTCAATCAGAGCGTGATCCAGATGTTGCAGCAGGTATTGGACTTAGGCGATCCGTTGCGGGCGTGCGGCGAGGAGGCTATTGACATGGTGGCACCGGCGATGCGAGTGGAAGGATTCCAGTTCACGGAGACCACGCGCTTTTAGCTGGACGCAAGGTTGGAATAGGAGCGCCAGCCCGGGTAAACCTTAGGGGGCACTTTCGTAATTACTCGATTTTCGGAGTAGGGTCTATCTTGAATAACGTGAAAGCCGCGACCTCGACCCAGACCACTACCGACCTACGTTCCTCCGTACGTTTCCCCCTGCGCCTGCCGGTTGTTTTGCACGCGCAGGACAGCGGGGGCGCGGAGACCCAGGATATTTCCGCTGGCGGAGTTCTGATCCATTGCGGAGTCGATTACCCTGTCGGCTCGACCATCCAGTTTTCGATCTGCATGCCGGCACATTCGCTGGGCGCGGATAAGGATGTCCAGGTGGAGTGCGTGGGGCGGGTTGTACGCTGCGCGCCGGCAGGTGACAGGATGGCTGTGGGCGCAATCATTGACGAATATCACATATCCCGCTAAGCTAAGCGAAACTAGAACTCTGAAGAGAGCGGGAACTGCTGATGGCCGAGGATGAGGCCAATCCAACATTGGAAACAGAAATAGAAGACGGTTTATCAGCAGCAATCCGCGTGATTGTGGCTGACAGTGAGCCGATTTTTCGCGTAGGCGTGCGGAAGATCGTCGCGCTCGAGGACGACATCCGCATTGTGTCGCAGGTGGAGTCGGCGGCAAATGCGCTAACTGCGGTTGGCCGTTATCAGGCCGACCTGATTCTGTTCGAATCCGGATTGAGCGCATCGCCGCGGGAGACGGTGAGTAGTATGTTGGCCGTGGCTCCGGCACTGAAGATTGTGCTGGTGATGAACGAGCCGACCGAAGAAGATACGGTCGAATTCCTACGGCGTGGAGTTCGCGGCATCCTGACCCGCTCAATCGGACCGGATCTGCTGGTGAAATGCATTCGCAAGGTGCATGCGGGCGAAACCTGGCTGGATAACAAGGGCGTGAACTGGGTGATCGAGGCCTACCGTGCCCAGGTTGCGCAACTGACCTCGCCGAGCAGCCGGGTGAAACTGAGTACGAAGGAACTGCAGATCATCGCCGGCGTGACGCAAGGCCTGCGCAATAAGGACATTGCGCAGGAGGTAGGCACCACCGAGCAGGTGGTGAAGAACTATCTGCGAAAGATTTACGACAAACTGGGCGTCTCCGACCGCCTGGAGCTGGCGCTCTATTGCATGCACCATCGGCTGCTGGAAGACTATTCCAAACCGGATAGCGCAACTTTACCGACCCTCGGGCAAACAGTCATGGCCCCCGCAGGCGGCGACGGAAGCACCCCGCGAAGATAAGGCAGGCAAAATCCATAGGCGATAGTTACATCTAGCGCATGAAGACAGGCTGCGTACGTTACAATGAACAAGTTCGCGCAAGCGACTCCCGCTTGTGAAGCGGAGAGATGGCCGAGTGGCTGAAGGCGCACGCTTGGAAAGCGTGTTTAGGGGAAACTCTAACGTGGGTTCGAATCCCACTCTCTCCGCCAGTATGTCAAACTAATTCTTTAGAATCAATCAAATACAACAAACGAAAGAGCTTAGGGACACCTCAAAAAGTCTCTATAGTCTCCCTGATATCCCTGTTTTGCCCCTGTTCACCCTAAAATTCTAGCTAAATCTAGCTAAGCTATCCGTTACCACAACTACTTCAGCAAACGAGGAACCGCGTCCAGCCGCGCTAAGCTCCACCAAACTCATTTACAAAAGCGGGAAGCCACCTGAGATTGGGTCCACCACTGGGACAATCGTCAAGGATTGGGGTTGGGAGCCACCACGCATGGTGCCGGGCTTCGGTTTAGAACGCGGGGATTCCACGAAGTCACGAGAAAGACGACCAGCCCCCAGCCACCTCTGGTGCCACCTCGACATCCTGCCCGGCATCACCAGCGCCCCCCAACCTCGCCAGTCACCCGCTTATAGACCCCCGCCCACCCGGCGTTCAAACGCCCAAGCATGATCCACATGCGCCCATCGCAATGTGCATCCCATGCCAGCCGCTCGTGCCGGACGAACTCAAGCGTGATGGAGTCGATGGCCAACGCCGGAGCCTCCAGCGGAACTCGGTGCTAGGGAGTTCCCGCTGAGTGGTGCTCAACTGGAAGTCCGCAAGGACAACGATGGAGTATCGTTGGTACGGCTCTGGGCGTTGCTCGCGGGAGGGCGTGAGATGAAGGTAGTCATCTTTGGCGCGACAGGAATGGTCGGTGGAGGAGTGTTGCGCGAATGTCTGCTGGATTCCGGTGTGGAGCAGGTGTTGACCGTGGGCCGGAAGGCGACCGGGCAACAGGACGGGAAATTACGCGAGATCGTGCACGGGAACCTGCTGGACTTGTCGGCGATTGAGAGAGAGCTGAGCGGGTACGATGCCTGCTTCTTCTGCCTTGGCGTCTCATCAGTGGGAATGAACGAGGCCGAGTACCGCAGAGTAACCTACGCCATGACCATGTCGGCGGCGGAGACCTTGGTCAGGCTGAATCCGGGGATGACTTTTGTGTATGTGACGGGAGCAGGGACGGACAGCACCGAGAAAGGGAGGGTGATGTGGGCACGGGTGAAGGGCGCTACTGAAAACGCGCTGCTGCGGATGCCCGTCAAGGGTGCGTATATGTTCCGACCTGCGGCGATTCAACCGCTTCACGGAATACGATCAAAGACGAAGCTGTATCAGGCTTTCTACGTGGTGCTGGCACCGCTGCTGTCGCTGGGAGTTCGCTGGTTGCCGAAGTATGTAACGACGACCGAACAGGTGGGAAAGGCGATGCTTAAAGTTGCTCGCGAAGGGGCAAACAAGCGGGTGCTGGAGAGCGAAGACATCAACGCTATTTGAAGACCAGCACTACTGCTGCATTACCAAGTCCCCACAGGTAGTCCCCGTTGCACCGGACTACTTCTTCCGCAGGCGCTTAGCGTTGGCGCTTGCTTTGCTGAGCCAAGGTGCCATCAGTGAGGCCATTGACGCTTGACCGAAGCTGGACATCAGCTTAAATCCCGTGGACATTGCCGCTGCTGCCTTCTCGCTAACCATGCGACGGTATTCGGCCTGAGAGCATCGATTCTGGGAAATCAGGAACATGCGGCGTGCAATCGTCTCCCAAGACGCGAGCGTTAGATTGGTCATCACCATAGGCAGCGAACCTGCTTTGCCCCTGCGGGTTTTCATGAACACCTCACTATCCTGAAATTACTGGCCGACCACCTCATTGTAGCCCGCGCTCCCTTGCTGGAGGTCGCGGTGGAGAGGTGGTTAAAACCGAACGCCGCCGTCGCACTGGATAATGCTGCGCTTCCGCACGATTGACTTGAGAAATTTGTTCAGTCCAGATAGGCGGCGGCGTCCAGTCGCAGTACGCTACCTAATGACTTTTTGACTCGCCGAGCTACTTAGTCAATTTCTCGACGGCTGCTTCCGCCTCGCCTACCGTGCTCATTCTCCGTCCCGCTTCCACAGCCTGAACCACGGATCATTAGCATACTTCTCATCATGCTTTTGATTTGCGGCCTTCCAATCTGACATCTGGAGCGGCCTCTTGTCCGGCAGCATGGAAAGATGTTCCAGCCACTCTATTTCGGCGATGATTTGTTCAGCGTTCATGCTGTTTCAGTTTCTACGGGGATCATCTCCTGCTCTTGCCTGCGATCATCATGCCTGCACCGCCTAGAATCATTGCTGCACTGATGATCGGTGAGACGGTTTGGCTGTGCTGAGTTTTAACCCCCATGGATAAACCACCGACC
>Ga0182030_10002134_pt1 | contig 41815 bp, 38 predicted proteins | sample 812S3MmetaG_FD_121299 | JGI IMG/M metagenome (GOLD analysis project Ga0182030, IMG submission 121299) | Permafrost microbial communities from Stordalen Mire, Sweden - 812S3M metaG (Illumina Assembly) | ecosystem: Environmental > Terrestrial > Soil > Wetlands > Permafrost | place: Sweden...
CCTGGTTGAAGCGCGCTATTGCGCCGCGCACGTGTTGCGCGTCGGTCAGCGGCTCTTTGCGCTCACCGGGGAAGGCGAAAACGTTGTCGGGCAGATCGCTTTGCGTCCGTCTTCATCGAATTGCGCACCGCGGTTCCGTCTTTCACATGCGCCTTTTTGCGAACCGTATGTTTGCCGCCGGGAACGTCAGCGGGTTCCTGAGTTCCCTTGCCCGCGGTGGCCTTCAGTTCGTGATCATTATCTGGCTACAAGGCATCTGGCTACCGCGACACGGTGTACCCTTTGAGGCGACACCGCTCTGGTCGGGGATCTACACGACGCCACTCGATCTGGGCTTCATCCTCTTGGGTCCGATCGCGGGAGCAATGTCAGATCGCTACGGGGCACGGGTCTTCGCATCGGGCGGAATGCTGATCGCTGCCGTCGGCTTCGTCTTACTCGCTCTGCTGCCCGTGGATTTCGATCGACTACCGTTCTTAGCGATTCTTGCCCTGATTGGGGTCGGCATGGGCCTCTTTGCCTCTCCCAATACCACGAGTGTCATGAATGCGGCGCCGGCGCACGAACGCGGCGCGGCGTCGGGCATACGGGCGACGTTTCAAAACTCCGCAACGGTCTTGAGCATCGCGGTGTTCTTTGGCATTCTCACAACCGGCTTAGCGGCGAGACTTCCGCTCATTATGACGCGAGGTCTCGAATCGCTGGGCATTTCCGCGCCTATCGCCCATCAAGCCGCAAGCACACCGCCGATCTCCGTGCTCTTCGCGGCGTTTCTCGGTTACAATCCGCTCCAGACGCTCATTCCGCAAAGCGCCACATCCACCTTACACACGCACGCAAAAGAACTCATTTTCGGGACGCAATTCTTCCCGGAGCTGATCGCGCCCGCGGTGCAAGATGGATTGCATCTCGCCTTCTACGTTGCAGCCGCTCTTTCAGTGCTCGCTGCGTGTGCATCTCTTTTCCGCGGTAAGCGCTACATTTCCGAGGAGTAGCCGCGATATCCGTCGAGGCGCGCGCGGCGATCGTGGATCAACAAAGCTGATGGGGCCGCCGGCGTCCAATTATCGCCGCCCGTGTTTTTCTGCCACCCCTCCGGAACGAAACGATAGACACCGTCGTCGGCTGCGTACACGTTAGCATTCGGATCCGGAACGCCGCGCGGTCCGTGTCCCGGGATCACCGGGAATTTTATTGCCGCATACGGCCGATTATCGGACTGCTGCCGCGCGTACGTCGTGTCGTTATAGTTGCCGTACGTCGGCGGATTGAAAAGGTAGGTGTTCACGCCGACCCAGCTGGGATTGTAGTAGCCCGTTCCGTAGGCGTAGCCGCCCCAGGCGGGTGCGTATCCGCCGAGATAGCCGATGGTATCGGTGTTAAAATAGCTCGCGGCATCGCCGCTGGAGAATTGCGATGCGGCGAACGTCTGGTAGGTTGCTTGCGGTTGTGGCGCGGGGGGCGCGGGCGGCGCCGTCAGAGCTATGCCGCGCGCATCGTAGATGTGAACGAACGTCACGCGAAAGAGCGGCGAACTCGGCGGAATCGCGTAGATGACCGCGGGAACGTACGTGGCCGGTGCCCACGGTCCCGTCGGTGACGAGGAAGTGAACCACACGGCGTCATGACATGCAAAGTAGTGCGAGGCGTCGACCTTGATAACGTCGTCGGTCGTGTTGACGGCGTACTGCAACGGCGTCTCGGGGATCGGTGCGAAGGTCGCTGCGCCGGAATTGTACGTGACCGTCAGCTTTGCCGTCGCCGGATTGACTTGGGTAACGTGCGGAACTTGCACCGCGCTCGCCGCATAGAACGCCTGCGTGGTACCGGGGACCGAAACCAAGACTCTGCCGCGCGGGCTGTTCTCCGGGATCTTCTTAAAATCTGCCGGTAGGTGCTGCGATGCGAAGGCCCACGGCCCGTTCAGGTTTGCGGCGGAGAACCAGCGCCCGGCCAGGAGCACATACCACTGCGTCGTGGTGCCGGAAAAGAAGACGTCGCTGGCGGTATTCGTGACATAGCGGAGTTGGGTTCCGGCGATCGACGCGAATTGCGGCGCCCCGGCGATGTCGATGAGAACAGCAGGTACCGTGCTGACGATGACGTGCGGCACGGTCGCGCCGGCCGGCTTCGGGGCAGTCAGCGTCACTTGCAGGTGACTCCACGCACCGGTTGCGGGAATGGCCGCAAAGCTTGCCGGCGGGACAGCCGGCGAGAACGATCCTGCGGATCCCGCCGCCGAGTACCAGCCGCTCTTCGCATGCACGTAGTAGAGCGCGGATGCGGGATCGTGAACGATGACCCAGTTCGTGTTGACGGCATACGTCAACGTCGTGCCGGCGATCGGCGCGAACACCGGCTTCCCGTCAAACCCGATGAGCAGAGCCGGCTGATGGCTCACATAGATGACCGGCGGGTTCGCACGAACCGGAACCGTGTGCGGGCGTGCGGAGCGCGGAATGCTCGCGAGAACCATGGCCAGCGGAAGCAGTGGCTTCCCGGCAACGTGGAGGTTGGCTTTGACGAACGCGTCGAGCGACGCCGCATCGGTCTGGCTCGCAGTCGGCCAACTTGTCGCGTCGAGCTTCGAGTTCACGAGCGAAACCGTACCGGACGGAACATCGGCGCTCGCAAGCGATGTGAAGCTGAGCGTCCCGTAAACTGGTACCGATGTTCCGGGCAACGTAACGGCCAGTGCCGCGACGCCGGTGATTTGCGTATAGTTCGGCCACGATCGTACTTGCGGCTCGTAGAGCACGATCGTTCCACCGCCGGCCGCAATCGTCGCCGGCCAAACGAGCGGCTTAGGAGTCGCCGTCTGCGCAAAGAGGGGAACGGCGGCACTGACGGTGATGGCGACGAAGAGTAGCGCCGCGAGCGATGCACGGCATGTTGCAGAAAAGCTACGCATGGTTACGTGCGTTACGATTCGGTTGCGTGGTAACCTCCGCATTCGGCCGGCCGGAAACAGGAAGTTTCAGTGCCCTAGAGAGGAGTAACTGCTATCCCATAGACCCTTTGCAGCGGCAACCGGATCGTCGTCGGACGTGTCGTCGCCGTCGGTTTTGCGCGATAGATGTCGATGTCGCTTGAGAGAACGGAGGTCCCATTTCTGGCAATCTGACTGTCGGCGACATAGAGGTTGTTTGCCGCATCGAAAGCCGGAAAGTGATAGATTTGACTAGAGTTCGACGCATTGTCGGGAACGCTCGGAGTGAGGGCGATTGGCCCCGGGAGCGGGTTGACGTCGGTCTTGAAGTACGTGTATCCGACAGCCAATTCGTCGTTGCCTGATGCCGCGACGTAGTCGTCAGTGTAGAACGCACCGTTGATGACAGGTTTGACTTGCGATTTAACTTCTGCCTGGAAGCCCGACGACTGCGGTTCCCAAGCGTGGATGTTTGTCGGCCATGGGTAACCACCGCCAAAAGAGCAAACGAGGACTGCCCCCGATCCGTCGACCGCCGCTCCAAGGGCAATCGAACCGTTAGGACCGTTGAAAAAGTTGTCGACGATCGCCAACGACCCAGTCGACGGGGCCTCGATGATGCCGAAGTACTGCGATGAGGCCCCGGGTCCGAGATAATGGTACGTGTTACGCGTGATCGCCAACGCAATGCTCCCATCCGGGCGAATCGCCATTCCCTGAATGGCATCGCTATTGATGCCTTGTGGCGGAAGCACGAGTGGAGGTGGTAGCGGATCGGGGATGGTGTACGTCGCGATCGGTTGCGCGTTTCCACGCGCAGTCGTTCCGTACTCCCAAATGGTAAAGCTCGGCGGAGTCGAGTTCGTCCACGAAACGGTCGAGCCGGCGATGTAGACCTTACCGGAATAGTCGACCGCAATCGGGTAGCCTGTCGTCGTTTTTAGCGTAAAACTCCGGATCGGCCCTGCGCCGGATGCTGCGTTCTCGGAATAGACGTTAACGTGATCGCCATAATCGATGAAGATCACCGTGGTGTTGTTCGGCGCCGCAGCGATCGATTGCAGCTCCGGTGTCGGCGCTACGGCGGCGCCCCCGCCAAACGAACTCACGCCGATAGTCAGCACGGCAAGTGGCACAATTGCGGTCAGTTGCAGGTTCGTATCCTATCGTAGCGGCTGTGCCGACTCTACGTCGTATCAGCTTGCCAAGAAAGGGACGAAAGTCGCGTCGTCTAGGTAGCGCGGTCCTTAGAATCCGCAATAGTTGCGCGTTCGATCGCCCACGCTTTTCTCGCGCGCATAAACCCTCGCGAAGGACGTCGGCGTTGTACTCGGCGAGCCCAGAGCTCTCACCATGACCGCCGATCTTCCTCAGGCGGTTCCCAAACGTTTTCGAAACCAGACGGTCTTCCCGTCATTTCTGAATTCCAGTTCATCCACTAACGCTTGGATCAGGAAGAGTCCGTAGCCCCGCGGTGAGTTCGGCGGCGGATGGTCTGCCGAAATCGGCCCTCGTAAGAAAAAGCCGGGTCCGTCGTCGGAGATCGACGCTTCAAGATGCTGTTCGGTGAGCATGGCTTCAACGCGGATCTTGCCGTGACGTGTGGAGCCGTGCTCTGCAGCATTTGCGAGCGCTTCGCCGATGACCGCCTCGATATCAGCGACGAGTTCCCTGCGAAGGCGAAAGTGCTCGATGAAACGGATGAACTGTTTTCGGGCATGCGACGCCGCCGACGCCGTATTTGGGAGCGTGATGTAAAAGCCGTGGCCGTCTGAACTGATTGGCTCCTGAGAAGCCATGAATCCTGAGCCTCCATGCATCGGACGTACGCTAGTTCGCTCGCCGAAGCGACCATGCGAGGTGGCAGCAAGTCCCGCGGGAATTTACCGCGGAGACCATTATTTAAACGTACGTAGCGTGCCTGTGACTTGCGCGCCCGTAGCGACGGCGACGATCGCGGCGGGGTCCCGCGGCGTGGCGGTGCCGCGCCAAGCAACGTGCAGATCCGGACGGATGAGAAAGGCTCCGAACCCGCCGTATACTTCATGCGCGGGCTCGTCGGCGTCGAGTGCGAGAACACCGTATGGCACGTTCGCGTCGCCGAGAGCCTGTTCGATTCCGGCAGTGTCGACGGCGTTGCCGAAACGTAGCACCGTGAACCACGGCCCGAAGTGATCGAGCAGCGCGCTGCCGTCGTTGCACCACATGTGCGGTAGTCGCGCACCCGGCCACGTCGTCGGGACGTAGTCGATGGCGTCGGGGTCGGGGCCCTCCCCCGGTTCGGGCCACAGCAGCGTTGAGTTGGTGTAGCGGTACCCGCGTTCGATGCCGGTAATGACGGTAGTCTTATGCGCTTCGAGCACGGCGAGCTTCCCGACCCGTTCGCGCGCCTCGCGGCCGCGCTCGCTGTCTTCTTTTATCCAGGGCACCCAGTGCTCTTCACGTCGCTCGCGCCGAGCGGCAGTGGCACTTCCCGAAGCACGCACGTTGCGAACGCCGATCTGTCGCCGCTCGTCTTCATAGGCTTGGAGCAACTCCGGCCCGCCCCAGCCCGAAAGCACGGCGGCCAGTTTCCACGAGAGGTCGATCGCATCGCCGATGCCGGTATTGAGGCCGAGGCCGGCCGTCGGAATGACCAAATGCGCCGAATCGCCCGCGAGCATCACGCGCCGGTCGATGTAGCGCTGCGCGCAAAGAAGATTGTGACGCCATGGCGCCGATGCGATCATTTCGAAGGGAATCGGAGCACCGAGAACATTTGCAAAAATCGCCCGCATGTCGTCCGGCGTACAATGCTCCGCGTTGATCGAGAAGTGGCGGCACGAATCTTGGCAGACGACGCCCGAGCTATATTGGTCGGAAACCTTATAGTGCCGTCCGTGTCCGATCGGAGCGACGTCATAGAGCGTGTCGCACCGGTAGAGCGCCTGGACCATGCGACGGATGTCCGCTTGACCGTCCATGGCGAAGCCCAACTGCTTGCGCACCGTGCTGGTGCCGCCGTCGGTGCCGGCCAGATACGACGACCGGAACGTCCGGTCATAGCCGTCGATCGTGCGCACCTGCGCAGTGACGCCGGCCTCATCCTGCTCGAACGAAAGCAATTCGTGACCGAAGCGCACGTCAATGAGCGGGTTCTCTTCGGCGATCTCCTTGAGCAGCGGCTCAAGCGTGTACTGCGAGATGAGCTGGTAGGGCTCCAACGGCATGACGCCGTCGTTACGACCTGCGGCTTCAGCGCGAGCTTCGTCGACCGACGGATACGGAACGCGCGCCAGCGGAGGATCCATCATCGTGATGATGTGGTAGACATCCATCGGATACGCGGTAGGGTAGCCGGCCGCGCGTACGCGGTCGGCGATCCCCATGCGCCGGAAAATTTCGAGCGTTCGTGCGTTGCAGCGCTCCATCTTGGGTAAGAAGGCCGGAGCATCTTTGCGCTCGACCAGCGTGCACGGAATCCCGCGTGCGCCCAGATCAATCGCCAGCGTCATGCCGACCGGGCCGCCGCCGGCGATCAATACGGGTGTTTGCAACGTCTCCACGGCTCGAATTTCCGCAGACCCGAGAATATCTCTTCTGACACTCGTCAGAAGTGATAGCTAGTCGTCCCAGTAGTAGCCCACGACATAATAGTCGTACAACTCGCGTTCCCGTGCACGATCCCAGCTCTCGTCGTCATTGTCGAGATCTGAATCGACCGTGCTGCTCACGGTCGGGGCACTTTCCGGGCGCCGGCCCGTGCCGACACCGCCCGCACTCGCATGGTAGGTGCTTTGGCGACGGCTGGTGCTCGGAGCGCCTTCCAGCTGTTCTTTGGTTATGTCGGTGCTGAATCCGTGTTTGCCCGGGTCGTACTCTAGCTTACGCCACGGGATCGTGTACTCATGATCGCCCATGCCGAGGAAGCCGCCGAACTCCGCGACCGCGTAGGCCACGCGTCCGCTGACCTTGTCGATCTTGAGACTCTTGATCGTGCCGATGCTTTTCCCGGACCGGTCGAGCACTTTGGTGCCTTCGACGCGATCGCTCGAGATAAGCGAACCATCAGTCGACTTGTCGCTGCGGGTGCTTGCTGTGCTTTGATTCATTGAGGCGTTCTCCTAACACCCGTTTCTTTTCCCTCCGGATGGGCGCGCGAAACGTGGTCGGTGGTACCTCGGGCAAGCAGATCCTATCCAATCGTCGTTATACGTGGGGGTTAGCCGTCGTTGGCAATACGCCGCAGCGTAAGGTTGATGCGACCGTGAGGTGCGATGCCGGCGTCCGCGAGAGCCGTTGTCGCGTCATCGCCGAGCGAGATGGAGACGACCGGCGCCGCCAAACTCGAATCACCGCGGTCCTGGTGCAAGCCGAGGTACGCGTCGAGATAGCCGGGCAGAACGTGGAAGCCGGGCGGGAACGCCTCAGAGGTCGTACTGCCCCCGATCGCCGGCATTCCTTAATGTACGAGGATATGTATGAATTGTCTCTGGAGCGCGGGCCGAGTCCGGCCTACGATGCAACCACGATGGTTAGCACAACACTCGACGGCTCGCCCGGCCTCGACTTGGAGACGTCGGATCTCGACGAAGAACGCCGGCGCGAACTGCGTGCGTTTCTCATGGACGCCCGTTCGCGGTTCGGCCCAGGCGATGTTGGCCTACCCGCCACGAAGCGCCGCCGCGTACTCGGTCTTCGCCGCGGTGAAGTCGCGGAGCTCATCGGAGTTTCTCTCCACGCGACGCGTCGCGCTTAGCATGAAGGCAATATCATCATCGGTTTGATATAGGAACAGCACCTCCGTTCGCGCTTTCGTGAGGTCTGCACTATGATCGTACCACTCCGCTCGACCTTCGTTGAATCACCCGCAGACTGGTTTGGCCCGGCGCTTGCCGCGACGAACGACTGGATCTATCAGCTCACACCGGCCGACGCCGCGGAGATCGATGCAGCCTTCCGGTCGGCCCGCTCACACGGCCGAACGCTGGAAACACTCGAACGCGCGGATTTTCCCTTGCCGTCCTTCTCCGCGCGTTTGTCGCACGCGCTGGATTTCATCGAGAACCAGCGCGGGATTTATGTGTTGCGCGGACTACCGACCGCGCTATATAGCAAGGATGACCTGCGCCTCATCTATTGGGGCATCGGAAAACATCTCGGAACCGCCGTCTCGCAGAGTAAAGACGGTGATCTCCTCGGTGACGTGCGCAATTTCGGCTCCGACGTGAATAGTGCCGAGGGTCGCGGTTACAAGAGCAAACAGCGCTTGTCGTTTCATACCGATTCGTGCGATGTGGTCGCACTCATGGTCTTGCGCACCGCGATGAGCGGCGGTACCAGCATGATCGCCAGTTCGGTGGCGATCCACAACGAGTTCGCGCGTACGCATCCGGAGCTACTCGACGTGCTCTACGAGCCGTACCCGTGGAGCTGGCAAGGACAGGAGCCGCCGGGGGAGCCCGGCTGGTATCTACAACCGCTGTTCAGCCGGCACGATGGGAAGTTCGCGTGTCGCTACATCCGCTTGCACATCACCAATAGCCAGCGCTTTCCCGATGCCCCGCGGCTGACGGATGCGCAAATCGCGGCGATGGATGCGATCGACGCGCTGGCGTGGTCCGAGGACGTCCACCTCTCGATGTATTTCGAACCCGGCGACATTCAGGTGCTGTGCAATCATACGTGTTTGCACTCGCGCACGGCGTTCGAGGACTATCCCGAAGAGGATCGCCGGCGGCACCTGTTGCGGATGTGGCTAGCTGTTCCGAACAGCCGGAGTCTCGCGCCGGGGATGGCGACGATCTACCAGGACCAGCGTCCGGGTGCGGTACGCGGCGGCTTTCCGTCCCGAACGGGACAACACCACTTTCACACCATCGGGACGCTCGCTGACTAGATGGAATACGTTCGCCGCGACATCACCGGGCCCGACGGCAGCTATCCGGTCGAAGGCTACGTCGACCCGCCGTTTCTGCCGCTCGTCGATGCCTTTTGCGCCAACTTCGCGGCCGGCATCGAACTCGGCGCAAGCGTCGCGGTGGTGCGCGATGGGAAAGTGGTGGCCGATCTGTGGGGCGGCTATGCGGACGCGTCGAGGCAACGGCGTTGGCGCCACGACACGATCGTCAACATGATGTCGGTGTCCAAGGGCGTCTCGGCGATCTGCATCTTTTTGCTGGTCGAACGCGGGCTGCTCGATCCGCAGCGGCCGGTCGCGGACTATTGGCCGGAGTTCGCGGTTAACGGCAAAGCGGAGATCACGCTCGCGCAGGTGCTCGACCATCGTGCCGGCTTGCCTTGGGTGACCGGCGCGCAGCGCGGCGACGCCTACGATCAGGACCGGATCGCAGCGGCGATTGCGCGGCAGGCGCCGCTTTTTCCGCCCGGCGATGCGCCCGCCTATCACGTCCTCACGCAGGGCTACATTCTCGCCGAAGTCGTGCGTCGCGTAACCGGCAAGACGCTCGGGAGCTTTTATCGCGACGAGATCGCCGCGCCGCTGCACATCGACTACACGATCGGTTTGCGCGAAGCCGACCTCGACCGGTGCGCGACCTTCGAGCTTCCGCCGCAGGCCGGCATTCTCAAAGCTTTGCTCGATCCGGATTCACCGGAAGGCGTCTACTGGGCGCAACTTGCCGAAGGCGAGCGCTTCAACTCGACGGCCTTTCGTACGGCGGAGATCCCCTCAGCCAACGGCCACGGCAACGCGCGCGCCGTCGCGCGCTTGTACGGCATGCTCGCGAACGGCGGCGAGCTCGACGGCATCCGCATCATGCGCCCGGAAACGATCGACCAGCTTCGCGCGGAGCGCCACAATCTGCAAGATCGCATTCGCCCGCGGCACTACCACCAAGCCTCGGGTGTCGTGCGCAATTCGCCCCCCGTTGCCTATATGGGACCCAACCCCGGAGCGTTCGGGCATCAAGGGGCCGGCGGCGCGATCGGCTTCGGCGATCCGGAAAACGGCATCGGTTTCGCGTACGGGATGAACTACTATTCGCCGGGCGGCGAAGCGGAACGTCGCGCACCGCTCGTCGATGCAGCGTATGCTGCTCTGCGCTGAGACCGCCGTGGATCCGATCATCCTGCGCGCCTGGCCGAAGGCGTTGCACATCGAACGCGGCGGGGCCGCGCGTTTGGACGAGCTGGTCGCACGCATTGGAACGCGCGCGATGGTCGTATGCGGTACGACCGTTGCCAACGGACCGATTCTCGGGCGCGTTCGCGGCGGCTTAGGCGATCGTCTCGCTGCCGTCTTCGACGGCGTGCGCGCGCACACGCCGCTCGACGCCGTCCTTGCCGGAGCGCGCGCGCTCGCGGATTGCCGGGCCGACGTCATCGTGAGCGTCGGGGGCGGCAGCGCGACCGACGCCGCCAAAGCGATCGCGATTGCCGCCCTCGGCAACGGGCTCGATCCCTATCGCAGCGACGCTGCCGTCTCGCGCAGCGGCCCGCGGATGCAATTGCCGGCCGGCATCGCGCCGCACATCGCGGTGCCGACGGTGCCGGGCGCGGGCAACGTCATGCTGCCGACCGCCGGCGTGCTCGACCCGCAAACGCGCGCGAAGTTCTTGTTCGACGATCCGGCCCTGATCCCGAAGATCGCACTCCTCGATGCCGAGCTGGTGGCCGATTGTAACGCCGAGCTCACCGCCATCACCGGCATTCGCTCGATCGTCGGCGCGGTCGAAGCGCTGTATGCTAAGGGGCGCAATCCGTTCACGTCGGGTCTGGCCCTCGAGTCGATCCGGTTGATGCGCGAAGCGCTCCCGGCAAGTCTGGCCGAACCGGGCGATCTCGAGGCGCGCGAGCGTTCGCTCTTCGCCGCCGTCATGGGAACGCTCGCGACGATGAACGCCGGCGTCTCGGTCGTGCACGCAGCGGGGCTCGTCATCGGCGGCAGATACGGAATCGCCCACGGCGTCCCGCACGCCGTGCTGTTGCCGCATGTCATGCGCGCCTTCGCCGACGTGCTGGAGCCGGTGCGCGCGCGTCTCGACAGCGCACTCGGTGTGTCCGCCGGCGAAGATGCGACGACGGCATTCGAACGGCTTTCGGCATCGTGCGGCCTGCCGGCGCGACTTTGCGCGATCGGCGTACCGCAAGAGGATTTGCCCGGCATCGCCAAACAAACGGCCGCTCTCGCGATCATGGCACTCGCGCCGCGTCCGGTTGGGACGAACGAGCTCTGCGTATTGCTCGGGGCTGCATGGTAGCTCAGAAGGAGACCACGTGATGAACCGTTGGACCGGAGTAACCTTGGCCGCCGCGATGATCCTCGCTTGCGCGTTGCCGGCGCGCGCCGACGACGTCGTGCGCGTCGGGAACGCCGCGCCCGCATCGCTGTTCTACGACGCGCTCTACATCGGCGCCGATCAAGGGATCTTCAAGAAGCATGGCCTCGACGTGCAGCCGTTCGATATCTTTGGACCGGCGAAAGCGGAAGAAGCCATGACGGCCGGCAGCATCGACGTCGAGCTCGGCGCGGGAACGGAGTTCGCCTACCTGGCCAAGGGCGTGAAATCGATCGGCGTGGCGACCGTGCTCGAGCAGCCGACCCTCGTCGACGTCGTCGTCCGCAAAGACAGCCCGATCAAGACGCTGGCGGACCTGAAAGGCAAAACGGTCAGCATCATCTCGGTCGGCTCGTTGACGGAATGGCTCGCGAAACAAATCGCCATCAGCCAACACTGGCCGCCTGATGCGGTCAAGGTGGCCGCCGTCGGTTCGGCGCCCGCGCAAGTGGCGATGCTCAGCACGGGGCAAGTCGACGCGTCCATCATCGATACATCGGCCGCGCATTTGCTCGAACAAAAGGGCCAAGGCCGCATCATCGCCTCATGCGGCCCGTTGGCGAAGAACTTTCTCACCCACGTCATCTTCGCCCGAACAGATTTCGCCGCTCAGAATCCCGATGTGCTCAAGCGCTTCCTCGCGGCCTGGTTCGAAACCGAAGAGTACATGCTCACGCATAAGGCCCAGACGGTTGCGGTGATCGTTGCGAAGCAGTCCGTTCCCAGCGACATTGCGGCCCAAGACTACGACGAACTCGTGCCGGACTTTTCGCGTACCGGCAAGTTTCCGTCCGCGGGCTTAAACGTGCTGGCCGCGTCGTTCGTCCAGATGGGAACGCTCCCGAGCCCGCCCGACATGAAAGCGCTCTACACCGAAAAGTACTTGCCCCCGCCGATCAAGTAGCGAAGCTCCGAGCGTCGATCTTCCAGTTTGTCATCCCGAGCGGAGCGCCGAAGGGCGCGTAGTCGAGGGACGCGAGATAGCCTCCAACTCTAGCAAGTGCAACTCCACGATCGTGTAGACTTCGTATTGTCGTCGGTGCGCTGTTCCTAACCAAAATGGGCACGTGCCCAATAATGTCCTCCTTATCGGGCGCGAGCAAGACATTCGCGGGAGCGCGCCATTACGCATCGCTACTGCTCGCGCGCGGAGCGCTTTGTCAGGTTCAGCCCCCGGTTAGAATGGCTGAGCACGATTTGGCGCGTCCCGATGAGAATGGGAAGCTCCCCGATTTCAGCTTCTGATGAGAAAAGCTACAAAATACCAGCTTCAACCAAGAACGCGGGCAGACGCCCATGCCCTCGGGTAAGCTGCAGGGCCTGGAGGTCAGCGGTGCCCAAGGCTCGAGGTCATGCCGTTCGCCGTGGACGACCTCCCCTTCATCGCCTAGGGGGCACGCCGCAATCCCCTCGTTCGAATCGCGATTTATCGGCAGCGCGCAATCCCAGAAGCGTCGATCGCCACCCTTAGCGCAAGCATCTACGCAAACTCGCCATAAGGTGTCTTCAATTCGGCAGCGATGGTCTGAAATACCGGCTCCCAGTCGTCGCATATGGTTTGCCGTACGATGCGAACGCTCGAATACCACGGAGACTCGACGCAGTCGATACCCCAGCGAAAGTCACTTACCAGCGAATTTGCTAACCGCGTCGGCCGGCCCAAAGCCCCCGCGAGATGCACGGTCGAGGTGTTGACGGAAACAACCGCATCCAGCGCGGTTAGCAGGGCCGCCGTGTCGTTCATGTCCTCGCTCACCGTACGTATTGGGGAAAGGGGGAATGGGGCATCCGCTATCTCCGCCTCTGTGGCATCGAGCTGCAGCGAATGGAAATGCACGCCAGGAACCTTGGCCAACGGAGCCCAGTTGCGAAGTGGGGCAGCCCGCCATCGCTCCCGCGTGTTCGTGCGATTCCCATGCCAGACGATGCCGACATGTCGGACGTTGCGGCTGCCCCCGAGCCGCGCCTTCCAGTCTTGAACGCGGAGGGGGTCAGCGCGCAGGTAGGCATTGCCGCAGATATCGGACGCTGCGGCAATGCCCGCCAAGCATGGTAGTTGCATAATGGGAAGGTGGATATCGAATGCTTTCGCGGGCCGCCGGTGCGTGAAACGTTCGAACTGCACGTTGACGAAGTTGCGCTGGAATAGCGCCATGAGGGTAGGGGGTGTTTCGACGACAATTGGCGGGTCGTGGATTGGTAGTGTCCTCAGAAACCGCGCCATCATTATATGGTCACCTAGACCTTGCTCCGAAGCGATCACAAGTCTTCGCCCATTCAGCGCCTCTCCGCTCCAGCGCGGGACGCCTTCGTAATGGTAGTAGTACCGGGCTCCGTCCGAGTCGGTTTCCATGATCGCCGGATACGCCGCGAATCCTTCGCGGTATCGGCCGAATCGCAGGTGCAATAATCCCAGATTATAGCGAACGTCTGGGTCATTGGGAGTGATGTCAAGCGCGCGCTCGAAAAAGGCTTGGGCCTCTTTCCAATCGGTCCGGGCCAGCGCGACGCGCCCGAGTCCAAATGCAGCACGAAGCACGCAGCGGTCAAGAGTGAGCACAACGCGGTATATCCTTTCCGCCTCCGCGAGTTCTTCGTTCGCTAGCATCGCGTCGGCGAGACATACGAGACTTTCAATCGACGAGGGATCAATTTCTAAGGCACGTCTTACCGTCGTGAGCGCATCGGCTGGCCGGCGGGCGCGTCGATATACGTCTGACAGAAGCCTTAGTATCTCGGGATTGGTCGGATCGAGCTCCCGGGCGACCCCAAGCGCATGAGCTGCGCTATCGAGATTTCCAATCTGACGTTGTATAGCGCCGACGACGGTGTGTGCGTCAACCAACTCCGGCGTCATATCGGCAGCCTTGCGCGCAGCTCCTAATGCAGCGAAGCGATCGCCGCCGCGCCATAGCGCGATAGCAAACCCAAGCCAGGCATCGCCCCGCGTCGGGTCAAGTGAAACCGCGCTGGCAAATTCACCCTGTGCTTTCCGGAACCGTGAAATGGCAAGTGCTCTCCAAGCGGAGCCGAGGATGGAGTCCACCCCGTAACCATGATCCCCGAACCTTGGAGACGTCTTGAACGCCGACTCAGATGCGCGAGCCCGATCTCTTGATCGTGTTCCTAATAAGGTCGGCAAACCTTCGAATCGATGAGTCCCCTTAGGGATCACAATTTGGTCAGTGGGGGTCGTGGGTGTTACGATCGCAGCAGGCGGGATGAATGCACGTCGCCTCCGCGCAATCGCATCTGTGCCACAGTGATTACATTGCCGTTGCCCACGTCAGGCTGCCGCCGATCCCGGCAGCAACGGTACCTGCTGCTCGACCGGCCATTTTGGAAATGCGCGTAGCCAGTCCGGCCTCACGAAAATACCGAAGGTGCTGTGCGCAGTATATGGTAGCGACATTATCAGCCGAATATGCGCCTACGCTCAGCACTGCCTGTGCGTCCGCTGCAAGTGCTCGGGTCCTGAGACCGCCCAGTTCTGCTGTTGCAAGCGACATCGTTTCAAGCCGACGCAGAAGCGTGCCACGATTCATACGGGAATCGCGACGCGTTGCACGTCGGTGAACTCGGGCATCACTTCTCGTGCGAAGAGCTCGATCGAAGACCGAGATTCCGCCAACGTCATCTTGCCGAAAGCAAAGCCTGTGGCCAAATACGTGATACCGGATTCGGCAATCTGCCACGCAACATAACTGCAGATCGTTGGCGGTGAACCGGCTCCTATGAGGCCGCCGTCATGGCGACGCCAAAATCGGGGATAAATTGGGCAGGAAAAGAATCGGACTGGCCTGCCCTGCCCGATCCCACAACCAACGCAACTTCGCGTTGAAATCATCATAGGCATGGCGCGCTGTTCGCACCGCCTCCGCGTCGGTATCGGCCACGACAAGATGGCGCGTCATGCCAAGAAATGGCGTTTTCGCGGGATCTCGTCCAAGGGCGCGCCACTCAGCGGTATCGGTCTCCGACCTCACGTGCTCGACACGTTGGGCCCAGCGTTAGAGCATTCACCTCTGATGGCACGGTCCAAGTCGCGGTCTCGGCATGAGCAGTTCCGTACCAAAGCGGTGGTAAAGCGGTAAGAGGTCTACCAGCGTGCCGAGTCGCAGCCGCGTCGTGCGTTGCGCCACCGCGGAAAGAAAGACTCCCGGCGACGGCGCACCGCCGAGTGGAGTGCCGTGATGCTCGGCAAGATGGTACGCATAGAGTCCCTCGCGCTCCGCGAGTTCGATAAGTTCAAGTCGTTCGTCGTATTGCCGCGCGCGTGGTAGATCGTTGTGATCGATATGCTCAAAAAACCAAACTGCACGGAAAAACTCCTTACTAAGCAGCAGGGAAAGCCGACGAGTTCGCGGTTGGTTGCAGATCGGCTCGGAGCACGCTCAGACGTTCGAGAATCTCGATGCTAAGGCCGGCCCGTAAGGCGTTGACGACACAGCAACGTGATCGCTTGATGGCCGTAATCAGCCCCTTTCAGTGCCTTTGATATGGGAGTTCTGCTCTCGGGCGAACCTCGTGGATCGTCGTATCCTGGCTCCGCCTACCGTCATTGCTGCGACGATCGCCCACCTGATTGTCTCTGGTAACTTGCTTGCGCAAGCTGGGATCACGTTAGCGCGTTTCTTCGTCGGCTTCTTTGTGGGTATGATCCCGGGGACGCTCATCGGGCTTGCTATGGGCGTTTCTCCGTGGACGCGTTCGATCGTACAACCGTTGGTTGCGGCCTTCTCCCCTACCCCGCATAGCGCTGTTCCCAATAATACTTATGCTGGTCGGGCTCAACGAGACATCGAATATTATCCTGATTTCGCTCGGCCCATTGTTTACCATGATAATCACGACGATGGCGGCGGTGCTGAACGTCGAGCCAATCTATCGCGAGGTCGCGCAAAGTTTCGGTGCGCGAACTCGCGACCTCTATTTTAGTGTCATGTTCCCGGCCGCGCTGCCCGTGATCATGGGCGGGGTAAAGCTCTCCGTCGGGCAAGCGCTCTTGAATACCGTCGCCGTTGAGTTCCTCGTCGCCGACAACGGGATCGGCCACCTCATATGGAATTCGTGGACCACGCTGTCGATCAGCCAATCAGTTGCAGGATTGGTTACTGCCGGCATCCTGCGAGTAGTGCAAAAGGCAGCGATTTAGAGCTGCGCTTTATGAGCGCTCGTATGAGACGCGTCCGGGACGAACTCGCCGCCGATTAGCAAACGGTTCCGGTAACTCCACGGCGCCCGTGGATTCACGCTCCACGCGGCAGCGCTCCAAGCGGACCTCGAAGGCGCGGCGTCGCTCGGCCAGGTCGATCATTTCGGCATCGATGCTTTCGATGTATCTCCGGTAGATCGGCGCGGCGCGAAGCATCGACTCGCGCAGTTGCCCATCCGTAGGGCACGCTTGGATCGGGTCGCTCGGCGCGAAAATCGCCCGGATGTCGCGAAGGGCAAGCCCGATCGACAGCATGTTGGTAAAGACGGGCACGATTCTCGTCAGGCTCGCATCGAAATAGCGATAGCGGTTCGCCGCCCGCAGCACAGGGGCGATTAAGCCGCGCGCCTCATAGGTGCGGATGGCTTTCGTCGTGGTGAAACTTCGCCTGGCGAGCTCACCAATGAGGACGAGTTCCTGAGTGATACTTGGGACTCCGCACTGGAGTTCCAAGCATCCTCTTTGCCGCCCGGAATTCAGTACTTGATGCCGAGCGCTTTATACGCGTCCCGCAGCGGGCCGTCGTCGACGATGCTTTCGACAGGAACCGGCTTGTCGACGAGCTTCAACGTAACCCATAGCTGTTGCTGACGTCGAATCGACGAGGCATCAATCTTACCCAACCCGCCGGTATAGGCGGGCCCCGGAATCGACTTTATCACGTCCTCGGGAAGCCCGGACCACTTGACGACCGTCGCCAGCGTATCCGGGGTCCAACGCCCGTTCCCAGCGGCGATCTCGCGCTGAGCCCGCACGAACGCCGTCAGGAACCGGACGACGGCATCCCGGTGATCGCGAACAAACGACGCCGACACGCCGATATAGCCGTCCTGATAAAAGGGGGCGATTTCCCCTTGCGGGAGCCACTTATGTGCGAGACCCTGGGCTTCGAGCTGGGACGCCGAGGGTTCGGTGTCCATCACCACATCGACGGCCTTATTGCGCAATGCGGTGAACACGTCGGCTTGCGTCTTGAGCTTCTGCTGGTACGTCAGGTCGTCTGTGGTGAGCCCGGCCTTCGCAAGCTCGGTTCGCGCGATGAAGTCAACCGGAGCGCCGGTGGCAAGCGAGTCGAAAATTTTTCCCCGTAAATCGGCGGGCTTGCGAATCGTGCCCGCGTCCCAAAGGTCTTGCCGAACCAAAACCCACGCGACGTCGGCCCAGTTCGGCTTCTCGGAGTCCACCGACGCGACGACCTTCAAGTTGAAGCCTTCGGTAAACGCGTTGAAGAATGCCGGCGCGGTCACGACTTGCGCCATGTCGATGTCGCCGCGTGCCAGCAGCGGAATGATGGTCGCGGCGGATTGGTTGATCGTCGTTATGACGACGTTGAGATGCTGCTGGGTGAAATAGCCCTTATCTGCCGCCCGCAAGATCGGCAGATTGTTGTAAATCACGGGATTGAGCGAGACGCGGATCGTCTGGTCCGCGTCCGCAGCGGTAACGCGCTGCGGCATGCTTGCCTGCAATGCGATGGCCAGTACGAGTCCCGCAAGAAAGATCTTCATCGGGGTGCTCCTTCCTAACTGGGCCAGTGCGGCCGGGCCAATTCTGGTACCTTTGTCGCACCCGTGGGGTAAGGTTCCGGCAACCGGGGCCGCTCGCCGGCCGCTTGACATTGTCCCGCGGGGGTAAGCCTAGGCTCAACGTATGGCTACACTGGATTTCGGTCTGTTCGAGACGCTGCCGTCCGTCACCAACCCGCAACCGGCCCTCGCCTACGATGAGTTGCTCTCGAGCATTCTGGTAGCCGAAAGCGTCGGCTACAAGTACCTCTTCGTAATCGAGCACCAGAGTTCGCCGTATCCGGGCATCAGCGCGCCGAACGTTTTTCTCGCCTCCGTAGCGCGCGCAACGACCACGATGCGCCTGGGTGCGATGGTGTATCAGCTCCCGTTTCATCACCCCGTGCGCTTGGCCCAAGAGATTTCGACACTCGATCAGCTCTCTCGCGGACGCGTCGATTTCGGGATCGGCTACGGTGTTGCCGTTGAAGAGTTCGAAAGCTGGGGCATCGATTTCGCGCAGCGGCGCGCGATCGGCGTCGAGGCGATGGAGATCATCAAGGCGGCCTGGGCCGATCGCAAGTTCTCCTACAACGGCCGGTATTGGCAACTCAACGACGTGTACGTCCAACCTCCGCCGTTTCAACAGCCGCATCCCCCGCTTTGGATGGGTGGTCACAGTACCGCTTCGTTCGACTATGCCGCCGAACACGACATCGATCTCGCCCAAAACATCGATGTCGAGCCGGTTATTGCCGAGAAATTCGCCTATTATCACCGGGAATGGAAGAAGTATGGGCACCCTCGTGAGCGCCCGCGTACGATGCTCGTGCGCCACGTGCACGTTGCGGAAACCGACGAGATCGCGCTGGCGCAAGCGCAGCCGTTTATGCGCGAAGGCCTAGCCGGCCAGCGTGGAGTCAATCTCGCGCGCGAAGTGCGCCCGGACGCCGCGCCCGAACGCAAGGAAGTTGCGCGCATCTATTCGGAGAGCACCAAAGGCTACGATTTTTGGGTCGGGGAGGGGCTGGCATTCGTCGGCAGTCCCGAAACCGTGATTGCGGCGATTGAGCGGCAGCAGAAGCTCATCGGCTACGACGTCCTCCTCGCACACCATCACATCACGACCATGCCGGACGACCTCGTCAATAAATCGTTGAAGCTCTTCGGCGAGCGCGTCATTCCGGCGTTCTCCGCGGCTGCCGCGATCGCGTGATAGTTATCTAGCGGATGGCGCAACCAGCTCGGAAACCGCGACTTGGCGATCCATCGCATGATAGCGCCAGCCGAGCGCGAGCGGTGGTTTCAGTGCATCGACGTTCATTGAGGTCGCCCACACCGCACGGTTCATGTGCGCGGCGGCGACGGTGTCGAGCTTGCCGTATTTTGCCAGAATCTGCAGCGTGTCGGCGTGGTGCGTCTCGGCCCAGCGGGCCGTATCGTAAACCGCGGTTACGACCCTGTGCGCGAGGTCCGGATTCGCTTGCAGCCACGTTGTCGTCACGAACCAGCCGTTATTGTAGAACGACGGGGCGCAGGCGTCGTAGACCTTCGCGAACGGCACTACGCCCACGGCCGGAGCTTGCGAAAGAAACGGTTCGCTGACGACCCCGGCGGCGACGACGCCGCGCGCGATCGCTGCGGCCATGCTTCCCGACGGCACTTCGAACAGCTTGATCGTGCTGATATCGACGCCTTGCGCTTCGAGCCACGCGCGCGTCGCGTATTCCGGGAATGCTCCGAGCGCGTACACGCCGACGGTTTTCCCCGCGAGGTCCTTACCGCTCTTGATGGCCCCGCCTTGCTGGACGCACAACTGGGTGGTGGGCGCTTTGCTCGAGTAGAGCGATCCGCCGGCGATGTAGCGGAACGGCAAGCCGCGGATCACGGCCTGGGCCAACTGGATCGGATCGGCGAGACCCACGTCTACGGCGCCGCCCCCGACTGCGTTGGCAATCGGTCCGGCTTGCGGAAACTGCACGAGTTCCACGTCGAGGCCGGCCTTCGCAAACGCTCCGTTGTCTTGCGCGGAAAAGGCCAGCCCGAACGAATCGGTCGGCACGGCGGCGATGCGGACCTTTTGCGTCTGCGCGCGCACGATGGCTACCGATGCAAACGGCGACGCGGCAACCAGCCCGAGTATCGCTCGACGGTTCATAACAGAAGTCATGGTTCGGCCTCCACGAACGGTCGCAACGACCGCCCCAATTGAACTTGCCAAGGAACAAGCTGAAGCCGGCGGACGCCGCTTGCGATGTACGGCTCCCGCAGCGCGACGCTTTCGGCTTCGGCTCGGGTGGCCGCACGGATGACGATGTAGCCGGGTCCGACACGCACACCGTGCTCGTCGCGCGCCGATCCGTGAGCGACGAGCAATCCGCTTGCGTCGAGCTGATCGATGAACGCGTGGTGTCGATCCGCCAGCTCCTTGCGAGCGTGCGCGGCTTCAGGCAGAAGCGCTTCGTCTTCGGTGGTGGCAATGATCCAGCATTGTTCGCGTGCGCTCACGATTCGTTCTCGTCGATTCCAAGTGCGCAGCGGCCGTATTCGGCGGCGGCCCAATCCCACACGATCGAGTGATGGGACGCACCGGCCAGCAGGTCGCGGTACTTGCGCTGCATCTCGCCTTTGAGTGAGAGCGCCCGGCCCCCGGCAGCATTAAAGAGGCGCGTGACGGCGGCAAGCGAGAGCTGAGCCGCGAACGCAGAGTCGCGCTTGCAGCGAAGGCGCAACTCTTGGGAGACCTCGTCCCCGCGCTCGAGGAGACGCATTACCTCGCGGGCAGCCTCGATGTAGATCGTGCTCGCGGCATGCACTTCCGCCGTTGCGATCCCGATGCCCATTTGCGTTCCCATGAGTGACGAAATCGCCGTTCCGCGCGACTTACGCGGGGCGGTGTACTCGAGGTATTCGCGGATGAATCCCTCAGCGATGCCCACGATGACTGCTGCGAAGCCGGTCGCCGTAACTCCGCCGCGCGGCAACCGGTAGATCGCCGCCGAATGAACGTCGCTTCCGGGTGCGCGACCGCGTTCGGACTGCGCGCCGTCGATGATCCGATGCTCGGGAACGAACACTTCACGCGTCTCGAAACTTTTGCTGCCCGTGCCCGCGAAACCGACGACGTGCCAATCATCGATGATCGTGACGTCGCCGATCGGCAGTAAGAAGAAACAGCGCCGGCCCTTGGTTTCGCCGTCGTAGAAATGTCCGCCGGCGATGACCCACTGCGCGTGATCGATGCCGCTCGCGAAGCCGTGCCGCCCGGAAAAAATCGCACCGCCGGCCGTCGGCCGGGCCTTGCCGAGCGGATCGAAGCTCGCTGCTATCCGCGCGTCGTAGTCGTCGCCCCAGACCTCGTCTTGTGCAGCAAGCGGAAAGGTCGACACCTTCTGCCCGTGGTCGGTGTAGATGTTTTGAACCCACGCTTGCGAACCGCAACCGCGGGCTAGCGTTTGGCTTACGCTGCACAGCACGTCCCAGCCGAGCTCGTACCCTCCATAGCGCCGGGGTTGGCAGATCCGCAGTAATCCCGTGCGGACGAAATCCGCGATGGTCTCATCGGGGCAGCGACGCAGCGTTTCGGCCGCTTCCGAACGCTCCTGGAGCGAGCCGGCCAAAGCGTCAGCTCGTTCGATGAGACTCGTCGCATCCGCCGCCGTGCTTTGCAACTTAGGAGACGGACTCTCTCGAAAACGACAGGATTTCGTTGCTCTTCAAGACGTCGCGCACGCCGTCGAGCAAGTCGTTCAGCGTCGTCAAGTCGGCGTGGCTCAGTTCGCTGAATACTTCCGTGACGATGCGAAAATGCGCGGGCGCAAACCGTTCTATGAGCCGCAACCCGGCCGGCGTTAGCGTCAGCAGCGACGAGCGTCCGTCCTTGGGGTCAGTTCGGCGGCGAATTAGCTTCGCTGCCTCGAGCGATTCGACGAGCGCGGTCAGATTACCGAGCGAGACCGAAGCGCGGCGGCCGATGTCGCTATGCGTGAGGGTATGATCTTCGACGCCGGCGAGCGACATCAGGATCGTAACCTTCGCCGGAGAGAGCCCGTACTCGCGCATATACGCGTTTAGCAATCGCTCGAAGAGTGTCGATGTCCGCCGCAGCGTCAGCATGACGTCGACGGCGAGCGCCGTGAAGGGCGGGTCCTCCGCAAACTCCTCGCAGTTGCGCTCGATGCCGGCGCGCAGGGCGGTCCGGCTGCCGCGATCCGATTTCGGCTTCAGATCGGGGGTGCGCCGCCGCTTGATCACGCGGCTCGATCCGGGACCAGGACGACCTTTCCGACTGCCGTGCGCGAACTGACGAGTTCGTGCGCTTCGGCGACGCGCGAAAGCGGCAGGATACAATGAATGGGGATCCTCAACCGGTTCCGTACGGCAGCGTCGCACGTTGCAACGAAGTCTTCCTCGGTGTTCGCGGTACCGCCGAGGATGCGCAATTTTAGGCGATAGAGCCGTTTGATGTTCACCGCGACCTCGTCGCCGCCGTGCGCTCCAGCCGTTACCATCGTGCCGTTGCGGGCAAGACATGCGAAGGCGGCGGCCCACAACTTGGAATCCCCACTGTTTTCGAAGGCGACGTCGACGCCGCGCGCGTCCGTCGCCGCCATGACTTCGGCTTCGAGATCGTGGCGGCGATAATTGATGCCGGCGTCGGCCCCGAGTTCGAGGGCCGCTTGCACGCCGGCATCGCTGCCGGCCGCAGCAACCACGCGTGAGCCGCGCTGCTTGCCGATTTGTACGAGCGCCGCTCCCAGGGCACCCGAGGCTCCCATGACGAGAAGTGTCTGGTCATGGCACCCACCGGCCTTGCGCGCCAACCCATACGCCGCCGGAAAATGACGAAAAATTGCGGCGGCCGACGTGAAGTCGAGGTCGGCGGGAATCGCGCGGACGTCCGACGCACCGACACGGACGTAGTCGGCGTAACCGCCCCAGCGATGGATGCCGAGGTGGCGCGGTTGCGTGCACGCGTCGGGGCGTCCGGCGGTGCAATTCGCGCAAGTCGCGCACGCGAGCGTCGATGCTACCGCGACGTGCTCGCCGATACGCCGCGAGTCGACGCCGGAACCGACCGCGGCGATCACGCCGACGGGGTCGGAACCCAGCACGAGCGGCAGCATCGGATTGCGCCCGTCCCCGTCTTGGCGGGTGTGAATGTCGAGTGTCAGGTTCACGGTCGCCGCACGCACCTCGACTACAACGTCGCCCGGACCCGGTTGCGGTGTCGGGACGTCGCAATATGCCAGGACCTCCGGGCCGCCGAAGCGTTCGATCAGCACGGCTTTCATCGTCGGCGGAAGGGAGCTCATCGGCCAGGATAGTATACCCTAAAACTATATCTGTCAACGTTCGGAGAACGATATGCTGCAACAGATCGAGCGCGCGGAGAAACAGCAGCGGACCAGCCCGATTCACGTGCGTAAATTCGGCCACTTGGTGTACGAAGTGAGCGACATCGAGCGCTCCGTGAGGTTCTGGACCGAGGTGATGGGCTTCAAGGTCTCTGACCGGAACGACCGTGGGATGGTGTTCTTGCGATTCGGCGCCGATCATCACGGCATCGGTTTGAAGCCCGGGAAGAAGGGCCGCCCGCGGCCTGAAGACGGCAACGCCATCGAACATCTTGCAATGGAAGTCGCGAACGTCGACGCGCTCTTCGACGCGCGCGATTACCTACGCTCGCAAGGCATTCCAATCGTGTTCGAAGGCCGCAAGGGTGCCGGCTGCAATTATGCGGTGAACTTTGAAGACCCGGACGGCTATCAGTTCGAGCTTTACGCGGAGATGGATCAAATCGATGAGAGCGGGAAACTGCGTCCGCCTGAACAGTTTCGGCCCGCTCCTTCGCTCGAAGAAGCCGTGGCAAAGCCGCTGCCCCTGCGCTGGTAGCCTTATCTGACCGCTTCGGCCACGTACGACCCATCGTAAACGTCGGCAGGTCGCGGGGCCGACGAAAGTGTCCCGAAGGTTTGCAAATACTTTCCAATCAGAGCCAGCGATGCGGGCGCAAGCGTCAGGTTGCGATCGAACGCGTGCCACTTTCCAAAATCGAGATCCCAGGCTTTCGCCGCAATCGCGGGGTCGATCTGAATTTGGGCGACGAGAGCGGCGACCGCATCAGCTTTGTGCATATAACCGTAAAGCACTCCTTTGCGGAGCGCGCGCAAGAACTTCACGACGGTCGGCCGATTCTTCGACGCCCAATCGTCGTTCGCAATGATCGACGTAAATACCCAATCTTTCATCACCTCGCTCGCCGTACCGAGAATCGTCATGCCTTTCGATTCGGCGAGCAGGTCGTATGGCTGCGAGAGCAACGCGCCCTGAACGTTGCCGCTCACGAGCCCGGCGTAGCGAGCCGTACTGTTGCCACCGATGACGATCGAGAAGTCGCCGAGGCCGCCCTTTAGGCCGTGGGCTTTCGCGAGCGAATCAAGCACCATCGCGGTAACGTCCTGCTTCGTACCGGTCATTACCGACTTGCCGTTGAGATCGCTCCACGTCTTAATCGTGGGCAACGTAACGACGGAGTACGGATTTACCCCGAACATCGGAGCGATGAGCTTGAGCGGAAGGCCATGCGCGATAGCTGCTATTTCAGTGTCGGTGCCGTTGTCGGCCAGATTGACGGCGCCCGTCGCGACTTCACTGAGCACGTTCGTCGGAGTGTTCCCCTGGACGATTGTGACCGTCAGGCCCTCTTCTTTAAAGAAGCCTTGCGTGTTGGCAAGATATACAGGCCACTCGGCCGCGGTGGGGGACAGAACGCCGAAAGTAACTTCGGTCAGTGATTGTGCCTGTACGGGCGCGGGCGTAAGGGCTGTCAGCAGAGCAGCACCGAGCGCGAGGGCTCCCTGCGCAATGACATTCTTCATCGACGAATCATATCATGGCGTGAAGGCCGTCGAAGCCCTACGGCGATTCAGGCACTGACGTCGATCAGGCTCGTTCCTTCGTTCGTCGATGCGGACGTCGATGACGTCCCCGACTGTTCGAGCGCCTTCGTTATTGCCTGGTTGGTCTGCGACTCCGACCAATGCTCTTGCTCGGCTTCAGCGTAAATGGCGGCGAGCTTGGCTTGGACCTCCGGACTCTGCTGCGTCTGTGAACTCTGCGCCGTTGACGGCGACGTGGTCTGGCTAGTCCCTTCGGGCGTGGAACCTCGGGCCTGCCATTGGCCAGTGGACGCGGTCGGCGAAATCTGACTCACTGATGTCTCCTCGCTGATAAGGGCCTGGAACTCACCTTCATTTACATCTCCCTATCATTGGAAGGGTATGGGAAATACGCCGAAACCTCGACTCACAGCAATTCGCACAGACCCGCTCAAGAATCTGAACGGATAATGGCCTCTGACGTCATGGGCTCGGAGTGCAGACCGAACGTGCAATCGGACGACAAAAGTCAAGCTGAAGACGCTCTCGCCGCCGCTATTCAAGCGCTGAGCCTCGACCCACAATCGATTCGGAAGCTCGTGGGCCTGGCTGACGCTATGCTGGAGAATAATCTGTATCTGGATGCGGAGAAACTTTATCGTGTCGCGAAGGCACTTGATCCGCAGATAGTGGGCGTCACCTGCAACCTCAGGCGGATTGACGAACTCAAGCGAAATCGAACGTAGGGGCGCTTCGAATTCAGTGGGCCATTCTGAGAATCGCGCGGTCGCGTTACTCATAATGGACCAAGAAATGAGGCCGAGCATGAACTCGTATGCTCTGGCAGTATGTCGATTATGACGATCTGGCGCGTTTTTGCATGGCTGGCGGGAAATATGCATCCGCGATAGCAGCGTGCAATATCGGCTTTGGGCTGCAAGGCGGCAATCCGGGGCTACTCGTGCGGCGAGCGCAGGCCCACGATGCGCTTGAAAACTATGGCGCCGCAATTGCTGACTGCAGACAAGCGCTACGTCTCAGCCCCCCGGCCCACATCGGAGCCCTCGCGGAGATGACGTTGGCATTGGCGCTTGAAAGCATCGACCAAACGGCCGCAGCTCTCGATGCCGCTCGCGCTGCGATCGCGCTTGCGCCGAACGAGCGGCTGCCGCATTGCGCATATGCCAACCTTCTGGGATGGCACGGACAGCTAACGGCAGCGTGGCCGGAAATCGAATGTCACTGGATCGAGGAGCGAGCCGCCTTTCAGCGCCGCTTCCAGACCGCGGAGTGGGACGGAGAAAGCATAATCGGCCGTCGGGTCCTCGTCGTTCATGGCCAAGGCCTCGGCGACATGATCCAAATGGCTCGCTACCTGCCGCGATTGCGCGCACGCGCGGCACACGTTACGTTAGAATGTCCACCAACGCTGGAACCACTGTTTCGTACTTTATCTGGGATCGACCTGATCGTGAAACCCGGCAGCGTCGAGCCGAACGCCTTCGACGTATTTCTGCGCATGATGTCGTTACCGCGACTCCTTGGTGAGACGGGCTCTCCTGAGGGGAACGCACCCTACCTACGTGTTCCCGCCGAGCATCTGGCGCGCTGGCGAAAACCGGCTCGTATTGACGGCGCGTTGCGCGTAGGACTTGTTTGGGCGGGGAATCCGTTCCATCCGCTGGACCGTTGGCGTTCCCTATTCCTAACGGACTGTGAACCTCTAAGCGAGGTCAGGGGGGTTCGGTGGACGTCCTTACAGGTTGGACCACGAGCTGCCGAGGCCGCCGGCAGCGGGCATTGGCTCGAGCGGTGCGACCGCGAAATCTTTGATTTCGCTGACACTGCCGCGATTATCGCTCAACTCGATCTCGTCATTGCAGTCGATACGGCGGTCGCACATTTGGCTGGAGCGCTGGGAGTGCCCGTGTGGCTCTTGCTTCGACCGCGGCCGGATTGGCGCTGGCTTCGGAAGGAACACATTACGCCGTGGTACCGGTCGATGCGGCTCTTTCACGCACGGCGACGCGAATGGTCCGGAGTAATCGAGCAGGTTGCGTCGCGTTTGCGTGAGATGACGGAGGATTAAGCGTCGACGGACCGTTTTAAGGAAGTGCTTCGGCGTCGATCATATTGGCGATCAGCCGGCGAGCCTGCAGCGCTGCGGCATCCTCGGCAGTTGACAGATCCATCTGGTCGGCGTAGAGGGCCCGAGCTGCCTCCACCAGCTCGACCACGGCCTTGTCCTCCTCAGCTACGAGAAGATTTTGAGCGCCCATAACGGCCGAAAGCATTTCATCGCGGAGCCGAAAATTGCGCATAAATAGTGGGAAATAGTGTGTTGAGGTCGGCGTCTCCGGAGTGAGCGCGTGTGCGAACGCCATTTCGGCAATCGGTTCGCGCGGTTCGCCGCTTGCGACCGAGCGATAGAAATGGGACTGCACTGCTACGATCAGTCCGGGGCCGCGAAACTCGGAGGTCATGACAATGTCAACTTCTCCGGTTATACCTGGCAGCAGAAAGGCGAAGTTAGCCGCGTCGTTTGCCAACGATTCACGCGAGACAGTACAGGTCGTCGGATGAGAGGCGAGCTTCGCCACCCCGAAGAGTGGGGCGCGTTCAAGCGATGTGTTGTGGACGAAGTCAATATGTGCGGAATCCAGTAAGTTATCGCAGAGCACCTGGTGTCGTGCACGGACATTGAGGTATCCGGAGCAGTCGACACGCCACCCCGGGCTTCCGACGCCGAGGTTGGCAGTACGTGGAATTGTTGCAAGGTCGGCCAACCTTGGATCGCCCAACCAGACCCACACGAGCGGCCCCTGTTCGGCGACAGGAAACATCCGGAGGCTGCTTCGCACCGTGCCCACGCCAGGCCTGAGCAGCTGCCGGCACGTGCCTGACGTGTCGAATATGAGGCCATGATAGCCGCATTGGATACCGTCGTGCGTAAGCGTCCCGTTCTTCAGCGGATAACTGCGGTGCGGACAAATCCCAAACGCAGCCATAGCGCGGCCCATCGCGGTGCGATAGAAGACGACGGGCAGACCGAGAAGCGTGCGTGGAAATAAGAAGCGTCCGAGCTCGCTGCTCAACGCTCCAACGTACCATGCATTGAATGGGTATGGCTGTTTCAACCCATAGAACACGCGGGCTCGTCATGCACATGGCACCGTGCCAATCCAGTCTCGCGCATCACCGAAGCATTCTCGTCCATAATTCTTGGATGAGTCTTGAGACTTGTTGTGCTGCATGTGCCGGCCCGCGACCGAGGAAAGGGGGGCGACGTGAGCGGAAGGCAAATCATGGCGCACCGATCGATCATCATAGGTCGCCACACGCCGGAGGTCTGACGGTCATGCTATCTCGCCGCGGTGCCATACTTGGGTTAGCCTCGAGCATTGCTGCCCCAATCCTCGGACCGGCGCGCTCGGCCGCGCAGAGTCCAGCACCAACGGTGATTCGGCTAGCCACGTCGCCCGACGACGGCGTGATCTCAGTACTCTATGCGCAGCGCATGGGCTACTTTCGCGACGCCGGGATCGAGGTCGAAGTTCAGAAGCTCAACAGCGGTTCGGCGGTCGCGTCGGCCGTGGCCGGCGGAGCGGTCGACATTGGCCGCTCGAGCATCCTGCCGCTGATCAACGGGCACGCCCACGGCCTGCAGTTCGTACTCGTAGCCGGTTCGACGAACCATGTGCCCGGCGACCCCGACTCATCGATGCTCGTCACGAGTGACTCGCCCATCCACGGCGCACGCGACTTGAACGGCAAGACCGTTGCTGTGGCCGGCTTGTTCGACCTCAACTGGCTCTCGACAAAGGTCTGGATCGACGCGAACGGCGGCGATTCCACGAGCGTGAGCCTCATCGAGATCCCGAACTCCGCGATGTTGGATGCACTGCTTGCGCATCGGGTGGACGGCGCGACGCTTTCCGAACCGTTCATCTCGCTGGACCTGCGCACCGGCAAGGCGCGCAGGCTGGCTGATGTCACGGGAGCGCTTGGGGCGCACATCCACGAAGCCGCCTGGTTCACGACGACGGGCTACGCTCAAGAGCATCGGGACGACGTTTTGCGTTTTCGCGCGATTGTAGCGCGCGCCGCCGCTTATACGAACACGCACCACGCCGAGACGGTCGGCCTGCTGGCTGCGTTCACCGGCCTAGAACCCGCGGCAATTGCCGGGGCCCACCGTTCGAGCATCGCGCTTTTGCTCGATCCTGCGAACATCCAGCCGCTTATCGACGCTGCCGCGAAGTACAAGGTCATCGCGGCCCCGTTTCCGGCCCGGGAGATGATGTTCAACTAGGGCGAGTTGACACGAGGCCATTCATTCATACACCTCGCGCATGACATAGCCGACACCACGAACCGTATGGATGAGCGGCCGAGCTGGTGGCGCATCAATTTTAGCCCGTAGATAGGAGATGTAGGAATCGACCGTGCCCCTCGTCACCTCGCGGTCAGCACCCCAGACGAGGTCAAGCAGTTCGTCACGAGTGAACACGCGTCGCGGCCGCCCGATAAATACAGCGGCAAGGTCGAACTCGCGCGTGGACAGTACGATCTCGCGGCCCCCTCGCCGTGTCGTTCGCGTTTTGAGATCAAGGACAAGATCCGCGTAGCGAAGTTGCTCGCCTTGCTGGAGATACGGTCGCCGTAATGCCGTCCGCAGGCGTTCAGAGAGTTCCTCGAGATTGAATGGCTTAACCAGGTAGTCGTCGGCACCGGCTTTGAGGCCGGCAATGCGGTCCCTGAGCCCGCCGCGCGCAGTCAGCAGGAGGATGGGAGCCTGTGAGAACTTCCGCACGAGCGCGATGAGGCTGATTCCGTCGATCACCGGCATGGTCACGTCGAGCACGATCGCTTCCGGCTGCCAGGCTCGGATTATTGTAAGCGCCGTTGCTCCGTCCGGGGCTGTCCTCACCTCGAAGCCCTCTTGGGTGAGTCCTAGCTCGAGCACTTCGCGAAGGTTCTCTTCGTCATCGACGACGGCGATGCGCGGGCGAACACTTGCGCTCACGTCCCCATGTTCCGCGTTTCGCATGGGAAGATTCTCCGAAAGGGCTGCGAGTTTTGCGGCCAATCCTGGCCGAGTTCCGTACATCGGCTCCGAGATCGCAAAGGAGATCTCGTCGGGACTCAACGGGCCTTTTCGACCGCGTCAGCCCACGAATTGAACGGCGATGTGCGGGATGAGTTTGACGCAGACGGTTCGGCGCGTTCAGCGCGCGGCAACGTTAATGCAAAGACCGTTTGTGTCGGCTCACCGCAGCGAAGTTCAAGGGTTCCGCCGGCGCGCTCGATCGCGCGCTGCGCGATCGAGAGCCCTAGCCCCGAGCCGCCGTCGCTGCGACCGATCCATCCGCGATAGAAACGCTCGAAGATGTACGGGCGATCGCCTGGCGGTATCCCGGGGCCACGATCGCCGACGCACACGACGACGGCGCCGGGAATAAGAGTGATTTCGACTAGGACCGGGCTGCCTGCACCGTACTTCACCGCATTGTCGATCAGGTTCCCGAGCGCATCGTAGGCATCGCCGGGATCTGCGAACGCGAAAGCACGTTCATCGCATTTCAACGTGATCTCACCGCCGCGGGCGGCGCGGATGGCAGCGATCGTGTCGCTTGCGAGTTCGACGATATCCAGGACTTCAGGCTCCGAATGTTCCGGACGTTCCAGGCGGGCGAGCGTGATCAACCGCTCGATGAGCGCATTCATCCGTTGTGTCTCCGTCCTCAAATTGCGAAAGATTCGCTCGCGCATTGAAGCATCGTCTAGTCCTCCCCTCCGCAAAATATCGTGGGCGCCGGAAATAGCGGAGAGCGGTGTTCGCAATTCGTGTCCGGCATCAGCGACGAAGCGCCGCATGTGTTCCTCGACCGATGCCCGTTCCACGAATGCCGCCTCTACCTGAGCCGCTGCCCCGTTGTAGGCCGCAATGAGCGCTCCGATCTCCGCGTGATCCGATGTATGCAAGGGGGCCGGCGCAAAGTTACCGTCGGCGAACTGCCGGAGGCGCGCCGTGACATCAAGCAGCGGCGTAATCGCCTGGCGCGTCATCCATACCGCAACGAACCATGCCATGGCGATCACAATGGCAACCGCAAATGCCAGCATTCGCAGATAGGCTGCGATCGCCCAAATCATAACCCGGGGGTCTGCGCCGATCATGACAACACGGTCGCGAACCTGAATGCGTTCGGGAGGTGGTTCAATCAGGGACCGTATATCGAGGCGCCATCTGGGGGCGTTTCGCGGTGGAAGGGCGTCCAATAATAACTGCGGCGGTGGTGGTGGAAGTGGGATAACCAGGAGCCCGGGGCGCGAGACGCGCCGTACCATCTCGTCCTCGATTTCGAGCGCAGATTCCCCGGGGCTCGCCATCCCGACGATGGCGCGGGCCGTCTGCGCGGCGGTGGCAATCTCTCCGATGAGCGGGCGTTTGAAGATATCCAAAACGACAACCGTCAGCGCTCCGACAACGAGCACGAGGATGGTCGCCACTAAGATCGCGTACGAAAGTGTCAGCCGCGTACGGAGGGAGCGCATCTTATCCCGACCGCCTCAGCGGATCGAGCGCCGCAAGAAAGTGTCCGTCGTGGCAAACCACATCCCATTATCCCCGACAAACTCTTGGACTGATCTGGGCCCGTTTCTGAGAATCGTAAACCCTGACTCTAGGGTCGGCGACCTTCTCGGTACATTCTGGAAACGGTTAGACTCCCCCAATCGTAAAGTTTGAGCACGCCGCGCTCGCTGAGAGTTACTTCCAAGACCCGGCCAACCTTACGCATGCATAAATGGGGAACGGCCGTCGAGCGCTATGCCGTCGGCGACATCACCGTACTGAAAGGATGATAGCTTATGAGCTATGGAGTCCAGAGCGCCGGACTTTTCGGGTCATTGTCGGTTGACGGCTCCACGAGCACCTCGCTCCGGCCGTTTGCCAACCTCAACCTTACCGAAGACCAGCGGGCTCAGGTCCGCTCAATTCTCAAAAATGCAAAGAGCGAAGGCCTGACCCAAAATCAGATAGAGCAAGAGATCAACTCAATCCTCACTCCCACGCAACAAACGACGTTCCAGAACGATCAGGCAAGCGTCAGCAGCAGCAGTAGCAGCAGTAGCAGCGATGCTGCTAGTGCGTCCGTGACGCAATCGTCGTCAACACAACCTAATCCATTCACGGATGCGAACGGGCCATTTGCGAATCTCGACCTTACCTCAAGCCAGCAGAGTCAGGTTTCGCAAATCCTATCGGACGCGCAGTCCGAGGGACTCACCTTCTCGCAAGTCAATTCGCAGATTAGCTCGATCCTTACGACTACGCAGCAAACGTCCTTCGAGAGCGATCTTGCGAGCCTGCCGTCAGCCGGCGGCAATTCGTCGCAAAGTGGCGGAAGCAGTTCAACGTCTTCGAATCCGGCTAGTAGCGTCCAACAACAAATCGCCGCTGCTGCCGCGCTCATTCTTCAGCAGATTGAGCAAGATATCTCCAACCAAAGCAGTACCTCGAGTTCATCGGGATCGGGTTCGTCGACGCAATCGACGCAAAACGCCCAGAACCCATTCGCCGATCCGAACGGGCCGTTTGCTAATCTCAACCTCACTCAAGATCAGCAAACCCAGATCGCACAGATTCTGTCGAGCGCCCAGTCTCAAGGTCTCACGTTCGATCAAATCAATTCCCAGATTAATGGTGTGCTGACCAGCAGTCAGCAATCCGCCTTCAGCAGCGACCTGGCAAACCTGCCCACATCGACTAGTTCGAGCGGCTCATCTGCAAGCGCCGCGTCAAACTCGCCGAGCTCCGGCCTCTCCATTGCAAGCATCCAGCAGCAAATCGAGGCGGCAGCGGAGGCGATCCTTCAACAAATCGAGCAAAGCGCCCAAACTACAAGTAGTAATTCCAACTCATCGTCAACGGCCACGGCGCCCGCATCGGGCTCTAGCCAGTCGAGCCAAAGTACGTTCAGTCCATTCACCGATCCGAACGGACCCTTTGCCAATCTCAACCTCACGTCGGACCAGCAAAGCCAGATCTCTCAAATTCTTTCGGAGGCCCAATCTCAAGGGCTCACACCGGAACAGGTCAACTCCCAGATCAGCGGGCTCCTGTCCACTACTCAGCAAGCCACGTTTAGTAGCGATCTAGCGAGCCTGCAACTGCCCACGTCATCGGGCGGCTCCAGCGATGCAACGACTGCAACGGCGAACGTTTCGGGACAAAGCCAAATTGGCAGCGACGGAACAATCGCATCTAGCTCGACCGCTACTGAGACTCAGATTCAGCGACAAATCGCCGCTGCGGAATCTTTAGTCCTACAGCAGATTCAATACGGTCTCGAAAGTTCGACAACCTAGCCGTTTTGCAACTGCGCTCAAGGCGGGGCTCCGCGCGAGCACCGGCCCGCCGGCCAACACTGCCGGCGGGCATTCCCCTGAGGCCGGCTTCCGATACTGGTCCGATAATCGTGTCGTATGCTGAACGCGCTGGAACCTTCACTCACAGTAACCCGCACAGAAACGCTCAAGAATCTGAGCGGATAATGCGGATGACGGCATGCGTTTGGAGCGCAGACTTCCATTTTTCGTACTATTTTTAAGGTGGGTCTGGCCGAATGTCTAATCCCATAGCAAGGTGCATCCGCTTCGCCCCCTTCAACTCGAGGGTTTTGCTAGACCCACACTTCCTTCACAATCGACGCCATGACGAACTCCCAATCTGACGACAAGCAAGTTGAGGACCGCCTCACCATCGCTATTCAAGCGCTGAAAATCGATCCGCAATCGATCCAGAAACTCGTGAGCGTCGCTGACGCCATGTTAGAGAACAATCTGTATCTGGATGCGGAGAAGATGTATCGGGTCGCGATAGCGCTTGATCCGCTGATAGTGGGCGTCGCATGCAACCTCAGGCGGATTGATGAGCTCAAGCGGAAACGAAGCTCCCGCCGGCAGTAACCCCGTCGCGAACCGTTTGTAATATTGGAAGCTTATCCGCCACGCTGCGGAAGTCTTCACGGTATTAAGAATACACCCTGAGTGAACGCTGCACCGGTAATAGTCTCGTTTTTTGTTCGTCGAGATGCTGCGAGGTCTGCGGACAAGTTTGAGAAACCGCGGGGTCCCCATTCTCACAGGGCTTTCAGAGAAGCGCCGCAGGCCGACCAGCACGGGCTGACCGCTCCGAGAAGCGAGCGAACGGCTAACCGGTCCAGATCAGGTTTGCGCCCGGAACGGGCGGGCCGCCGAAGTACTTTGCGGTCATGTCGAGCACCGGTTGGATCAGCGATGGTTGAATCGGTGTAGTCGCGTAGACGGCGCGCGCCATGTCGTGGATGGTGTCGATGCTCAGCGGCGTGTAGTGCGAGAGAATATCGGCGCTCTCGGGATGGTGAGCGTTGGCCCACAGACCGATCGTCAGCACTGCGGCCGCATAACGCCGCGCCGTACTGCGGTTCTTGTCGAGCCATGCCTGGCTGCCCGTGTAGCCGGTAATGAGGTAACGCTTGCCGATCGCCGCCATCGCATCGCCGAGCAGCGTGACCTTTCCCTTCAGGGCGGTCATGAACGGTTCGACTAAAATCGCGGCGTCGATGCGGTTTGCTTCGAACGCGCCCGCCATGCCCGGGAACGGGATCTCGATGTATTTGACGGTCGTATGGTCGCCGCCGTTGGCGTCCATCCACGTCATCGCGAAGAGGTGAGTGAGGTCGCCGATCCCGTTGACGGCCACCGTCTTGCCGTTCATTCCGGCCGCCGTTTTGATCGGCGAGCCGATGGGCACGGCCATCGACGCCTGAAGCGGGGGACGGCCATCGTAGATCTGCGCGGGCACGACGAGCCGGAAATCCAACCCGTGCGTGTAGGCTTGCACCATCGGGACGAGGCTGCCGCTCACGAAATTGACGGCCCCGCCGCCAAGCGCGGCGGCTGCGGCGCTGGTGTTACGGACGCTGACAAGCTGGACGTCGAGCCCCGCCGCAGCGAACATCCCGTTGTCGTGACCGTAGTACACTTCGGCCGTGGCATCGGTCGGCGCGACGCCGACGATGACCGGAATCAGATCGGCCCCGCGTGCGAGTCGTGGGACTCCGGCCGCGGCGAGCCCCGCCGACAGCGTAGACAAAAAGACCGCGCGCGACGGAGACGGGGAATGTCGTTGATCGGTCATATCGAGGCCCTCCTATGGTTGTAGTGAAAGGTTTTGAGTACGTTTACGGTGATCCGGGCGCAGTAATTACGGCCGATGCAGCGGGCGCGTAATGACCGCCGCCGCCATCGACGACGAGCGCGTCGATCACGGCAACACCGCCGGCCCGGACACACGTCACTGCCTCTGCGAAGACGTCGCGCAATGCGCCCACGTACTCGACGGGTCCGAAACCCATCGCGCCGAGCGAGCGCGCATGCGCCGCGATGTCGACCGCGGGTCGATCGATGCGCTGTCCGATCCAACGCCGCTCGACCGGCCGGCCGCGCTCGCGCGCGACGCGTTCCTGGTGGAGTTCGTCGTTGAAGTACGAGCGATTGTTGACCACGAGTACGAGGAGCGGGATCGCGTTCGCCGTCGCGGTCCAGATCGCGGTCGAACCCATCAGGAAATCCCCGTCGCCGAGAATCGCCAGCGGAAACCGGCCGGGCTCGATATCGCGCAAGCCGAGCGCCGCGCCGACCGCCATGCCGGGTCCCGAACCAATGCCCCCGCCGCCGTCGAGCCCGAGAAAATCCAGCGGATGCCGGTAGACGACGGTTGGACCGAGCCCGGCGATCGGCGAACGGATGATGCTGACGGGTCCGGCTTCTTGCAGCGCGGCGACCATGACACCGATCGCCTCGACGCTGATGCGGTCCGCGTCGTCCGACCCCGGCGCGGGTGTTGCGGCCGGCGCAACGAGGTGTCCGTTGCTCGGCGCGGGCGCAGGCCCAAGCGCGGTCAATGCCTGCGCGACGAAACGATCCGGATCGACGGCCAGATCGAGGTCGATGTTGCAAACCGCCTGATGATCCCGGCTCGCAGCGTTGTGCGCGTAGCGGTCTAACGCAGCGGAGACGACCGTTGGCGAGCCGGTTACGCCGGCGAGTTTCAGGACGCCGGCGAGATCGAGGTAGTCGAGGCTGAGGATCGCATCCGCGTCACGCAGTGCGGCCTTCGCGGCATCGGATGGTGCGAGCAGCGACGACGTGCCGGTGCTGAGCGGGTGATCGGTTGGGAAACTCGAGGGCACGCGCATGTCGAAGACGATGCGGGCGTTCAGCCGCTCCGCCAGCGCGACGCGCCGGTCCCATGCGTCCGTTCTCCGCGAGACGCGACCGGCGAGCATCACCGGACGCTTCGCGCTGGTGAGGATCGCACAGGCGCGCTCGACATCGGCCGGATCGGCGCCCGCGGGCTGCGGCGGCCCCGTGCGTGCCGGATCGAGCGTCGCGAGCGCCGGAGCATCGTTCTCTTCTTGCACCGAGACATCGACCGCGACCAGCGTCGGCCCGCATGGCGCCGTACGCGCGATCGCGTTCGCCCGCACGATCGATTCCAATGTTGCGCCGAGCGAAACCGGCTGGTCGTCCCACTTCGTAAAGCCGCGCACGAGTTCGCCCAGATCTTGCGACGTGTGGATCCAATCGATCCAGGGTCGCCGCCGTGCGGCGTCGAGCGGACCGGTTCCGGCGAGCATGACGATCGGTGCGCGATCGCAGAACGCGTTGAAGATCGCCATCGAGGCGTGCATGATGCCGACGTTGCTATGCACCACGACCAGCAGCGGTCTTTCGGTCACCTTGGCGAAGCCGTGCGCGATCGCAACCGCGTGCTCTTCGTGCAGACACAACAGCATCGGGGGATTGCCGGCGGGCGCCGACGTTTCGAAATTGACGATGCTGTCGTGCAAACCGCGGAAGCTCGACCCCGGGACGAGCGCCACGTATGGGAAGTCGAGCGCACGCAGCAGCTCGACGATCCGGTCACTTCCCCACATGTTTCGTCTCCGCAGGACGGCGCAAGCCGCGCACGATAAAGGCGGGCGTCAGATGAACGTTACGAGTGATGCGATAACCGCTCTTTTGGCGCGACCGGAAACGCGCGTCGACGGCCGTGAAAAAGTCACGGGCCGGTTGCGTTATACGGCCGACATCGCGCGACCGGGTACCCTCTGGGCGGCCTTCACGACGAGCCCGTACGCGCACGCCCGGATCGTGTCCATCGATACGCGCGCGGCGCGCGAGGTTCCGGGGGTGCGCGCCGTGCTGACGGCCGACGACGTCGGCCGGCGACGCTTCGGTCGGCAACTGCACGATTGGCCGGTGCTTGCGTTCGATCGCGTTTTGCTCGTCGGCGATCGCGTGGCCGCCGTCGCCGCGGATACGCGTGAAGCGGCAGAAGAAGCGGCGCGCCGCGTGTCCGTGGCGTACGAAGAGCTCGAACCTCTGCTCGATCCCGCAGTTGCGCTCGCCGCCGGCGCACCCGTGCTCCATCCCGACCGCCGCAGTTACTTTCACGCGGCCTTTGACGGCCGGGACCCGTTTCCGGTCGCGCATCTGAACGTCCAAGGATGGAACCGCTTTGCGCGCGGTGACGCCGGCCTCGACGCGATCTTCGCGTCGGCCCACCGCGTCTACGAACACCGGTTCTTCACGCCGCGCCAGCACGCCGGCTACATCGAGCCCCGCTCGACGCTCGTCTGGATCGACGACGATGGAATGATTTACGTCCAGTCGCCCAACAAGATGCCGTTTGCGTTGCGCGGCTGGATGGCGCACAGCTTGGCCGTGCCGCCCGAACGCATCGTCGTGCTGCCGTCCGCCATCGGCGGCGACTTCGGCGGCAAGGGCACGACGGTCGACGAGCTGCCGTGCTATTTTCTCGCCCGTGCGACCGGCCGGCCGGTGCGCTACGTCGAAGCCTATGCCGAAGAGTTGCGCAGCGCGCCGACGCGCCACGCGGCGACGCTCGACCTCAAAACCGCGGTCGACCGCGACGGGCGCTTCACCGCGCACGTCTCGCGCGTGCTCTACGACGGCGGCGCCTACGCCGGCGCGAAGGTGTTGCCGTGGATCGTTCCCGGTCTCGGCTATTCCACCGTGCCGTACTTCGTGCCGCATTCGCTGGTCGACGTCGTCTCCGTGTACACCAACAGCGTTCCCGGCTCGCACGTGCGCGCGCCGGTCGATCTGCAAGTCTTCTTCGCGTGGGAGCAGCACGTCGACATCATGGCGCGGGATCTCGGCATCGACGCGCTCGACTTCCGCCTGCGCAACGTGCTGCACGACGGTCAGACCGCCTTGAGCAACGAGCACCTCGGCGAAGTGAACGCGACGCGCGTGTTGGAAGCGCTGGCCCGCGAGATCGGGAGCGGTCGCGAGCGCCTGCCCGGCCGCGGCCGCGGCATCGCACTCACCTGCCGCGCGACGCATGCGATGCCCACCTCGATCAAGCTCGTCTTGCATGCGAACGGCTGTATCGACGTCGTGACGGGCGTCACCGAACAGGGCTCCGGGCAGTTCACGATGCTCCAACGCGTCGCCGCCGCCGCGCTCGATGTGAGCCTCGAGCGCATCACCGTGCGACGGGCCGACACGACCGAGGCGCTGCCCGACGCGGGGACCGGTGGGAGCTGGGTGACGCGCATCGCCGGCCGCGCACTCCACCAAGCGGCGACCGCACTGAAAGCACGTCTCGAAGAGCACAGCGGCATGACGTTGGCCGAAGACGCGTTCCGCGCCGCCGGTGCGACGGCGTCCTTCGAGTCGGTTGCGGCGGCGCTGTGCGCCGGCAGCGACGTCGAAACGGTCGGACGCTACGCTCCCGACGGCGACGATGATTTCAGTTTTTGCGCGTACGCGATCGATGTCGACGTCGATGCAGCAACCGGTTGCGTTCGGGTGGCCGACGCCGTGCTGGTGTGCGACGTCGGCGCGATCATCAATCCGATCGGACATCAAGGCCAAATCGACGGCGGGTTCGCCGCCGGCATCGGTAGCGCGCTGATGGAAGAGATCGCGATCGACGAGAGCGGCAAGGTGCAAACGCTGAGTCTGGGCGAGTATAAACTGCCGACGATGCGTGATGTGCCGCCGCTGCGCACCGTGCTCGTCCGCGCCGGCGGCGCGCAGGGACCGTTCGGTGCGAAAATGGCCGGCGAACTTTCCAATACCGGTGTCGCACCGGCGATTGCCAATGCCGTCTTTGATGCCGTCGGCGTCCGGCTCGACCGCTTCCCGATCACGGCCGAGCGCGTCTACGACGCACTCCACTCCGGCGACTGAGGCGTTTCCCGAGCGGATCATTTTCAAGCGACGACCAGCCGCTCGCGCAGGCGCTTGAGCGAGCCGCCGCGCATCACCGCACCCGGCAACGGGTGCCCGACGATCTCTTCGGCGAGTTGCGCGCACCCGACGAGCCGTTCGAGTTCGACGCCCGTCGCGATGCCCAGTTCGTCGCACAAGAAAACGAGGTCCTCGGTGCACACGTTGCCGGCAGCCCCGCCGTGGCCGGCGAACGGACATCCGCCGAGCCCGGCGACGGACGCATCGAAGTGTGCGACGCCCAGCTCGAGCCCCGCGTAGGCGTTGGCGATTCCCATGCCGCGCGTATCGTGCAGGTGCAAGCCCACCGCGATCTCCGGGAAGCGCTCGCGCACGGCGGATACGACGCGCTTGACCGCCAGCGGCGTCGCCCAGGCCATCGTGTCCGCGAGCGTAACGCGCGGCAACGGGGCGCCGTGCTGCGCGGCGATTTCGACGAGTTCGCCGACCAGACGTACGACCTGCGCGACGGGCACGTCGCCCGCGAAGTTGCACCCGAAGGCCGCCATGATGAAGCCGCCGGAGATCGGCACGCCGCGCGCCTGATAGCGTTCGACCATCGCGTGCTGGTCGGCGACGTGCTGCTCGTTCGTGCGGTTCTGATTGCGCCAAAGAAACGCCTCGGAAGCGCTCAGCGTGATCAATCCCTCGACCGTCAGCCGTCCCGTTGCAAGCGCGCGCTCGAAACCGCGCGCGTTGAGCCACAACCCGGTGTATGCGACGCCTGGACGCGGCGTGATCGCGCGGACCACGTCGTCGGCATCCGCCATCCCCGGCACGAGCTTCGGGTTCACGAACGAAACAATGTTGATGTGCCGCAGTCCGGTATTGGCCAGTGCATCGATCAATTCGACTTTGCGTGCGGTCGGAATCACATGCCTTTCGATTTGAAAACCCTCGCGCGGGCCTTCTTCGGTAAGGTGAACGACGGTGGGCAGATCGGACATGGGGTCCTCGTTACGCCAGCCAGGGCAAATCGCGATAGTAGGTGTCCTCGAAACGCGCAATCGCCCGGCGATAACGGCCGGTCAGCGCCACGTCGTCGAGGCCCTCGAGCAAACACGCTTTGCGGGCGGAATTGATCGCAAAGGCGTACGGGCCGCAGGCCGGCGTGTGCACCGTCTGCGCCGGCAAATCGACCGTAACGTGCAGGCCGGGCCACGCGCGCAGGACGGCTAGCAGTTCCTCGATGAAGGCCTCCGGCAGCACGACCGGCAGCACGCCGTTCTGGTAGCAATTGCTCGCGAAGATGTCGCCGAAGCTCGATGCGATAATGCACCGGAAGCCCGCGGCCGGCAACGCGAGCACCGCGAACTCGCGTGACGAACCGACGCCGAAGTTGCGGCCGGCGACGATGATCTGCGCGCCGGCGTAGTTCGGGTCGTTCAGGACGAACTCGCCGCGCGGCGTTCCGTCGCGTTCGTAGCGGCGATCGTGCAGCAACAGCTTCGCAAACACCGGCCGCATGAGAAACCGGCTCGGCGCGAGTTGGTCGGTATCGACGTTCGATTCGCCGAGCGGCACGGCGACCGCGTCCAGCACGCGAAACGGCGTCATGCGGGCACCTGTGCGGCGCCGGCGATGCGCCCGGCGATCGCGCTGGCTGCCGCGGACGCGGGGCTCATGATGTGCGTTCGGCTGCCGGGCCCCTGGCGGCCGGGGAAGTTGCGGTTGGACGTCGCGGCGCAGCGCCGGCCGGGCTCCAGCGTATCGCCGTTGGCGCCCGCACACATCGAGCAGCCGGAATCGCGCCACTCGAATCCCGCGTCGACGAAGATCCGGTCGAGACCCTCGGCCTCAGCGGCGCGCTTGACGGCCCGCGAACCCGGCGAGACGAACGCGGGAACGGCGGCGTGCCGGCCGCGCACGACGGCGGCCGCTTCGCGCAAATCGTCGAGGCGCCCGTTGGTACACGAGCCGATGAACACGTAGTCGATCGGCACGTCGCGCAAACGCTGACCGGGGTGCAAGCCCATGTAGGCGAGCGACCGCGCCTGGGCTTCGCGCTTCGAGGAGTCCGGCTCGGCGGCGGGATCGGGAATCGGTGCGTCGAGCGGGATCGTTTGATCGAGCGAGGTGCCCCAGGTCGACATCGGCGCCACGCTCGCGCCGTCGATGCTGACCTCGCGGTCGAACGTCGCGCCGTCGTCGGTACGCAGCGTCTTCCAGAAGTCGACGGCCGCGTCCCAGTGCGCGCCGCTCGGCGCATGCGGACGGCCCGCCAGATAGGCGAACGTCGTCTCGTCGGGCGCGATCGTGCCGGCGCGCGCGCCCAGCTCGATCGACATGTTGCAGACGGTCAAGCGCTCTTCGATCGTGAGCGCTTCGATGGCCGGCCCTGCATACTCCACGAAGCGGCCTGCGCCGCCGTCGATCCCCAGGCGCGCGATGATCGTGAGGATGAGGTCCTTCGCCGTCGCGTGCGCGGGCAACCGGCCCGCGACGGTGATACGCATCGTCTTCGGCTGTAACTGCCAGAGGGTTTCGGTCGCCAGCACGTGCATCGCTTCGGTGGTGCCGATGCCGAAAGCGATCGCGCCGAGCGCACCGTGCGTCGAGGTGTGCGAATCGCTGCCGGCGATCACCATGCCGGGCTGGGTGATCCCGGTCTCGGGCGCAACGACGTGCAGAATTCCCTGGCGCTCGTCCATCATGCCGATCACGTTGACGCCGAGTTCGGCGCCCTCGGTCTC
>Ga0182030_10002135_pt1 | contig 41807 bp, 36 predicted proteins | sample 812S3MmetaG_FD_121299 | JGI IMG/M metagenome (GOLD analysis project Ga0182030, IMG submission 121299) | Permafrost microbial communities from Stordalen Mire, Sweden - 812S3M metaG (Illumina Assembly) | ecosystem: Environmental > Terrestrial > Soil > Wetlands > Permafrost | place: Sweden...
ACCGGCTACAGCCGGCTGATCCATGGCGGCCCGCGCCGCCAGCAACCGGATGCTCTCCACGTCCACCTCTCCGCTTTTCAGATAGAGAAACGGATAGACGTACTTCTCCACGTGGCTGGCGTACCCTTTGACCACCGCCTCCACCGCCTGCGCGAGGGCTTCCCCGGCCACGGCCATGCGGGGCCGCGTGCCAGCCGGCGGTTCGGGCGGGGCGCCATGCGCCGCACACAGCACCAGGTTGAAACCGTTATCCCCCACCGCGCGCGAAAGCTGATTCAGCAGCGTCTCCACGCGCCGGTCGAGTTGCAGCACCATTTGGTCCATCAGCCGCGAACGGCCGCCGGTTTCGTAACCCAGCAAGGCGGCCGATCCGTCCAGAATGCACAGCAGGTCGGCATCGTCACTTTGGCCCAGTTTGTCGCGCTCCACCAGTTCGCCGGCGAAATCGAACAGCGCCGTCTGCCCGAATGGCGAAGCATTGTAGAGCGACAGAAACTCCCGCGGACGGGCCGCATCGTAAGTGAGGGTGCGTAAGGGGGGCGCGTCCGCGGCTGCATTCAGTGCCATCCAGGCGGCGCCGCGCATCGCCTCAAGCGGTTTGGATTGGTTGTAGCCGTCCAGCCAGCCGGGCGCCGCGCCGGATGCCGCGAACCGGCCCCGCTCGTCCAGAAAGTACAGCCGCGCGCGTTCCGCGCCGGCGAACAGCGCGGCATGCGCGCGCGTGAGTGCCACCACGGAAACCCGGGTTCCGGCGGCGGTGGCTTGGGCCGCCAGGGTGGTTGCCCGCAGGGCTTCGTCGGACGCCGCCACGGGCCGGCCGGCTGCGCGGTCATACCAGGAATCGGCCACAATCCCGTGTTGCGAAGGCCACGCGCCAGTTGCCAGATTGGAGATGCCGCATGCCGAAAAGGTGCTCGAAAGGTGGCGGCAATCCGGAAACCACGCGCCTTTTTCCACCAGCCGGCGCAGGCCTCCGGACGCCAACAGCGGGCTGGCTGGATCCACCGCATCGGCCCGAAGAGTTTCCACCAGTACCAGTACCGTCAAGCGGGGGCGGCGCGGGGCTGCGGGCAGCCACCGGGCCGCCAGGCCGCCCAACATGCACGCACCGAACTCCCGACGCCAAATGCCCATAAAAAAAGAGTTTATCAGAGGCGTAAGTAATGTTATAGTGTCTTCTTTGATACCGGTTGAGGAAATTTTCGGCCGGCGGCTTTACGGAACGGTTCATGACTGACGATAAAAGCGTACTAGGCTTGGCCACGGTCCGCCGCAATCGCGGCGTCTCGCTGAAGCAGATTTCCGATTCGACAAAGATCGGTATTCGTGCCCTCGAGGCAATCGAGCAGGGTGATTTCCGCAAACTTCCCGGCGGCATCTACGCCACCAGCTACATCCGTCAATATGCCCGTGCCATCGACTATGACGAAAGCCTGATTCTGGCCCTCTATTTCCGCGCCATCACCCCCGGCGAGGCCGGTACCGCACGCACTTCCGACGGCAAGAACAGTTACCGCAGTTGGGGCACGCCCACCACCGCAACCGGTTCCTAAATAACTAGAAATTCAAATCAAGCCGCGCGACGCTTGATCCTGCTGACCTCTGTTTCCCGACTTCTGCCTGCTCCGCGTCCTTCCTATTCTGAAAGCGCTATCATACGAAATGGAATTTTGCCATCCGGAGGTCCACGTATGCCCATCGATTTGAGCCGGCGTCAATTCACCCGTGCCGGCGCCGCGGTTTCCCTGGCAGCGCTTCTGCCGCGAGGCGCTTTCTCCAACTCGACTGCCGGCAAGAGAGCCGTGGTCCATGCCGATCAGGCAATCGCCACCATCCGCCCCGAATTGCATTCCCACTTCGTGGAGCATCTGGGGTCGTGCGCCTATGGGGGCATCTGGGTGGGCAGGAAATCTCCCATCGAGAACATCGATGGCTTCCGCAAAGCTACGGTCGACTACTTGAAGGAATTGGGCGTTCCGGTGCTGCGCTGGCCCGGCGGCTGTTTTGCCGACGATTATCACTGGCGTGAAGGGATCGGCCCGGCCGACAAACGGCCCAAGCGCGTCAATGTAAATTGGGGTGGCTACACCGAGGACAACAGCTTCGGCACTCACGAATTCCTGGCCTTTTGCAAACTCATAGGTGCGCAGCCTTATCTCGCCGCGAATGTGGGAACCGGTTCGCCGCAGGAAGTCCGCGACTGGATTGAATACTGCAATTATCCCAAGGGCACCGCGCTATCCGATGAACGCGCCGCCAACGGATCACCCGAGCCATTCAACGTTCGCTATTGGGGCGTCGGCAATGAACTCTGGGGCTGCGGCGGGAATTTTCTGCCCCAGGCCGCCGCCGCGGAATTCCGCCGCTACGCCACCTTCGCTCGCCTCATCGGCGACGACCGCCCCAACGGCAGATCCGTCTACCTGGTGGGCTGCGGTCCCTCCGGCGACGATTCCGCCTGGACCCGCGGCTTCATGGAAGGCCTCGGCAACGGTCCGCGCCCCAACGGCTTCTCCATGCATTACTACGTAAATGGCGCGAACGATCCGGTGCAGTTCACGCCCGAGAGCATGTATACGCAGCTCAACGTGTTCCCGCGCGTGGAGCAGTCGTTGATCCATCAGCGCACCCTGCTCGACGGCTACGATCCCAACCGCCAGATGGGCCTCATTCTCGATGAGTGGGGCGTCTGGGACCGCCTGCCCAACACCGACCCCCGCGGCAAACTCTGGCAGCAATCTTCCATGCGTAGCGCCGTGGCCGCCGGCCTGGGCCTCAACATTTTCAACCGCCAGGCCGACAAGCTTTTCATGTGCAACATTGCGCAAATGGTCAATGTGCTGCAATCCGTGCTGCTCACCGACGGTCCGGAAGGGCGGAACTGCGTGCGAACCACCACTTACTATGCCTTCCTGCTTTTTAAGCCGCACCGTTCCAAGCAGGCGCTGCGCGTGGACTACGATGGTTCGCAGCTTCCCGTGCAAGGCGCCGGCCGTGGCGGCCAGCAGGCGCCCGCTCCGCCGCCGGAGCTTTCGGTTTCGGCGTCACGCCAGGCGTCGGAACTGGTGATCAGTTTCGTCAACCCGCGTCACGATGTGGATATGGATGTGGATTGCGCCATCCGCGGCGCAGCGGCGCAGAGCGGCTCCGCGCAGATTCTTCATGATCCGGACATCAACGCCAGCAACAGCTTTGACAACCCAGACCGCGTGACCATTAAGAAACACGATGTCGCCGTAGAATCCGGAGGCATCAAGATCACGCTGCCCGCGATGTCTGTAGCCACCGTCACTCTGCGGGTAGCATAAGAGAGATTCGCGGCCTGCGGGCGCCGCTAGTCAGGGTGTTGCCACCCGTCCGGGAGCGGGCGCTCACTTCATCTTCTCGAGCTTTTTGCGGATCTCCGCGGCGTCCTTGGCGTCGGCAGCCACGGCCAGGTATTTCGTGTATGCAGCCTTCGCTCCCGCCACGTCCTTCAGCTTCTCATCCGCCTTGGCCAGCTTCAACCAGGCTTCCGCATTTCCGCCGTTAAACTTGGTGGCGCCGTCGTACCGGCCGGCAGCGGCCGTGAACTTGCCTTTCTTCCAATAGAAGTCGCCGCGCTCCACCCATTTCTGCGACTCCAGCGGATTAAAGCTAATCTCATCGGCGGACAGCGCCTTATCTTCTTCCGGCGGCACAGCCAGCTTGCCGGAAGTCCTGGGCTTCGGCCGGTCCTTCAGTTCTCCGGGCTTGTCCGGCGCCGTCTGGGGAGCAGCGGGCGGAGTGCTTTGAGGATTCGCCTGCTCTTGTGCCGCCAGCGGCGCCAGGCCGGCCAGCAACAGTATGGGAATCCAGCGTGACATAATTGAATTATAGCTTCCGCTCGATGGAACTCCGCGACAAGGTATCCCAGCTTCCCTTCTCGCCCGGAGTGTATCTATACAAAGACGCCGCCGGACGCGTCATCTATGTCGGCAAAGCCAAGATCCTGCGCAACCGTGTCCGCAGCTACTTTTCCGAAGACAAGCTTGCCGACATCAAGACCGGCACACTCATCTCCGAAGCGCGGGACATTGAATACATTGAGGTCGATAACGAAAAGGAAGCGCTGGCGCTTGAAAACAATCTGATCAAGCAGCACAAGCCGCGCTTCAACATCCTGCTGCGCGATGACAAGACTTATCCGTACATCAAGCTGACGGCTGAAAAGTATCCCCGCGTATATGTCACGCGCCGCCTGCGTAAGGACGGAGCCACTTACTTCGGCCCTTATTTTCCCGCCAACCTGGCGTACCGCCTGGTGCATTTCATTCACCGCCATTTCAACGTACCTTCCTGCAAGATCGATCTCACGCGCTTCCATCCCAAGCCGTGCCTGCAGTTTCACATTCACCGCTGCCTGGGCCCGTGCGTGGAAGGCCTCACCACCGATGCGGCCTACGCCGCCGCGGCCCACGACGTCAAATTATTCCTCGAAGGCCGCCATTCCGACCTGGCCCGGCAACTCCGCGCCCGCATCGAAGAGGCTTCCCAGGCCACCCGCTATGAAGAAGCCGGCGCGCTGCGAGATCTGCTCACCACGGTCGAGGAGATTGCGGAGCGCCAGAAAATGTCGGCTGCAACCGGTGACGATATCGACATCCTGGCCTGTTACGCGGAGCCCCCGCTGGTGGCGCTCAACGTGTTCCACCTGCGCCACGGCCAGATTGTCGACCGCCGCGAACTCTTCTGGGAGGACCAGACCGAATTCGATGAGCCGCAGTTCTTCTCGTCCCTGTTGAAGCAGCTTTACCTCGACCAGCAATTCATCCCCGCGGGCATTCACGTCCCCGTGGATTTCGAAGACCGCGAAGCGCTCGAAGAGCTTCTTTCCGAAAAGCGCGGCCGCAAGGTGGAGATCCACACGCCCCAGCGCGGCCAGAAGAAAGCGATGCTCGATCTTGTGGACACCAACGCGAAGCACAGTTTCGACGCGCGCTTCCGCGTCCTGAAGCCTTCGTCGAAGGCCATCCAGCAGGCGCTCGAAGAGGCGCTCAACCTGCCCGCGCCGCCCGCCCGCATTGAGTGTTTCGACATCTCTCACATTCAGGGCACCGACAAGGTGGCCAGCATGGTGGTGTGGGAAGAAGGCCGCATGAAAAAGGCCGACTACCGCAAATTCATCATCAGGACGGTGGTGGGCAATGACGATTTCGCCAGCATGCGGGAAGTGGTGGGCCGCCGCTACGCGCGCCTTCAGGAAGAGAAGCAGCCGATGCCGGGGCTGGTGCTGATCGATGGCGGCATCGGACAGTTGCACGCCGCCGCCCAGGCGCTCGAAGCCATCGGCATCAGCGACCTGCCGCTGGCTTCGATCGCCAAGCGCGAGGAAATCATTTACGTCTACGGGCAGGAAGACGAGCCCATCGTGCTCGACCGCTTCTCACCCATCCTTCACCTGGTGCAGTCCATCCGCGATGAGGCCCACCGCTTCGCCGTCACCTTCCATCGTTCCCGCCGCAATGCCCGCCAGCTCACTTCGGAGCTCGATACCATTCCCGGAATCGGCGCCGTGACCGTGCAGAAACTCCTGAAGCAGTTCGGCAGTTCGGAAATGGTGCGCGCGGCTACGGAAGACCAGTTGGCCGTGGTGGCCGGACGCGCCGCAGCCCGGCGCGTGCGCGCGCATTACGGCGACGTGTGAACCAAGCGCACAGTGACGCCTGAGCGGCCTTGTAAGAAAATTGCCGGAAGGCGACAAAACGGCAACGGGCGGCGGCTACCGGGCGTCTGATTAATATAAATAAATAAATGAACTTTTTTCGGGCCGTTGTGGATGCCGGGCCGGAGATTGCTAACGGGAACCGAAACGTGGAAAATCACACCGAAGTCGCGCCACCAGTCGCTCCAGCTGACCGCGCTGCTGGCGGCCTGTACGCCGAGCATGTCAATCCGCAGTGGGTACGCTTGCTCGATCTACTGCAAATGAACGCAACTTATGTGCGGTGTTCCGGGTGCGAGCTCTTCACCAGCGACGGGCGCCGGATTCTCGACTTCCTTTCGGGATATTCCGTGTACAACGCCGGACACAACCACCCGCAAATTGTGGGCGCGCTCCATGAGGAACTGGACCGCTGCGGCCCCACCATGCTGCAGAGCCACGTTCCCGAACTGGCCGGGGAACTTGCCGCGCGCCTGGTGGAACGGGCTGGCGGGCGCATCCACCGTGCGTTCTTTACCAGTTCCGGCAGTGAGGGAATTGAAGCGGCCATCAAATTCGCGCGCGCCCACACCGGACGCAACGGGCTTCTCTACGCCGAGGGAGGCTTTCACGGATTGACCTGCGGCGCGCTCTCATTGATGAGCGAGAGTTTCTGGCGCGAAGGCTTCGGACCCATGCTGCCCTCCACGGAAGCCGTCCCGTTCGGCGATCTGGAGGCGCTGGAGCGTCATCTGGCCACCAAGAAGTTCGCAGCCTTTTTTGTGGAGCCGGTGCAGGCGGAAAATGGCATCCGTTTGCCGCCTCCGGATTATCTGGCCGGCGCCGAGCTGCTGTGCCGCCGCTACGGTGCTTTGCTGGTGCTGGACGAAGTGCAGACCGGCATGTACCGCACCGGAAATTTTCTAGCTGCGCATCGCTATCATGTCGATCCCGACATCGTGGTGATGGCCAAGGCACTCTCCGGAGGCCTCATTCCGGTGGGCGCTGTCCTCATGTCCAAAGCCGTTTCAGATTCCGTCTTCAGTTCGCTGAAGCGCGCGTTCATCCACGCATCCACCTATGGAGAAAATTCCCTGGCGATGCGCGCGGGCCTGGCCACGCTGGATGTTCTGGAACACGAATCGCTGGGCGAACGCGCCGCGCGGCTGGGCGCTTTGCTGCGCCACAAACTCTCTGTAGAGCTGGCGCCCTATAGTATGGTGAAGGCCGTACGCGGCGTGGGGATGCTTTCCGGCATCGAATTCCAGCCGCCCAGCCAGCTCCGCCTGCGGATCGCTTTTGAAGCCTTCCAGCGGATTCACCCGGCCATGTTTGGCCAGGTGCTGGTGATGCGCCTGTTTCGCGATCACCGCATTCTGACGCAGATCTGCGGCAATCAGTTCCTGGTGCTGAAAGTGGCGCCGCCTCTGGTAGTCACGGAGAGACAGATTGGCGAATTCGTCACTGCCATCCGTGATGTACTGGAACTGGCGCATTCTTCCGCCAAGTTCTGGTCCGAAGCCTTGGGGATGGCGCGGCGCGCCACCAATGTCTAACTCTTGATTTGACGATGCTTCCTTCTTCCACAGATCTGCTGATTATTGGCGGCGGCCCGGCCGGGCTCGCCACCGCACTTGCCGCGCGCCGACGCGGCTTGGATGTGACCGTGGTGGACGCCGAGCGGCCGCCCATCGACAAGCCTTGCGGAGAAGGCATTATGCCGGATGGCTTGGCGGCTGCGCGCGCCTTGGGCCTCGACTTCGACGGCTTGCCGGCGCGCCGTTTTCCGGGCATTCGCTTTTGCGACGGCGCGGTTTCCGTGGAGGCCTCTTTTCAGCGCGGCCCGGGGCTGGGCATCCGGCGAACCGTGCTCCACCAGGCGCTCATCGACTATGCCGCTCAAGCCGGCGTCCGGCTGGCGTGGAACACTGCCGTTACCGGCATCGAAGGCCAACGGATTCATGCAGGCTCTCAGAATTTGGCGGCGCGCTGGATCGTCGGAGCCGATGGCGGCCATTCGCGTGTCCGCCGGTGGACCGGGCTCGGCCTCTGCCACGGCCAGAGTCTGCGCTACGGATTCCGGCGTCATTACCGCGTTGCGCCGTGGAGCGAACTGATGGAGATCCACTGGGGCAACCACTGCCAGCTTTACATCACGCCAGTGGCGGATGACGAAGTCTGCGTGGTATTGATTTCTCGCGATCCCCATCTGCGGCTGGGTGAAGCCCTGGCTCAGTTTCCGGGAGTGGCGCGGCGTCTGGAAAACCTGGGCGCACTGCCCGGCGAGCGCGGCGCGGTGTCAGCCTCACGCCGCTTGCGTGCCGTGTGGCGCGGCAACGTGGCTCTGGTGGGCGATGCCTCCGGCTCAGTCGACGCTATCACCGGCGAAGGCTTGTGCCTCCTGTTCCAGCAGGCCGCAGCGCTGGCCGTGGCGTTGGAGCGGAACGATCTTTCCCTATACGGACGCGAACATCGGCGCATCGCGCGGCGCCCGGAACTGATGGCGAAACTGATGCTGATGTTGGACCGCAGCACGCCGTTGCGCCGCGCCGCCATCGGCGCCATGGCCTGGCGCCCGCGCCTGTTCGCCGGCATGCTGGCGTTTCATACCGGCGCGCCCACGGGGGTGAGCCTGTGAGAAATCGAAGCCTGTGGTTGGCACTGGTCGCCTTCGAGGCCTTCGCCGGAATCGCGTCAGCCCAGGATCTGGCGCTTCGCTTCGGACCCGCGGAAACCAAAGTCGAATTCACTCTCGGTGACGTGCTGCACACCGTGCACGGCACCTTTCAACTGGCGCGCGGCGAATTTCGCCTCGACGCCACGGGCGGCAAGGCATCCGGCGAACTGGCTGTGGACGCCGCCAGCGGAGCCAGCGGCAATTCCACTCGCGACAAGCGCATGGCTACGGAGATTTTGGAAGCCGCTCGCTTTCCGGAGATTGTCTTCCGTCCCGACCGCGTGGATGGCAAAGTCGCGCCGCAAGGCCACTCCCAGGTGCAGGTGCATGGCCAGTTCACGATTCACGGCGCAGATCACGAAATGTCGATTCCCGCCGACGTAGACGCTGCCGCGGGCGTTTACACCGCCACGCTGAAGTTCACGGTGCCTTATCAGAAGTGGGGTATGAAAAACCCCAGCGTGCTGCTGCTGCGGGTCGGCGACAAGGTAGAGATTGTGGTGCACGCCGTGGGCCGGGCCGGCACGTAGGGCGATGCACCGGGAAACGGCAAGAGGCAAAGGCGGGACGAATCGCCTCTGTGGTCAGTCAGCGAAGAAGACAGACGACGAAAACCGATCATCTGTCCTACTTCCTTCTACTTCTTCACCGGATCTCCGAACGTAATGGTCGATTCCCCGCTGTATTTGTGGTAATTGCGGAAATCGATCACGTTCCGGCTGCAGTTGTTTGATCCTCTCTGGCAACTCAGGTTTTCCGCATGCACCGGCAGCAGGTATTGCTGCGCGTCGCCCAACCGTGTGTACTGATAGTCGGTGGCCGATTCCACGTGGTCCGTGGGAAAGCCATCCGGAAATCCGTAGGCCTGCATCTCAATCCGCAGCACCCGCCCGGTGGAGGGATCAATCCATACCGACCCTTTATAAGGCGGATCGTATACCTGCGATGCGACCGAAATCTGCCAGTGCGACCGCTCCCGCGCCACCGAAAAGTCATACACCTTGGCGCCGACGCCGCCCGAACGGGAATCCCGGGCGAAGTGGAACACCGCCGCGGTGGCCGGTGAGAACAGGTCGATGAGAATGGTCCCGAATTCGCCAGTGGACCAAGCCCCATCCAACTGTTCGATATTCTTCTTGATGGGTTTGCCGTTGATCGTCACGTCGCGGTAGTCTTCCTTGCCCTTTTCGTAGATCACCGCGGCTCCCACAATATCCAGCGCCTGCCAGTTGGCTGGGTTCGATTCGCTCTGGTAGCGGGCCATCATTTCCTGGCACACATAGTCCGGCAGAGTCTCGGTGAAATCCATAGCGGCATCGGTGGCCTTTCGGATCAGCGGGTCTCCTACCGGAGGCGGAGGCACCGGACGATCGTCATCACCGCGGAGAATCGTCGGATAATTGCCCGGCCGGCCGCCGCTTCCACCAGGCGCCGATAAACTGCCAGTCGTGCTGCCGGCCGGTTGTGCCTGCGCGGTCTGTTCCGGTACCGGCGGCGAGACTTCACGGTCCGCATCAGCCGGTTTTCCGCGCACCAACCGCGGCCGGCCGGGATCGTCCGGGTCCTGCCTGGCCGGAGGCGGCGCCATTTCCGTGGCCGCCTTGGCGATGGCCGCTTCTGTCGAATCATCAGCGGCTGCGCCGCCTGCTCCTGTGCTTCTGGTTTGCGAAGCGCCCGCGGCAGGCGGCGTTGCTCCGCCTTCGCCCGCCTGCGTGCTGGTGGAGGGTCCACCAGCGCCACCCTTTTTCTCCCAGTACACATTTAAGGCCGTCATGAAGCCTTCGTTGTCCTCTGGTCCTTCAATCGACAACTGGTCGCCCGGATCGAACTTCGGCGATTTCACCTCATCGCCGTTCTTGAAAAACTTCGTCTTGCCGTTGCGCTTGAACTGCAGCAGCCGGTGGTCTTCCAGTTCGAGCGTGATGTTCTTATCGTCCATCTGCTTGAGCAGACCACGATAATTCGGCATCGGCCCGTTCGGCGTGTCCGTCTTCTTCTTGCCCGACGGCAGTGGAATGCCCGTGCCGCCTCTTGGGTAAGATCCCGGCGGATAGGTTCCCGGCGGATACTGCCCGGGATAACCGCCTGGCGGATAGGAACCTGGCGGGTATCCGCCGGGCGGGTATTGTCCCCCGCCGTATTGCGCCGAAGCCGTTCCCGGCATCAGACCCAGCACCAAAATTAGCCCCACGCCGCTCAAACAGCCGGCGCGGCAAATCCGTTGCGCTAAGTTTAGATACACCATCTCATGACCTCAGATGCCCGCCGGCCCCCGCCGGTTACAGCGTTTTCCCCTTTGCCACGCTTTTGTTACCTGCTTCCGGCTGCCCCTGCGGTTTCAACCCATGGCGGCCGGACTGCCGTGCCGTCCGAGCCGCGAAGCCCGGTTCCGTTCTTCGCGCACCCCTTCAGCCATGGTATCCTGATCCTCGACCGAATGAAGTCTGGGAGATGCATTGAGCCCCCGCCGCCTGTTGCTAATTGACCCAGATCGCTCCGTCCACGAATTCCTGACGGGTCTCCTCCAACGTGAGGACCGAACCATCCGGAGCGCCTATGGGCATCGTGAGAGTCTGGAGTGTCTCCGGTCCGGTCCCTTTGATCTGGTGCTTGCGGGCCAGGGTCCCAACGGTTTCGATGGCCTCAAACTCGCCCGTCAGGTGCATACTCTGCAGCCCGGCGCCAAGGCCATCTTTACGGGATCTTCCGACCCCACCCGGGTCATCCGCGCCATCCGAGCCCACGCCTATAGCTACTTCCATTCTCCACTGCCCACCATCGCTCTCTCCGACATGGTGCAGCAGGCGCTCGATTCCGCACCTTCCCCGGACGATATTCTGGTTGTCTCCGCTCGTCCGGAATGGATTACCCTTGGAATCCGCTGCAAAATGGATGCAGCCGACCGCGCCACTCATTTTTTCCGCGAGATGGAAGCCGCCCTGCCCCTGCAGGTTCGCGAAGATGTAGTCGCGGCATTTCGCGAATTGCTGCTCAACGCGATCGAGCACGGTGGCAAGTATGACGCTCACAAGCGTGTGCGCGCCTCGCTCCTGCATACCCCGAAATCCATCATCGTTCACATTGCCGACCCCGGCAAAGGTTTTTCTCTGAATGCGCTGCCGCACGCCGCCATTTCGAATCCTGAGGATTCACCTATCCATCACGTGGAAATTCGCGCCGAAGCCGGCAAGCGCCCCGGCGGTTTCGGCATCCTCATGACTCGCAACATGATCGACGAGTTAGTTTACAACGAGCGTGGCAACGCCGTGCTCTTCGTCAAGTACCTCGACGGCGTTCAGTAGGCGATCCCGAAGGGGTCGGGCATGCCTTTGGTTTGCCTGGAAGGCCACTGGCAGCCACCAACCCGATGAGTGCCGGCACAGGACATTCATCCATCTGCCCTTAACCGGCCCGTTCATCAGATTCCCGGGCGCTACCACAGCCTAGCAAAGCGCCGCCATCAAAGCCCCTCGTGCCGTCGAATGCAGCGGGTCCGTCGACACCCGGACTTCCGACAGCCGCAGGGGAAATTCCGTGGCGCTGAGAGTCTTATTGAATTTCTCCAGGAAGCCCTTAGGCATGGCGCTGCCTCCACTCAATACCAGGGGAACCGATTGTTCCAGCTTGGGCAGTTTTTGGGTGGACGAAATCTGCTTGCGCAGCGTGCCGATCAGGTTCGTGATCATTTCCTGGTAGTAAACCGTCAGCGCGTTCTGCACGCGATCCGTAGAGAATCCGTTGAGTTGAAAATCCCCTTCCTTCAGTACGCGCAACCGCGTGGCCCGGTCGCCCGTTACGTCCGCCGCGTTGGCATCGATGAAGTCGCCGGCCTTGGGTGCGCTAAAGCTGATGACCGGCACCGAGAGTACGGCCAGCGACACGTTGCACAAACCGCTGCCGCAGGAAATGCCGATGCCGCTGTAGTTCGAGCCCGCCAGTTCGCCGTAGACCACCGCCAGTCCCTCTTCGATCGGTGTCGCCTGGAAGCCCAACTCCGCCAGAATCTGCTGGATCGACGCGGAATGGTACGTGATTGCGCTATCCACGCTCTCGCCCGGCGCCGGCACGCTGAAGAAGATCTTCTGACCCGGTATGGTGGCTTTGCCAACCAGTTTGGTAATGATGCTGCGAACCACCGCCAGGCTGTGCGGCTCCTGCGGATTCAACACTCCGTTGCGCATGGGCCGCCGCGTCTCCACATGGAAGACTTCCGCGAATTTCTCCGCGTCGTTACCCACCACCACCAATTCCGATCCCTGCACTTCGTGGAAAACCTCCTGCTGCTTCAAAAGGTCTTCCGCCAGCTTCGAGTGGGGTAACGCCAGGAATGCATTCAGCTGCGTCTGGTATTCGTATTTCTTGTCCTTCGTCGCTCGCGCCACAACAATGCGGCTGGTGCCGACGTCCAAGCCGATCGGTTGGGTGTATTCTTGTTCGACGTTGTTCATGACTCGCTCTCCTTAATCCATGTGGGTTTCAGCGCCGCGAACGTTTTCCGCCGCGCGACTCGCCCAGGCAATGCACTTGTCCCGGCGATCTCTGGTTGTGATTGCTCCCCGGATTCCTCGCTCCGACGATGCAATCGCAAACATGCTCCTACTATCGGCAGCTAGGTTCCCGACTTTAGAAGGGCAGCTATTTTTTCTTGACTCTGAAAAATATCGTCCGTACCCCTAAAGAGTTCCCGCTGATTCAGTCGAATATTAGGCATGAACACGCGAGCGTACAAGGGGCTTCCCCCAGAAGCGCTGGCGGCCCGAGTCGCAGGCATGATCGGGGACCCGGTCCTGCGGTTGCGATTTCTGCAAGTGCTGAAGCCGCCAGCCCGTAAAATCCGCCACGTCCGGCTCTGGATCCTCGGGCCCACTCTGCTGCTGGCGGTGTTGATCGCCATCCTCGCGCAACATGCCATCGGTAAGCCAAAGTCCGCCTCCACGGCGCCGCTCCGGGCGGTACGCCCGCCCATCCGAGAGGTTTCGAAGCCGGAATCCGTCTGGCTGGTTGAGAAAGCGGCGGGGTCGGAGGTTTTCAGCAATGGCCTGCGGATCGACACACGCTTTGCTGTGGCTACACACCCCAGATCGTACCTGGCCTTCCCCACCGGCTCGCCCGGCACACACCCGCCGGTCCGGCGATACATGCCCGTAGGTATCGTGTTTCACACCACGGAGAGCGCTCAGGTGCCGTTTGAGTCCGCTGAAACGTCCGCACTGAAACAAGTGGGTGATTCCGTTGTCGATTACGTGCGCCGCAGGTATTCGTATCACTATTTAATCGATCGCTTCGGCCGGGTTTACCGGATCGTCGCGGAATCGGACGCCGCCAATCATGCCGGCTATTCTGTCTGGGCCGACGACAACTGGCTCTATCTGAATTTGAATGAAAGCTTCCTGGGCGTGTCTTTTGAAGCAAGGACACCTGGATCACAGGGGGATGATGCCGCCAGCCCCGCGCAGATCCGCTCCGCCGGCATGCTCACGGAGATGCTGCGCAGCATTTACCAGATCCCCGCAGGGAATTGTGTCACCCACTCCCAGGTTTCGGTCAACCCTTCGAATATGCGGATGGGGTATCACACCGATTGGACCACCGGTTTTCCCTTCGCCGCCCTTGGCTTGCCCGATAATTACGTGCTCGCTTTGCCCTCTCTTTATCTCTTCGGTTTTGACTATGATCCCGGGCGCTATGATTCGCCGGATCAGCGGGTCTCCGTGGGCGTCAGTCTGGCGAAAGAGGAATTCGACCGGTCCGCGCGCTCCCTTCAAATGCAGCCCGCCGCCTATCGCAAGATGTTGCAACAGCGCTACGTGGATTACCTGGCGGAAGTACGCCATGGCGCTGCTGCGCAGACTGAACAAGGAGACAAATAGGCCGCACCCGCAAACCTGTCATACCGTTTTCCCGCGCTGCCTCCGCTGATGATGAGCGCGTGATAATCTAATTCCACAAGATCATGAAACTGACTCGCATCGCCATTTTCTGCGTGGCCGCGACCCTGCTGGCCACAGAACCCAACGAGGCGACCAAACGCTGGTGGGCGCATGTGGTTGCTCTCGCTAACGACGGAATGGAAGGCCGCGATACCGGCAGCGCCGGATATCTGAGGGCGGAGCGCTACGTCGTCGACCGATTCCAGAAGGCTGGTCTGAAGCCCGCCGGCGAGAACGGCTATCTGCAGCCGGTCCCCATGCACGTGGTGCGCTTACGCACCGACCAGTCGTCCATTGAGCTCGTCCGCAACGACGGCGTTCATAAGCTCGAATGGCTGCGCCAGATCTCCACCGGAGCGCGTGTTGGCTTGCCGGAATCACTCGAAGGCGATCTCGTGTTCCTTGGCGATGGTCCGGCGCCCGGCTCGCCGCCGTTCGACAGCGCCGGCAAGATCGTGGTCCAATTGCCCCGCCCGGCGGCTGTGCCTGGAGCCCCCGCCGCCGCGCGCGGAGGCGCCGCCGGCGGACGCGGGAATGGAGCCGGACGCTCCGGCGCCGCTGCCACCATCGCCATCGACGGCACCGGCGGGGCCGAACCGCCACGCTGGCCGGTTTCTTATTCCGTGGTTGTGAGCCTGGCCGAACCCGCGGCGCGGCCGGCCGGCAACACAGCGCTTTCCTTCCGCTTCAATCCGGCTTTTGCCGAGGAACTCTTCGCAGGTTCCGGCCACACTTTTGCCGAATTGCAAAAGCTGGCGGCCGAAGGTAAGCCATTGCCGCAGTTCTCGATTCCCGCCAAGCTGCGCGCCACGATGAAGGTGGAATCCGGTGAATTGTCGTCGGATAATATCGTGGCGGTGCTTCCCGGTTCAGACCCGGCACTGGCAGGCGAATACCTGGTGGTCTCTGCACACCTGGATGGCTATGGCTTCGGCGAACCGTGGAGCGGCGACCGCATCTACAACGGCGCGTTTGATGATGCCGCTTACGTCGCCACTCTCATCGACCTCGCCGAAAAACTGCACGAATCCGGCACGCGGCTCAAGCGTTCGTTGCTCTTTCTGGTGGTTACCGGTGAGGAAAAAGGTCTGCTCGGCTCGCGCTACTTTGTCGCTCATCCCACCATTGCCAAGGAGAAGCTCGTCGCCGACATCAACCTGGACCAGCTTAGGCCCATCTTCCCCTTGAAGATTCTCACTATGCTGGCGCTCGATGAATCGAGCCTCGGCGCCGCCGCCAGACAGGTGGCCGGGAAGATGGACATCAAAATCCAGGCGGACCCGGAGCCCGAGCGCCGCTTGCTCACGCGGTCTGACCATTACAGCTTCATGCAGATCGGCGTGCCCGCCACCGGTTTTATTTTCGGCTATGAGAAAGGTTCGCCCGAAGAACAGGTGTACCGGCACTGGTACGCCGAACGTTATCACAGCCCGGCCGACGACATCAATCAGCCTTGGGACCCGCCGGCGGCCGCCAAGTTCAACGATTTCTTCGGCCGTCTGGTCGAAGTGGTGGCGGACGCTCCGCAGCGCCCCCAGTGGCGTCCAGGCAGCCAGTTCGCGCATGCTGACATCAGGTAGCGTCGGCCTCGCGGCCCTGTTAACGGCCGCCACTCTACTCCCCGGGCAACCTTTCACGCGCGGCGTCGGCGTCTACCCCGGCGATCCCGCACAGGATTTCGGTCCCGTCCTGGCGCCCGATTCCACCTATCGCAACATCGCCCTGCACCGTCCCGCCTACCAGTCCAGCGCTTACGATTACAACCTTACGGTGCAACTGGTCACCGACGGGATCAAGGAGACCACGCTTCCCCGCTGGCTTTCCACTACCACCAGCAACGGCCTGGCCCGCAAGAATGAGCGCGAATTGCTCCTGGACCACAACCCCGTCACCACCGTAACCCTGCGCGGGCCAAAGGTCTGGGTGCAATTCGAACTGGCCGGCGGCGACGGGCCGCTGGAAGTCGATCGCCTGGAGGTTTCGGGCGCCGTACAGTCGAACCGGCAAGCGGCCGGCAGTTGGAGCGCCGTGGTCTCCGCGTCGGAAGACGGACAGTCGTGGAGTGAATGCGGGCGCACCGCAGCGACGGAGCGTCCGGGTCGTGATTTCCATGCGTCGGTTGCATTCCAGGACGCCTCGCGGGCACGCTTCTACCGTCTGGAACTGGAATCCGCCGCGGCCGTACAATGGCTGCTCGGCGAAGTGGCGCTCTATGACCGCGGCGCGCGTGTGGAAGTGGGTGGCCCGTATCATTTCTCCAGCGCCTGGAAGAGTGCCGGCGCCGGCGAAGAGTGGGTCTACGTGGACTTGGGCCCTTCGGCCACGTTTGATCGCATTCAGCTCTTCTGGTTGCGCCGCGCCTCCGAAGGCGCCATCCAAATTTCTGACGACGCCAACGTCTGGCAAACGCTCGCGCCCGTAGCCGGCGCCGCCGGCGACGACCTCAAGCTGCCGCGCCCCGTCAAAGCCCGCTACCTGCGCGTCCTGATGAACAAGCCCGAATCGCCCGGCGGCTACATCCTGAGCGAACTCGAAGTCTGGGGCCACGGCGGCCTGGTTCCACGGCCTGCGCCGGCGCAAGGCCTTTCCGGCGGAGCCTGGCGTTTGCAGCGCGATTCCCAGGTAACCGCTGCCGGCGATGCCATTTCAAAACCCGGCTTTGACGATCGCGATTGGCTTCCCGCCACCGTGCCCGCCACCGTACTTTCCAGTTATTGGAATGCCGGCGCGCTGCCTGATCCCAACTATGGCGACAACCAACTGGCCGTCTCCGACTCGTTTTTCTACGCCGATTTTTGGTATCGCAATGAATTTGCCGCCCCGCCCGCGGCGGGCAAACGCCAGTGGCTCATCTTCGAAGGCATCAACTGGAAAGCCGACGTGTTTCTGAATGGCCAAAAGCTCGGCCGCATCGAAGGCGGCTTTGAGCGCGGCCGTTTCGAGGTCACCGGAAAGCTCCGCGCCGCCGGCCGCAACGCGCTCGCCGTCAAAATCGAAAAGAACGCCACCCCCGGCAGCGTGCATGAAAAGAATTTCGACAGTCCCGGCCTGAATGGCGGTGCGCTCGGCGCCGATAATCCAACCTTCCACGCGTCCGTCGGCTGGGATTGGATTCCCACCATTCGCGGCCGCAACACCGGCATCTGGGCCGCCGTCCACCTGGAGACCGCTGGCGCCGTCACCATCGAGGATCCCTTAGTCAGCACCGTGCTCCCGCTCCCCGACATTTCCCGCGCCGATGTCACTGTGCAGGCCGTGTTGCGCAATTCCGCGGATTCGCCCGTTTCCGGCACTCTGCGCGGCCGCTTCGGCGACACCGCTTTCGACACTGCCGTCACGCTCGATCCGCATTCTTCGAAAACCGTCAAGGTGCCCGCGCTGCACCTCGACCACCCCAAGCTCTGGTGGCCCAATGGTTACGGCGCTCCAGATCTCTACGCGGTTCAACTGGTATTTGAAACCGCCGGCCAGGCATCCGATCTCTGCGAATTCCGCGCCGGCGTTCGGCAGTTCACTTACACTTCAACCGGTCCGCTCAAGATCTGGATCAACGGCCGCCGTTTCATCCCCCGCGGCGGCAACTGGGGCTTCGCCGAATCCATGCTGCGCTACCGCGCCCGCGAGTACGACACCGCCGTGCGCTACCACCGCGACATGAATTTCACCATGATCCGCAACTGGGTGGGGCAGATTGGCGATGACGCCTTCTTCGATGCCTGCGACCGCAACGGCATCGTGGTCTGGCAGGATTTCTGGCTGGCCAATCCCTACGATGGTCCGGATCCCGCCGACAATAATCTCTTCCTGCGCAACGCCCGCGATTTTGTCGCGCGCATCCGGCATCATGCTTCCATCGGGCTCTACTGCGGCCGCAATGAAGGCAATCCCCCCGCGCCGATTGAAGAAGGTCTGCGCGCCATCCTCGCCGAGCTCGATCCCGATCTGCACTACATTCCCGGTTCCGCCGACGACGTGGTCAGCGGTCACGGCCCTTACGCCGCCCAGTCGCAGAAGTCGTACTTCGAGCAGCGCGCCACGCTCCTGTTGCACAGTGAAATGGGCATGCCCAATATAGTCAACTTCGATAGCCTCAAGCAGATGATGCCGGCTTCCGCGCTGTGGCCGCAGGGCGATGAGTGGGGCATGCATGATTTTTCCCTGCATGGCGCGCAAGGCGGTTCGAGCTTCCGCGAAATGATCGACAAAGGCTACGGCGGCGCGGCCAGCGCGGAGGAATGGGTGACCCTCGCGCAGTTCGTGAATTACAACGGCTATCGCGCCATGTTTGAAGCGCAGAGCAAGAACCGCATGGGACTGCTGATCTGGATGAGCCATCCGTGCTGGCCGTCCTTTGTCTGGCAGACCTACGACTATTACTTCGATCCTACCGCCGGGTATTTTGGCGCCAGGAAGGCCTCTGAGCCGCTGCATATCCAATGGAACGCCGCCACCGACGCGGTGGAAGTGGTCAACTATAGCGGCGGCTTTGCGGCCGGCCTTGCCGCGCATGCCGAAATCCTCAATCTGGATGGCTCCCGCCAGTGGGAAAAGAGTGCGGTGGTCGATAGCGCCGAAGACAGCACCGTCACGCCCATCCACCTGGAGTTTCCCGCGGGGCTGAGCGCCGTACATTTTATCCGGCTGTCGCTCTCGCACGGCTCCGCGGTCGTTTCGCAGAACTTTTACTGGCGCGGCGTCGACGAAGGCGATTATCGCGCCTTGCGGAGCCTGCCCAAGGTGAAGCTGGACGCCGTCACTACCGCCGAACGCCGCGGCGACAGGTGGCTGCTCTCAACCGAACTGCACAATCCCTCCGCGGCGCCCGCGCTGATGGTTCAATTGAAAGCGGTTCGTGACCAGTCCGGCGATCGGATTCTGCCCGCCCTGTATGGCGATAATTACATCTCGCTGATGCCCGGTGAACGCCGCACCATCGTCACCCAGGTGCTCGAAGCCGATACGCGCGGAGAAAGGCCGGCGATCGCCGTGGACGGTTTTAACGTAGCTCGCTGACCGTTTCCAGGCTACACTCGGCCTATGAGCCATCTCGGGCAGATCTTCGAACAGTTCAAAGTTGCCGGCAAGGATCTTGTCGACAAGGTACGGGAGTTGATCCATGAAGGCAACGTGCGCCGCGTCATCATCAAGAATGAACAGGGTCATACGCTGGTAGAACTACCAGTCACCGTGGCAACCATCGGCGTGGTCGCTGCTCCCATCCTGGCCGTAGTTGGCGCGCTCGCCGCCCTGGTGGGCGAATGCACCATCGTGGTCGAACGCTCCGCGACAGCGGCCGATCCCAAAGTCTGAGTGCTCCCACTGGCCGGCTTCGCCGGCGCGCGGGCGAGCACCGCCCACGCCACCTAGGGCAGCATTTCCACGTCTCGCCGTAACATTCGCTACACTCAGTTCATCGCTTCCGCAACCCAACTGGCATCTCCGCTGCGCACGCCGCAAGCTGTGCGCCCGGCCCGCGCGCGCCACTTGCTTTCGCTCACAGGCCTCCGTTTTGTGCTGGCTCTCTGGGTGATCCTGCATCATCTCACCGGCCCCGGCGATTCGCTCGAACCTATCGCCCTGCGCATGCCATACCCCATCTATGCCCTCATCCGCGGCGGCTATCTGGCCGTGACCACATTCTTTGTGCTCTCCGGATTCGTTCTGGCGCGCACGTACTCCTCGCAGGTTTGGGATCGCCGCGGTCTCCTTAAGTACGGTGTGGGCCGCCTGGCGCGTGTTTATCCGGTCTACCTGCTGAGTCTGGCGATTGTCGCCCCGTTCATTCTGGCCGAGCGCACGCCAGCCAAAGCCCAACTGGTGGCGGCGCATGTCCTGCTCATCCAAGGCTGGCTGGGCCCGCTCAGCGTGAACTGGAATACTCCTTCATGGACGCTTTCCTGCGAGATGTTTTTCTATCTCGCATTCCCCGTGCTCGCCATCGTGATGCGCAGCTCGGGCTGGCGCAAGACGCTGGCCGCCGCGGCTGTGGCCATCTGCCTTACGCGCGTCCTCTGGGCCGCGGGCGTCTCCGATGGCGTCAAGCCGCTGGTCCATCTTTCCGATTTTCTGATGGGTATCGCGGCAGCGTGCGCTTTCGATCTGCTGGCCGCACGCGCCAGGCCGCCCGCCGGCGCATGGCTCTACTGGCCCGCTGGCCTTGCCGCTGCCGCGCTCATTGCGTGGCCGCGGATCCTACCTGGCTGGGTCGATCTCAACAGCGCACTGCGGCCCTTAAACGCCATCGTTCTGCTTGGCCTTGGGCTCGGCGGCGGATTTGCGGCGCGCATTCTGTCCACGCGAGTGGCCGTCTACCTCGGCAAATCCAGCTACGCCATGTACATCCTGCACGTTCCTTTGCTCTGGTGGTATTGCCGCTGGTCGAAGCAGTTTTCGGCGCTGTTCTATCTCACGCTGGTGATCGGCGCCTCGGCGCTGGTCTATCACTTCCTGGAAGAGCCGGCCAACCGCTATCTGCGGTCACGCGTCTAGATTCCCCCGCAGTCCCAGTTCGTCCGCGCGCGCCTGCATGACCTTCACGCAAGGCGCTAATGGTCGGCTCCCTCCAAAACAAAAGAGCCGTCGGGACTAGAAGGAAAGGGAATGCAGCGCAGTGATGACGTTCACTGCATGCCTCCCCCAATGGTGCTCAAGGCGAAACTTCCAAGTCCAGATCACGTTGACTGAGACACGTTCCGAACCTTCGATCATCAAGAGTCCTTCTTTTACATCGCAGTAAATGCCCTCGAGATCATCGGAAACGGTGGCCGTGACCTGTTCGTGGTGCTGAAATGATTCAACGACCACCTGGTACGGCATTTCGCTGCCAAGTTGCCGAATAATGTTCCCTCGAACAAGCTGTCGTTGGCGAGAGCGTTCCTGAGTCCGCGGATCTAGCCTAATCAGTTCTTCAACGGGCAATCGTTTGTTCTTCTCAAACCACTCGCCCAATGGTTTGAAAGACGATTCAGGGTCACGGTCAGGCAATGCCACACCAGCGCCGTACAATGCCACAGTGCCCTTCAGGATTTGATCTAAGAACCGGCTCTTAGACTGGCGAGTTCTTCTTTCCAGCACAACGCAGAACGCCTCTGCTTTCGCAACAAAAGAAGCGACCGCAGCGTCATCGCCGGACTTTACCTTCATGCTATCTGCGGTCACGCGTCTAGATTTCCCCGCAGTCCCAGTTCGTCTGCTCGCGCCTGCATGGCCTTCACGCAGAAATCGATGTGCTCCTCCAGCGGCACGTTCAGTTCCTGTGCGCCATCGATCATGTCCTGGCGGTTCACAGAGCGCGCGAAGGCCTTGTCCTTCATTTTCTTCTTCACCGACGCCGCATCCACTTCGAACACGCTTTTGTGGGGCTTCACATAAGAGATGGCGGTGATGAAGCCTGCCAGTTCGTCGCAGGCGAACAGCGTTTTCTCCAGCGCCGATAGCCGCGTCACCCCGGTGTGGTTGGCGTGCGAAAGAACCGCGCGCCGCATCTCTTCGTCTACGCCGCGTTCGGCCAGAATGGGCGAACCGTTCTGCGGATGCCCGTCGAGTGTGGGATGAATCTCCCAGTCGAAGTCATGCAGCAGCGCCGTGTTGCCCCACCGCTCTTCGTCTTCGCCCAACTTGCGCGCGTATGCCTTCACGCATGTCTCCACAGCCAGCGCGTGTTTGCGCAGTCCTTCGGTCTTAGTGAATTCGCAGAGAATATTCCAGGCGGTTTCGCGATCGATCATGCGCTTATGATAGCCCGGCATCGCCCCAGTCCGCGTGTCGCGCCGCGCGGAATCGCTCCCGGTCGCGCTTGGAGACGCGCACCGTTTCGAGCCCCTCCGGTGTGCAGGTCTCGAGCACAACCAGTCCCGGCTGCTGGCGGGGCCGCCGCAGAATGCGCGATGGCGCCGTGTCCACCGGCTGGCGTGCCAGGGCGATATAGCTGAACTTCTCGTCCTCGTAGCCCAGGTCGCCGCCCTTGAGCTGGCGGTGCAGTGAAGAACGCTCCACACGCGCCGCAAAGTGGCACCAGTCCGGCTCTACCATGGGGCATGCCACCCCGCCCGGGCACGGAGCAGCCATGTGCGCGCCGCCTGCCAGCAATTGGTCGCGCACCCCGCGGATCAACGCGAATCCCCGCGGCGTGCCCGGCTCAATCACCACCAGGCAGACCCGCGCCGCCTGCCACAACCGGCTGACCGCGGCCGCACCGCATTCGCCGAGGGAATAGCAGGCCATCACCATGTCGTGCGGCGGCAGCGCGCCCATGCGGGCCATGTCTCCGGACACGAACTTCGCTTCGGGCAGCCACTGTCGCGCCGCTTCAGCCGGCGCGCCCTGCCGCTCCAGCAGCGTGAGCGCGGCTTCCGGAAAATGTTCGCGCGCGGCCAGTGCCGCCGCGCCTGTCCCTGCTCCCGCGTCCAGCAGACTCCCTACCGGCCCGATTCGCGCGCGCACTTCCCGCAGCACTGCGTACGCCGCCGCGTAAGTGGCCGGCATGCGCGTCACCAGGTAAGCCGCCACGCTTTCCTCGCTGGTCAATGGCAGCGGATGGCCGCCGCGGTAGGCTTCCGATTGCGCCGCCGTCCAGCGCTTCAGGGCGGGGAAGCCGGCCGCGTCCGCGTACTCCTGAATCATTCGCTGAACATTGACGGGCAGTTGCACACCCCATCGTACCGCCGGAACTTCTTTTGAAACGCGGTGTCTATTTTGGTGGAGGTTGACCTTGATGTCAACTGCCGAACGCCTCCGCTGATTCCCGAAACAATGTGGCCCATGCGCCCTTCAGGCGCCGTGAGGCGGAGTGTCTAACCACAGCCGAAAAGGAGCAACAGCTATGTTCGAACAGGCTACTCTTGTGTCCGCACCCGGCGGCAAGCGGGTTTGGACCACCGTCCTGGGCTTCACCACGCAGTTGATGCTGGTGAGCGGCGCCGTTCTGGCGCCCATGGTGTGGCCGCAAGTCATGCCGCACGCGCACCTGATGGCCATCTTTCTGCCGCCCGTGCCGCATGGCCCGCCGCTGAAAGCAGCTGCGGTTCCGGCCGCCGCGCAGGTCCGCGTGATTCGTGAACTCCATTCTCTGCTTGAGCCGCTGAGGCAACCTGCCCGTATTCCCACCGCCATCGCCATCATTGACGACGCGCCGATAGCGAATGAGGTCATCGGCGTTCCCTACGGCGATCCCCGTGGCTCCGAGCGCGGCATTCCCGGCGCGCTCTTCAATCTGGCCGGGAGTTCGCCGCGTATTGATCCGCCGCCGCCGGTTGTGGCGAAGCCGAAACCCGTTACGCTGGCCGAGGAGCCCAAGCGCTTCCGCGAAGGCGGCAGGGTTCAACTCGGCCGCCTCATCCGTAAGGTGGACCCCGCTTACCCGTCGATTGCCAAGGCCGCGCGCGCCTCCGGCGTGGTGCAACTGGAAGCCGTGGTCGGCACCGACGGCCGCATCAGAGAAGTGCGCGTCACCGGCGGAAGCGCACTACTGTCGCAAGCCGCGGTCGATGCCGTGCGCCAGTGGATCTACGAGCCCTCTCGCCTGAATGGCGACCTGATCGAAATCATCGCGAACATCGTGGTAACGTTCCGCCTGAACTAGCCGCGGCGGACAGGCCGGGAGGCCTGACCCACAAGTTACTTAATCGAAAGAAATTCCGCCACGTTCTCACGCAGCAATTGAGGGAAGCTCTTGTCCAGATAAGACCGGATGGAAACGTAGCACTGGTCGCACTGATTGCTGCGCGTGAACTCCGCAATCATGCGGCTGCGATCTTCCAGCCCATACCGCTGGAACTGCATGGAGCACGGTTGCAGCGCGCCATCGGCCGTCACCACCAGGAAGCGCAGCCCAGCCTGGCATCCGGGCGTACCCTTGTTGGCAAAGTACCGCCGCGTGGCTTCGAGAGTGGTGGGTGCGTTCACAATCCAGTTGCTGGAATCCCGGCGGGCTTCCACCTTGTCCAGTTCCACATTCAGCACAGCCAGTTGTTCCGCGCTTTCCAGAAAATAATCGCGGCAGCCGGTGCGGCGCGCGGAGTAGGCGCTGTAACACAGGTTCACGCCCCACTCGCGAGCCTTGTCGGCGATGGCGCCGATCTCGCCCACGTTTTCACTGGTGATGCAGCTGTTCAGCACAATATCATCGCGGCCCAGTTTGGCCAGCCGCGGGATCAGCTCTTCCAATTGCCGGTAAAGTCCCGGGAAGACCCGAAAATCGTCATGCCGCTCATCGGGAAAATCCAGGCTCACGGAAAACTGGTCGATGCCCGCTTCCGCCAACGCCAGGTACTTGGCCTCGGTCATCAACGACCAGTTGGAAACCAGAATCGTGTAAGGTTTCCGCGGACCGCTCTTGATGGCGCGGACAATTTCCACCACATCGTCCCGCATCAAGGGTTCGCCGCCCGAAACCTGCACCACGCATGGCCGCAGCGAATCCATGTAGCGGCCATAATCGGCCGCTTTGAGGTTGCGCGATTCGTCGCGCGGCCCGCCGTGGTCGCAATGTTTGCACCAGCACGTACAGGCGTCCGTTACTTCAAAGGAGACTACGATGGGGCGTTCGGCGAGCCAGTTCAGCGACCCTCGTCCGATAATCCTCAGGGAGTCCAGCAGGGGAACCTTGCGCAAAACACAATGCTAGCATGTGGCGCGTTATGCTCGAAGCATGCCGGGCGACCGCGAGTTCATTCAGATTCTGGACGCTGCACTGGCCGAATCGGTGCGCCAGAGCGGCCCGTGGCTGGTATGCAAACTGGGTTGTACGGAATGCTGCCACGGCCCGTTTCCCATCACCCAATTGGATGCCGTGCGGCTCCGTGCCGCGCTGGCGGAACTCGAAATCAGCGATCCGCGGCGCGCCGTGAGAGTGCTCGGCCGTTCGCGCGAAATGGTGGCCCGCGGTGAACAGGGCGAAGAGGATCCTTGCCCTGTGCTTGACCCCGCCACCGGTGGGTGCGATCTCTATGCGGGCCGCCCGGTCACCTGCCGCACTTTCGGGCCGCCGGTGCGCTGGGGCGCTGAACCGTTGGGCATTTGCGAGCTGAATTTCGATGGCGCCAGCGACCAGAAAATCGCCGCCTGCGCGGTGGATCTGGACGTCCGGCATCTGGAAGACAGCCTGTTGCAGAGCCTCGAGCGCGAAACCGGCGCCGCGGGTGAAACCTCCATCGCCTCTGCGCTGCTCAATATCCCGGATCGTTCCCCGGCTTCCACTTGATGTTGCAGCCGATGCTGGCCCGCTGATCCGCCGCCGGCGCATGGCCGGCCAGGACGGCGTCGATGGCCGCGCGTAGATCGTTGCCTGTCACGGGCGTGTCGTTTTTCGGCCGGCTTCCGTCCATTTGGCCGCGGTACGCCAGACGCCGCTCCGCATCGAACAGAAAGAAATCCGGCGTGCAGGCGGCGCGGTAGGCTTTGGCCACCTGCTGGCTTTCGTCGTAGCAGTACGGAAACGCGAAGCCCAGCTCAGCCGCTTGCGCGCGCAACCCATCGGGGCCGTCATCGGGAAATTGCACCGCGTCGTTCGAAGAGATGGCCGCAATCCCCAGCCCGGAGTTCGCGTATCCCCGCAGCAAGCCGGCCAGGCCGCTCTGGATATGTTTCACGTAAGGGCAATGCGGGCACAGAAACATCACCAGCAGGCCTTTGCTGCCCTTGCAGGTATCGAGTGTGATGGTCTTGCCGGATACGGCATCCGGCAGTGAAAAGCCGGGTGCGATGGTTCCCAGCGCGAGCATCGTGGATTCAACAGCGGCCATGAGTTCAACGATATCAAAATCCGCCGCCCCGCCGTCTGCTCTGTCTCCCTCCTGATCCAAGCGCGTAATACCCGCTGGTGGCCGGAGATTCGAATTCGAAATAGAACCAGGGCGGCCCGGCGGCCAAAGTGGCATCCGCTAGCGGATTGGGGAATAGGCCGTGGCCTGGTGGAGCGTGAGGCGCCGGAAGCTGGGAATCTGGCCATTGCGTTCGAGAGACTGCTGGCGCAACTTGAGCCAATCGGGGTCGGCGGCGAAGGCAGTGTTGAACTTTTCGCGCCCGGTCATATCGTCAAACGCCATGATCCACGTGATGTTCGGACCGTCGGAACCGATGGCCGTGGTGGCAAAGAGGATGGGCTGAGCGCCGTCGTGCGCCAGGATCTTGACTTCGCCTTCGGCGAAGCGCTGCTTCAGGGCTCTGAGCTGCTTCAGCGTGCGAGTTTGGTAGACGCGCAGTTCGAAAATCCGCCGCGCTTTCGGCTGTGGGTTAAGCGGCGCCAGTTCCGGAGAAAATTCCGCGGTTTCGAGCAGTTCCGAAGTCATGCTGTCGAAGGGCGGTTCGGCGCCGGCCTGCCAGGCGTCGGTGGCGGCTTCGAGGTCTTTATCCGCATTCAAGTGGGCGCGGACGCTCCACATCTGCTCCACCGACTGGTAAGCGCTGACGATAGTGATGGCCGGCAGGTAGGGCGCGAGTTGCGCGTCCATTACCAGGGGCGGCGTGGAGTGCGCTTTCGCAAACGCGGGTAGATAGACCTTGCTCAGATAGTCGGCCAGCCGCGTGGCCTGGGATCCGAGTTGTAGCTGGTACTGCTGCAGAACGATACAACCGGTCTTTGCGGCCGGAGCGCCTTGGGCGAAAGCGGCTGGAGCCAGCGCGGGAGTTGCCGCGAGCATGCCCGCAAACGTGCGTCGATTCATGATTCCCTCACTATTGCATACTAATTCCATGTGCAGGAATATCAAAACGCTATACAACTTTGAGCCACCGGTGACGCGGGACGAGGTTCGGGCGTCGTCGCTGCAATTCGTCAGGAAGATCAGCGGGTTTGCGAAGCCGTCGAAGGCCAATGAAGCCGTGTTTCTGGCGGCGGTGGATGAAGTGGCCGGCGCGGCGGTGCGACTGCTGGATTCGCTCGAAACCAACGCGCCACCCAAGACTCGGGAAGAAGAGGCAGCGAAGGCCAAAGCCCGGTCGGCCGTGAGATTTCGCAATTGAAGCTGGGGAAATGTGGGCGCGGCGGCCTATTTTTTCTGCATTCCCTCGATATAGGTTGTGAGATTGTGGACGCGAAGTGTGGAGACGGCCGGATCACCCGGCTGCGCTTCGAGCAAAGTTCCCCAAACCGGCATCCCCGGCGCGCCATGCGCCGCGATCGAGTCTGAATTGGCAATCGCCTGCTGGACGACGATGGCGGGGAATTTACCGCCGTTCTTTTTGGCGATTTGCGTGAGGTCGGTAGGTTGGGCCTTCAGCGCCGGCGCTGCTGGACCATGGCCGATGCCGTCCTTTCCATGACACACGGCGCAATACTGCACGTACAGATCCTGGCCCTCAACCGACGAGCTGGCGCGCACGGGGACCATATCCACTTTAGGTTTTGTTTGCGCCCGGGCGAGCTGTGCAACGGGGCCAGCTGCCAGTAGGGCAATAATGAGAACTAAAGACCATTTTATCCATTTCATAATTAGGATCGTAGCATTATTCACCGGGCGGTGGTGGTTAGGGGTAATGCGCGGATTTCAGGGAGCAATGCGGGCTGAAATGTGGTCGCCACAGGGTGAATTGGTAATTCTGAGGTATGCCGGCTACGGCAAGGGTCCCAACCTTCTCCCGGTCTCCGGGGCGGGAGGGCCCACCCGTTTCAAGAGCGCCGGCACGATTTACAACAACATGGAGGTATGGGGCAACAGCCAGCCAGGCAAGGAAAATTTTGAAGGGTGGGCCATATGGGCCAGCGCCACCGGAGCCTTTGGATGGGGACTTGGCAAGGAGGGAGCCAAGACAGGCGGAGGAAGGGACCTGACCTATTTAGCCATCTTGACGGAGAGTGGGCCGCCCAGCATTATGTTCGAAATGGATGGGAATGTGGTTGGGATTACTTATGGGGCCGGGGTTAACCTGGGCTATGTGAGCCTGCAGGGGAAGTAGCAATCCAGTGGGCTTTCAGAGACGCGGCAGGACGCCTGGCTCACCGGGCGGTAGTCCAGTTGCCGACGCCGCGCTCCACGGTTTTCATCAGACGATCTTCGCCTTCGGTCCGCATGTGCGACATAAGAGTGGGCCTTCCGCCGGTTTTGTGTCAGGGGACGGCTTGAGCCTGGCTTGAGCCTGACTAAAGACTAAAGCCGTGCCCTGATACAAACCCTACGAACCAAGCCTTCGGCGCTTCCTACGCTCAAATTCATGCGAATTTCGTTTATGTCGCACACCCGCTGGCGGTGGTCCGGGCAGGAGCTCAAATTCTTTTGAGGGGGTTTGCGGCCGGGTTGCGCGACCTCTATGATAGTCCGTGCGGGTAGAACGGGCGAGCCGGGAAAAAGGACATCCGGGCCCAAGGCCGAGGAGGGAAGCGCCGCGGCCGGCGCTTGTCGACTTTGTCTGACGGTGGAGTCTGGCTTCGTTCAGGTAGCCGCGTACGCGACGTTTCTTGAGGAGACCTTCATGGCCAAGCATCTAAAAGTGGCATTGATCCGTGAAAAGGAAGTAGCCCATCTCTGTTACAGCTACTGCATGGTGAAGTCCATTAACGACAGCCTTCACGTGATCAACGACGATTTGCACTTTGTCCACTTCGTCCGCCAGAACTATCTGGCCGGGATTCCCGGCGTCGGGGCGGCGCCGGTTAGCGCTGAGGTGGCAAATCCGCACGAACTCCGGGAAAAGCGCAACAAAATCTTCAAGAGCGTTTTCGTGCCCAAGCTGAAAGAGATGCACACGTGGTCCCCCGCGGTGTTCTCGGCTTGGATCAACGCGATTGAGGCGGAAAAAGGCTGGATGATGAGGGACATCCAGGCCCGGTACGAGCGCGTTCAGGACGCCAACGCGACGGCCGCCCAGCATCTTCAATCCAGCAAAAAGTTCGCTGTGGCCGTGACTGCGGCGGCATCCGGGGCGGTGGTGCTCATTGGAGCCGGTGCGGCGCTGTTCGGCATTGGGGCCGTGGGCCTGGCCGCCATGGGCTCCGCCAGTACGGCACAGGCCCTCGCCGCCGCGGAACTTGCCGGCCAGGCGGGCATGGTCTCGATTTTTTTTAACGTGGCCCATCTGGGCGTAACGGTCCATCGCAAAATGTCGGAAATGAACGACGCCCACTGCATTGCCATTGTTGCCGAGCAGGCTCCGGTAAAAGTGGGCTCAGCCCTTACCGAACATCTCGCCCAAATCGAGAGAGGCGCCGAGCTTCGGGTGGAAATGGACGGGTTCCTGGTAGAAATGAAAGCACTCATGAACGACGGCAGCAAGAAGCTGAATGCAAACTGGTTTGTTAAGCAGCAGGCCTTTGCGAAAGCGTCACAACAATCGGCGAGGCGGTTGATGACCTCCGGACTCTGCGGAGTCGGTGTCGTGTTATGCGCCGGCTTGGAATTGAGAGAGCACTACGAACAATTCGAAGCGGATTGGAACGACGGGGCTCCGCACGGCGGCGCTCATCACGCGGAAGGTCATCACTAGGCGGATTACCGGAGGAATCATCTGGTGGTGGTCCAGTTGCCGATGCCGCGCTCCACGGCTTCCATCAGACGCTCTTCGCCTTCAATCCGCATGCCGATCTGCAGCCAATAAAGCGGCAACGGGGCCATCAACTCGCCGGCGCTCTCGCAGAGATTCACGGAGTCCTTCTCCGTGGTGACCAGGGCGGTGGCACCGCAGGCCGCCATTTGGTGCGCGATGTGCCGCAGTTCGCTGGGACGGTAGCGATGATGGTCGTCGAAATCGACCCAGCCGGCCCAGTCCACTCCCATGGCCAGCAGGGTGCTGCGGAAAGAGGCCGGATTGCCCAGGCCGCAGAAGACGCCGGCGCGGGTGAACGGCAGCGGCGCGGCGCTCAGTCGGCGACCGGTAGCATATTCCACCCAGGCGCGCGGTTCCACGGCGGCGCGAAAGACCGGCGCCCGCTGGTTCCACCGCCGTACTTCGTGTTCGATGGCCGGCGCCAGGTCCGAATGGCTGCTGCGCGTGATGATGACGGCGTCGGCGCGCGCCAGTCCTGCCACCGGTTCGCGCAGGCGGCCGAGCGGGAAAACATCGCCTACACCGAAGGGATTCAGGCCATCGATCAAGACGATATCCATATCGCGCGCCAGCCTGCCATGCTGAAAGCCGTCGTCGAGCAGCAGGACGCCCGCGCCCACGTCGCGCAACAAACGCGTGCCGGCTTCAAAGCGGTCGGCCCCGATACCCACGGCAGCGAGGTTCGAGCGAATGAAGATCTGCGGCTCGTCGCCGGACAACTGGACCGCAACCGATGCTCCGGGCGGTACCGCGACGTACTCATGCGGCGAACTGCGTCCGTATCCGCGCGTCAAAATTCCGGGCCGCTGGCCGCGCTGGTTCAAGAGTTCGGCCAGGCGCAGGACGCAAGGCGTCTTGCCGGTGCCGCCCATGGTGAGGTTGCCGACGCTGATCACCGGGACAGGCAGGCTGCGGCGCCGGGCGGCATCGCGGCGCTGGCGGCGGCGCGTGCCCCATTTCCAGATGCCAGCCAGCGGCTTCGCCAGAATCAACCACGGCAAGGCGGGCCGGGCTTGCGGGATGCAGGTTCCGTGCAGACGCCGCACTTCTTCCACGGCCCGCGCGGTGGCGCCGCGGCGGGCTTCCGCACAGGCTTGGGCACGACGGCCCGTTTCGCGGGCGGCCAGCGGGTCCTGCAAGAGAGTTTCGAGCGCGCCGGCCAATTCCGAACCGTTCGCAATCGGAACGCAGGCGCGGGCGGCGGAAAACTCTTCTGCCACGGAAGGGAAATTTTCCATGTGCGGGCCGATGACGACCGGCTTGGCAAATAGCGCCGGTTCCAGAATGTTATGACCGCCGCGCTTGGCCAGGGTTCCACCCATAAAGACGACGTCGGCCAGGGAAAAGAGGCTGCTCAATTCGCCGATGGTATCGAGCAGCAGCACACGCGCGGTATCGGCGGGTCCGAGCGATTGGCGCCGCGCGAAGGGGATGCAGGCAGCGCGCAGTTTCTCCGCGGCCACGGGAAACCGTTCGGGCTTGCGTGGAGCCAGAATCAACATCAGGTCCGGGCGGTGCGCCACAAGCTTGCGGTACGCGTCGATGACGATGTCGTCTTCATCGACATCGGCCGGCCCTGTGGGAGCCACGGTGCTGGCGGCAATCCAGACGGCGGCGGGTCGAAGGCGCTCGACCAGCGCGGCCACGGGAGACGACGGATCCACGGCGCGGGCTTCGAAATCGTACTTAAAATTGCCATTTTCGCGCGTTCGCTCGGGTGGAGCGCCCAGTGCGATAAAACGGTCGCGGAAGGCGCCGGTCTGCGCCAGAATGGAATCGAGCGCGGGCAGCACGGCCGGGAAGAACCAGCGGAAAGCGAGGTAACGGGCCAAGGCGCGGTCGGAAATCCGCCCATTCACCAAAGTGAGAGCGGCTCCGGTGCGCTTCACTTCGCGAAAGAGATTGGGCCAGAGTTCAGTCTCAGCAATGATAACGACCGAGGGCCGCAGCGTGCGCAGAACTCGCCGAACGGCAAAGACATAATCCACGGGACAGTAGAAGACGCCGTCGGCCAGGTCTTGCAGTTTCTCCGCAGCGGTCGCGCGGCCCGTCAGTGTGGTGGTGGAAACAAACAGCCCGCTGTGCGGAAACTGGACGCGCAGAGAGCGCAGAAATTCCAGACAGGAAAGTATCTCTCCCACCGAAACTGCATGCAACCAGATTGCTCCGGGACCGGTCTGTCTAAATGAATGTGGCAGGAAGCCGAATCTCTGTGGCAGGCTCCGAAGGTAACCGCGGCTGCGCCAGTCGCGGAAGAGGAAATACAATAAGAGAGCAGGCAGCCCGAACGCCTGAAAGATCCGATAGAGGAAATAGATGCCTTTTGTTTTCAAACGTTTGGCTCTACTAATGAGTATAGCCGCCGCGGTCGCGGCGGACAAGACGCCTCCGCCGTTCAAACCGGGGGCGCCGGAAACGCTGCCTCATCATCAAACCAACGACAAGCTGACGGTGGGTGTGGAGACCTACGAAGCGGGCGAAAAGGTGAAGGTGGCTTTCGGGAAAATCGATCCTTATGTGTATGGCGTGTTGCCGGTGCTGATTGTGATTCAGAACGACACGGGGAAAGCCATCAGCGTGGATCATTTGCGCGCCGAATACGTCGGGCCGAACCGCGACCGTGTGTACGCGACGCCGGCCAAGGACGTGCGGTTTCTGCGTCCGCCGCAGCATCCCAGGGTGGTGCCCGGCGGCGGCCCCGTCGTCTTCAACAAGGGGAAAAAGAATCCGCTGGACGCCTGGGAGATTGAAGGGCGGGCCTTCACTGCACAGATGATGCCGGCCGGTAACTCGGCCAGCGGCTTTCTGTACTTCCAGACGGGCCTGGAGCACGGGGCGACCATTTACATCACGGGGCTTGCCGAGGCGGCCACCGGCAAGGAACTGCTGTTCTTCGAATTGCCCTTGAATTAGCGCTGCCAAGAAGCGCGTTCACAACTATTTGAAAAAATAATTTCGGCTGCAAGCAATTCATTTCAGGGTGCTTGTCAAATCCGGAGAAAAACTGCGCCCCCAGGATTTGGAATGCCTGCCGGATACACTGAATTCGGAAAGAGAGTTTTGAGCGCGCGCCGCTTTGGGCGTGGGCTTTTCCAATTCCCCCGCGAGGTATTCCATGATTCGCCGTACAGTTTTCGCGGTGGTGTGTCTGGCTGCGGCCGCCGTGGCCGCGCCGCCGCTCACCACCATTCAGGACGTGTTGTATAAAGCCGATGGGACACGCTTCAACGGCACTCTGACCATCAGCTGGAACAGTTTTCAAGCATCTGACAATTCCGCCATCGTGACGCAAACTTCCACTGTGAAAGTTGTGGAGGGCAACTTGCGCGTGCAATTGGTGCCCACTTCCACGGTGACTCCGCCGGTCTACTATACCGTTACTTATAACAGTGACGGGCGCATCCAATTCCAGGAGAATTGGGCCGTGCCTTCGAGCGCCACTCCCTTGCGGGTGCGGGATGTGCGCACTGCCGCTCCGGTGAACGCCGGGGGCACGGGCAGCACGGGCGGTGACGCCGGCGGAGGGCCGGTGGCGGAGTCCGATGTGGTGGGTTTGATTGCCGATCTGGGTGCGCGTCCGGTGAAAGCTTCCTCACTGGCTGCCGGGCGGGTAGCCTATGTCGATGGGCTGGGACTGCTGGATTCCGTGGACGGCAACGCGTCCGATTGCGTGCACGTGGACGGTTCTACGGGACCGTGCGGCAGCGGAGCGACATCCTTTGTAGATGGCGATTCCTTTACGGGAATTGTGGACGGAGCCAACGGCACGTTTGCACTTTCCGGCACGCCCGCGCCGGCGGGCAGCCTGGCGGTTTATCGCAACGGCATCCTGCAGAAGGCCGGACAGGATTTCTCGCTTTCCGGCAATACCGTCACCTTCGTGGCGGCTTCCGTACCGCAACCCGGCGATACGCTGCTGGCTTCGTACCGCACGGGGACGAGCGATTCCGGCACGCAGTTGTTATTCCCGGCTCCGCAGGTATTGTGCAGCGGAACGGGCGCGGCCACCACCGCCACGGCGCTATCCAGTCTGGGAGTCTGCTCCATTCCGGCCGGCCTGCTGTTGCCCGGGGATCGCGTCACGATCGCTTTCGATCTCTCTCACCAGGGGACCACTTCGGGCTTCAATTTCGAAGTGGACTGGGGAGCGACGGCGATTCTTACGCGCAGCGGCGCTGCCGCCGACAGCCTGATCACGGGCCGCGCCGATGGCGCCATCCTGGCCACGGGGGCACAAGTGAGCACGCAAAGCTGGGGGACCGTTCTGCCTCTGAGCGCCACCACCGGGCTGGCGGCGGATTCGTACACGAACGGGCTGACCATCAACTTCGCGGGAGCGCTGGCGCAGACAGGAGACAGTCTGGCGCTGGCCGGGTACACGGTGGTGCGTGTGCCGTAATGTTCCGCGGCGGGGCAGGCGGATGAATGGGCCTGCCCCGGGAAATTCGTGTTGGCAGATTTAGTGCCGCAACGATGCTACGGTGGCCACGTTCTGCGTGGCCTTTTCCAGAACAGCGCGCGCGGCGGGCATAGTCTGCGCTGCCTGTTCCAGGTGCAGCACCGCTTCACTCAAGGTCCGGAGGTCATTCGACAGCAGGCCGCCCAGCAGGTAATGCGCCTGCGCGTATTGGGGATCGAGTTCCAGCGCCCGCCACAAGGAATCCATCGCCTGGCTCTGCCGGCCCAAGGCCACTTGGGCGGCCGCGGCATTGCACAGTGAGAGCGCCGTGGGTCCGGCGATCTCCGCGGCCCGCGCGATCTCATCGAGCGCCTGCGGGTATTTTCCCAAACGGATATGCTGGGCCGCGAGATTCGCGTAGGCGTCGGCGAAATCGGGAGAGATCTGGACGGCACGCTCCAGCTTTTCAGCGGCGCCCGCGTAATCGCCGGCTGCCGAGAGTTTCTGGGCCGCCAAGGCTGCCTGAACCGCTTTACGGTCCGGCGGATGCATTAACTGCGCAACTGAGACACCGCCCGATGGCGGACGGTTTACGCGCTGGTCGGGAATGCTAACCTGGATGACCTTCGCCCCGCCCACGCTGACCTCGGTCTCATAGATGACATCGCCCCGCGGGTCGGTGAACGCCAACCGGTATAGACCAGACGGAACGCTCGGAAAATCGAACGTGCCGTCTGAGCGGACGTCCGAAATTGCCACGCGATCGTGACTCCGCAGATCGAACAGTTCGGCCGTGGCTTGATTCACCAACGATGCGCCGGTTTGTGCTTCTCCTCTCACGATCAGAGCAGGCAGACCTTGGGGCCACGCCAGTACCCAGCCGCCAAGAAAGACAAAAGCGATCGCAGTGAGACGCGAGCATCCGGTTTGCATAGGACATCCTCCATGTGTTTTTTTTTGAGAAAGAGTTCTCAGTCAAGAAGAACCACGGATAGTCGGCGGAGACGATCACAAGGGTGCCGGAACGCTGGCACGAGATGGAGCAGTCAGATTACGGGGACGGGCCCGAAAGGTGAAATCGAGAGTAGGAATCGACGCGATCCGGTCACTCGGCCGAATCGCCAGCTTTGCCCTGACGGTTCAACTCTTCGGTCAGGATGATGGCTTCCGCCAGTTCGCGGATGGGACGCCGCAAACGGCGGCTCTGGTTACGCAGGCGCAAATAGGCATCTTCTTCGGTGATGCCATGCCTCTGTTGCAGGATCCCCTTGGCCCGCTCCATCAGCTTGCGCGTTTCCAGCTCGCGCTTCATTTCCTGCGTTTCTTCCACCAGTCGCGCGTTTTCTTCTTCCAGCAAAGACTTGGAAATTACCACACCCAACTGCTCGCCGATGAAGATCATGGTGCCGGTCTCTTCGCGGGTATGATCGTGGCGCACGCGGTGGTGTACGTTGACCACCCCAATCAGTTCGCCGCCGCTCACAATGGGCACGGAAAGGAAGGCTTCGTAAGTATCCTCAATGAGGCCTTGCAGACGCTTGAAGCGTGGATCGGTGGCGGCATTTTCTGAAAGCGCCACTACCGATCGCTGCTCTGCTACCCAACCGGTGATGCCCTCGCCGATTTTCAAACGGAGCGTCCCCAGGGCGCCGGCGTGGGGTACCTGGGAGGCGCGCAGCACGATTTCGTTGGAATCGTGATCGATCAGGTAAACGAGGCAGGCGTCGCAGGCGGTGGCCCGCACGGCCAGCCCAATCACCTCACCCAGCATTTCGTCGAGCGATAAATTCGAAGACAGAATGCTGCTGACCTGGTGAAAGATGGAGACTTGCGACTGCGAAGCGGTCCGAATATCCCTTGCGGCCATAATTAACGCTAACCCGCACCACCCCCGAAATCCAATTGAAAATTTCTATGCGGGCAATTACTCCGGTGGGTCAACTATGGTATCGCCGGGAATGTCCGTCTTAGTACCAGAACCCTGGCGCGCCTCGGCCGTTTGGCCTTTTCGTTTCAACACCGCCTGACGCAGAAGGAACTCAATCTGGCCGTTGACGCTGCGCAAATCGTCCTGTGCCCAGGCTTCCAGTTGGGCCCAAAGTTCAGGATCGATTCGCATCAGAAATGACTTGCGTTCCGCCATTGGAAAACGCCACTTAAGTGTAAAGAGTCCCGGCATTCACCACGGGGTGGACTTCGGATTCCCCGCAAAGCACAACCATCAGGTTGCTGACCATCGCGGCCTTACGTTCGTCATCGAGCAGGACCACGTGCTTCTCCGCCAGTTCCCGCAACGCCATTTCCACCATGCTGACAGCGCCGTGGACAATCTTCTGGCGGGCGGCAATCACGGCTTCGGCCTGCTGGCGCCTCAGCATGGCCTGGGCGATTTCGGGCGCGTATGCCAGATGGGTGAGACGCGCTTCGTCCACCACCACGCCGGCTTTAGCCAGGCGGTCCTGCAACTCGCCGCGCAGGGCCTTCGAAACTTCGTCCATGTTGCTGCGCAGGGTGCTTTCGTTTTCCTCGCCGTCATCATAAGCGTAGAGGCTGGCCAGATGCCGCAAGGCCGATTCGCTCTGGGTCTGGATGTAGGTTTCGTAGTTGTCCACGTCGAACATTGCCTGCGCGGTGTCGGCAATGCGCCATACCAGCACCGCCGCGATTTCGATAGGGTTGCCGCGCTTGTCGTTGACCTTCAAGGCGGTTCCGTTAAACGTACGGGCGCGCAATGAGATCTTATTCCGGCTAGGCCGGCTTCCCGAGGAGGCTGCGGACGGCTTCTCGCCCAATTTGGCGGCGATGATGCGCGCCCGGAGTTGCTGCTGGGGACCATTGGAATAGAACGGATTGCCCCAGTGGAGTCCGGGTTCCCGCACCGTACCCTTGTAAGCGCCGAACAGGATCAGAACGCGGGCTTCGTTGGGCTGCAGGGTGAATAAACCGCTGAGCAGGATGATGGCGGTGGGCAAGCCCAGCACGGCCACGATCAACAGCGTGACGATCGAGGCGATGGGTAGGGCCGGCGGAGCCCCGGAGTCCATTTGTGCCAACTGGCTGACTGCGAAAATCAACAGGCCGATATCCGCCAACAACATCATCACCAGCAGCGGCAGCGCCACCCACCCATTTGTCAGCTGTTTCACTTGCTCCCGATTGCTCGGCATTTCCTTCGTTTCCATATCGTTTTGCTCCTAGCTATCGAAATGATATCATTTTGATAGCTAGTGTCAAGCCGAAAAATGTTGGGCGGAAGGCGCCGGGATAAACCGGGGCATATTGTGTTTCACGACCGCTTCAGGAGACACCTTCGCTGGTGCGAAATTCGAACCCGTCTTTGCAAGATGGTCGCGATACCGGGGCGGGATTCCGACCGCTCGCGCTAACCCAGGAATGCCAGCTTGCGCGTGGTGAAGTTTGCCAGGTTCGGAAAGATGGAGTTCATGGCGCTGTCCGGGATTCCAAACCAGGAGCAGAGCGTGGCGCCGTATTGATCGATCGACGTAGTGGGGATCCACCGGCCGCGCGTGTCGGTGTCATCCGGACCGCCGAGTTGGAACGTCGGGAACTTTCCGTAGATCTGGCCGCCCTGCACCGCGCCGCCGAGCACCAGGTGGTGTCCGCCCCAGGCGTGGTCGCTGCCATCGCCGGTGGTGGGTTGGAAGGTGCGGTTGAAGTCCGATTCGGTAAAGGTGGTGACGTTCTGCGCCATGTTGATTTCCTGCGTGGCGTTGTAGAACGCCGCCAGTCCCTGGCTCAGTTCGGGATAGAGCGTGTTGAGCGTGCCCAGTTCACCGGTGTGGGTATCGAAGCTGCCGATGGAGCAGAAGAAGACCTGACGGCTCATGCCCAGGTCGGCCTGCACCTGAATCACCTGCGCCACCTGCTGGAGTTGCTGGCCCAGGCTGGTGGTGGGGAAGACGGTCTTGAGCGGCGTGGCTTTGGCGAGAGCGGAGGCCAGCAATTTGGCGTCGTTCATGCTCATCGACATGGTGGAGTTGGCGGCCTGCGCGAGGGATGCGCCGCTCGAAAGGGTCAGCAAATTGGTGAAGGCATCCAGCCGGGCTTGGGAAGCAGCCGCGTTCGTGAAGCCGGCCAGTTGCAGGGATCCGCCGGGCGCGACGGCCAGCATCTGGGTCTTCAGGCCGGTGCCCTCCAGAGTGTTTCCGGCGACCGAAAAGAAAGTCGGGAAGGCGGAAGAGTTCATGCCCTGCGTCTTGACGTAATCGGCCACGCGGCCGCCCCAGCCAGTGGGGCTGTTGCCTTGCGCCATGGAGCTTTGCCACTGCTGCTGCTGGTCGGCATGTGAAAACAGATTTGAAGGGATGGGCAGTTGCGCGGCTTGATATTGCGCGCGGGTGATGGGCTGAACCAGCGAGCCGACGTTGGCGACGACGGCCAGTTCCTTGCTGCCGAACATGCTGGCCACTTCGGCCAGCGGCGAAAAGAACCCATACGGCGCGCCCGACGCGCTTTGTACCTGGGTCAACGCGCTGCTCTGCAGAGCCAGCGAGGCGCGCGCGCCCAGGTAGGCGTTATAGCTGGTGTCATCCATGGGGATGATGGTATTGTTCGAATCGTTGCCGCCGTAGAGGAATACGCAGACCAGGGCGCGATAGTTGGAACCGGTCTGGGCCAGCGCGGGGATTTCGGCGAAGCGCCGCAATGCCAGGGTGCCCAGGGAGGCTGCTCCGAGTTGAATAAAATTGCGTCGTGAAAACATTTCATTTCTCCTACTGAATGATCTGGTATTCATTCGAAGACAGCACGATATAAAGCGCGGCCTGAGCTTCAGCCTTGGGGCCGGCCGCGGCGGCCGCGGCCGCGGCGCTGATGGCAGCTTGCTGCAGATTGCCGGACATGGCCTGATGCATGAATAAGTAGTTGATGTAGCCGACCATGGCATTGACGCTGCCGCCGTTTTGCAGGAACTTCGTCAGGTCGATGGTGGTGCTCTTGTCCAAGGCGCCATAGAGGATGGTGTTGACGATGTCGACGCGATCAATGGCGGTCTGCGTGGAGTAGATTTGAAACTCCGGCGCCGGTTGTCCATTCTCCAGCGTGTAAAGCGGCGAGAAGTAACTGAAGACGGTCTCCGGCGCGAAGACGTCTTCACCCAGTTCCGTGGAATAGACATTGATGGCGCTGGATGCTCCCAGAGTGGCATTCAAGCCGCGCAGAAGGTTGGACATGAACAGAGCCGGCTCACGCATGTGGCCGAAGTTGGGATTTGCAGTGGCGTTGGGGTTGTCCGCGGCGCGCGCTTCGGGATCCATCAGAATGGCCGTGATAACGGCTTTCATATCGCCGCGCACGCCCGAGCCGTTATTCGTGAACACGCTGGAGACGCGCTGAATGTAAGCCGGGCTGGGGTCGCTGGTGACCAGGTGCTGGATGAGTTGCTTACTGACAAACGGCGCCATGGTGGGCTGCGCCAGTAAGGTAGTCAGGACGGAACTCAGATCCTGTTCGGCAGTCTGGCCGGCGGGAATAGTTACGCCCCCGATGATGATCTTGGACGTAGTGTCGTGTTCCGATTCCACGGCGAACATCTGGCCGAAATAATATTCCGGATTATTGGCGCGCGCCGCGGCGCCGGGCGTGGTGGGATAAGTCCAACCCGTCAATGCGCGGGCCGTGGCGGTGACGACGGCTTGATTGTAAGTGGGAACCGGGTTGCCGCTCGAATCCAGCACCAGGCTGCCATCCGGATTGAGCTGGTTCAGACCCACCGTGAACAGTTGCATCAGTTCGCGGGCATAATTCTCATTGGCGGACGTGCCGGTGGCGGCATTGGCCTTGTTATTGTTCGCCATATTGAGGTAGGTGCCCATGGCCGGGCTGAGCGTGATGGCCTTCATGATGTCGATGTAATTGCCGAAGGCGTTGTCCCGGAACAGCCGCCAATAGGGCGGGAAGGCATAGGCATCTTTTGTGGCGACGGAAGAAACCACCCACAATTGGGACAGTGCGAAAGCCACCCGCTGGCGGAGTTGATCGGATCCGGTAACGGTGTTTTGGAAGAAAGCCGCCTGAACCGGCGTCATATCGCGGTTGGGCATGCCAGTAGCGGGGTCGATGAGGGGTTGGTCGGGCAGGTCAGACGTGTTCAAGCTGAATTGCCCGGCCAGCCAGTTGGCGACCCCCGATTGCTGCAAGTGCGCCACGGAAGAAGGCGTCGGGCCCCAGGTAGCTTGATCGAGGAAGCGCGCGGCGGCACGGTCCTGGAGCGCGACTGCCGATTGCGCGCCTGCTGGCTGCGACCCAACACTGACCACTATGACGGCGGCGGCGAGGAAAACGGGAAGTTGTTTCATGACGGCCTCTGAAGCTCCACGATGAAGAAACCCCATTGGAGAGTGAAAGTGTCGGTCTTCCCTGTACAAAAAGACAATTGAGGGAGTGATTCATCACCGTGCGGGCGGGGATTGGCCGGCCCGGCGGCGAACGCCCTCCGCGCGAGGGATTCGATCCGGGAGCGGCTGGGAATGGGCAAACTCCCCAGAACTGGCTATAGCCATTCCGTACACTGAAGTGCTCTTGTGCCAGAACGGGAAAGGGGCGTAGGTTGGGGAATGCCTTCCCCGGACAGGCTCTGCCGTCCTTTCGCCCGACATGCCGGCGGTTCCCGCATGGCCACGGTCGCGGTGCGCCCGGCGCAACTGGTCTGGCCGTGAAAACTGCGATCGCACACTCCCTTTCAGCCACCAGAGAATAGACCTCCGCCCGGCGGAACAAAGGAAGGCGAACCATGCCGATCGTGTTGGACCATCTTGTAGCGAAAACCGAAAAGAGTAAGGAGACGGGATGGGTGAACCGCCTTCTGAACCATGAAGAATCTACTCCCGAATACCAGGAACTGAAGTTCACGCTGCACAGGAAGTTGCTCGACCGGATCAATCTGGAGATTCTCTCCTCCATGGCGGGGGAGCGTGTGCGGGCCGAAGTGCGCACGGCGGTGGCCCGGCTGGTGGAGGACGAGAAAACCCCGCTCAGCCTGGTGGAGAAGGATCGCATCATCGAGCAGGTGCTGGACGAAGTGTTCGGCCTGGGCCCGCTGGAACCGCTGCTGCAGGACCCCACGGTGTCGGATATTCTGGTGACCACGCCGCACCTGGTTTACGTGGAGCGGGCGGGCAAGCTTTACCGCACGCCGGTGGAATTCAAAGACGACAACCACCTGCTGCGCATCATTGAAAAGATTGTGTCGCGGGTGGGCCGCCGGGTGGACGAATCGTCGCCGATGGTGGATGCGCGGCTGCCCGACGGATCGCGCGTGAACGCCGTGATCCCTCCGGTTGCGGTGGACGGCCCGCTCCTTTCGATTCGCCGCTTCGGACGGCACGCGCTGCGCGGCGAGGACCTGGTGGCCAAACATGCCATGACGGAAGGCATGCTGGACCTGCTGAAAGGCTGCGTGAAGGCGCGCCTGAACATTCTGATCAGCGGCGGCACGGGCTCCGGCAAAACCACGCTGCTGAACGCGGTTTCTTCCTACATTCCGGAAGACGAACGAATCATCACGATTGAAGACGCCGCGGAACTGCGGCTCCAACAGGTCCACGTGGCGAGGATGGAGACGCGGCCTCCGAATATCGAAGGAGTGGGCGCGGTAAATATCCGGCACCTGGTAATCAATTCTCTGCGTATGCGGCCCGACCG